>Ga0325405_1005901_pt1 | contig 12403 bp, 9 predicted proteins | sample PopdelMetagenome_21_FD_205663 | JGI IMG/M metagenome (GOLD analysis project Ga0325405, IMG submission 205663) | Populus deltoides microbial communities from Bellville, Georgia, United States - Xylem-Control-R2 | ecosystem: Host-associated > Plants > Phyllosphere > Stem > Wood/Secondary xylem...
GTCTGAGATTTTTTGGACTAGAGGTTTGAGGTGCCCGTGTTAAATCCTCGCTAACTACGTATTTTGTTAGGTTATCCATCCCTTCTCCACCTTTATTTCTATCCTTCTTGCCTTTTCTATGCAAAGGAGCATCCTCCTCCAATCTTTGCTTCCCAATATCTTCCCATGGTTTCTTCATATTGAAGGTTGCAAAAGTAGCTGCGTTGATAGCAGCCAACATGTGAAAAATCATTGTTTAAAACCCGAGCTAGCATGGTAAATCAACCCTGCACCCAGGCCGCACCCCAGGTCAACACCTTGATTGGGTCCCGATAATTGTAGCAGTGAAAAACAGAAATGGGTAGTGCTGGTTCCCTTTTTTAAAACTAAGGGCATAACATAACTCTTTCCAAACCATCATCAGAGTACAAAAGAAAGTGTAAAAAAAAAAAATTCTAATGATCACTTATCAGCAAGAAATAAATATTTCCAATATCTTATTCTTCAATTTTCACAAGGGTCGCTCGCTGCAGCTGTTTTTTTTTTTTTTTTTTTTTTTTTTTTTTAGTTTTCCTTTATGTACAGGTAACAGCATTGGGGGAATAGGACGAAGAAATAGAGAAAAAAAGCACAAGCACCTCTCTAAACTTGCAGACAAAACCAGAAAGGATGCTGTTCCCGGGAGCTCCAGAACCTCAAAAAAGGAATAAAAACAAAATCTCGGTAGTCAGCAGCCCTCAGAGGTGCGAACGATTCCCCCAATATACTATACAAAAACCATATTTTCCCTGCATCCAAACCAAACACGTGCTGCCAACTTCAACTCCTTTTCTCTTCTTCTTGGGTGATTATCAAAATTGAGAGGATGTTACCCAGAAATAGTCATTACAGCAAGCTAATGACTGTCCTTCTTCATGGACTTCTCTTTGGCACGGAAGTCCTCCAAGGTCCGATATTCATCTCTCAGTAACCTCTCCAATTCTGGATGTTTCTTTGGTTCTTTGTCACCTAGACGGCAATAATGGTGGAAGGCCCTGGTTGCAGAAAAGTAAGTCTATTCAAGCAAATACTTGCAGCAGAAAAATATCAGTGGAAGCACAAGCATCTAACTCGTGTAAGAGAATGCAATGCAACTGCAGTTACTCTGTAATACCATTTTTCCTTCCACAAGATTAGGAAGGGGTAAGAATAGTAAGGCTATACATTCTGCTACTTGGTAGAAATAAATGTAAAAAATCAATTCTAGTTGCCTTGTATTCTTTTATCCTATAGATGTTTCAATTTCTTATGAAGTAGCCCAATCCATGTCCATCTCCAAATCCTCAACTCGGGTGTAAATTGTGGTTGTTATTGTTCTATTGGGTCAAACATCAAGCTTTGTTACAGCTATGCCCTTAACTTGACCATCGCAACAAGCTTGTATTTTAGGCAATTTTCCCATTAACGGGTGATCATGCAAGTAAAATGATTGTCATTTAAACCTGATGATAAGCATTAAATCAAAGTAATTTTCAGATGAGATTTGCTTAAATGTATCATGACAAATTTTGTTCTGTAGCTTTGCTTTCCTATGTTAGCATACTCTACCAATGGTATAGGCTCAATATCAACCAGTGTTTTTGTGAGATTCCACGAAAAATAGCATGATATGCATGTCTTGTGAAGTAAATGCATGTCTTGTGAAGTAGGCAACCTAAAATACATCTTACTCAGTAAAAAAAATCAAATAGTATTACCAGTATTTTTCAAGGCCATAAATGTTGCCTTTACGACAGAAGTCAAGGGTGAGTTCTTCAAAGTCCTTGTACAAGTCATCTCTGAACTCCTTCTCCAAACCATAACTGAAAATGGGAAACACAATAGAGAAAAGCAAGCGATTGAATAACAGCATCCATGCCAGAACATGCATAATTGGTACCTATTTCTTTCCCTAAAGTAGGGAAAAGATAACTTCAAAGAATGGTAATTGATGTAAATAGTAATACATCTCAGATGAAAGCTCCAGTGTATAAAAATATCAAAGTAAAATTTACCAACAATACCTATAGAACCTGAAAAGGCACTCCATCCCATAATAGTAATTCGCAGATGCATCTTCCAGCGCAAATTTTTGGAACTCGTTATACATAGAAGGGACAAAAATGTTTCTAAGGAAGTACGACCAAAACCTATACAGTGTATTCATTTCCTGCATGGAAAATGATTGAAAGAAAAATCACATTGGTCTCAAATAATCAAATTACATACTGTTAAGATGATGTGCCAACATTCAAAAAAAGGAAACACGACAAGTAATCCAATCAGGAAAATTGGACTTCACAGCATGACAAGATGCCCATATTAGTGATTAAAAAAACCCATTAGCTTGCGCAAAGAACCATAACCTTTAATATAAGAATTAACATTAACCAAATATATTGACACCATGCAATCTAGTGCTTAGAGAAGACCATATGTTCCTCGTGGAAGTATGAGCACTTACATAATAGAAAACAAAAATCAGCTAGTGGAATAAGAATGGTAGGGATTTAGAAAATGAAAGATGGGAAAAATCCCATCACATCACATAGTTCTCAAACTAATCTAAGAAAACCTTTCTCCTTCAGTTAATAATCAAGTATCGGAGAATTTAAGAAACACACCTCACTGCAGCCTATTCCCATCTTCTTTCTATCATTTAAGCACCGCTTACGATACTTCAAGTACCTAAAAGGGAAGAGAAACAGGTCAGCTACCTGTCCCTATGAATCCACAAATCCCCCCTCCCAAAAATCACAGACACGTACTTCTGTTGTTTAAAGCCATTTTCTTCTAAGAGTTGATGGCTTGGATGCTGAAACGGTGGGAATGGCTTTGGCATGGAACCTACTGGTGGACTGCTGCCCAGGAGTATGCTGTGGGGTGAAACACTCAGCTTTGAAGATCTGAGTCTGTGAAATTAGGATTCCGATGCAAAATAACTAGTCAGATGGCTCGGATGTTGGCTTAGAAAATTTAAAGTAACATCCCATCTCATAAAACTAGTAATCAATGCTGTATTATTCTCAGAACCTAAATGGAAGAAAAAAAAAGGAGGGGGGGGGGGATAGAATAGAGTCTCAGGCAAGGACCATAGTCACTGTGAACTGACCCGTGATTTTCAGGAGGTGTAGAACTAAAGAAAAATCCAACTGAATTGCTTGGTGGACTTTCTGATATGATTCCAAAATTATTGCGACCAGTGCCATGATTCCTAGAGTTGCTGGAGAAGAACCGTTGCTTATGGTATGACTGCTGCTTGGGAACTTTATTTTGTTTCCTTGTGTTGTTGGAGCTTCCAGACTCTTCATGGCCACAGCTTGCAGCAGAATTTTCACCAGCCTTTGACTTTGATATTAGTGAAGCACTGTTTGTCAGTCTTAAATATCCATCTCTGTTCTCGTAGGTAGAAGCATTCTTTCTACGATTAGATCGCTTAGTTTTGAGCTCCTGCCAGTAAGAGTCACATTTTTTATGATTTTTTAGACAAGCATTGGGGATCTCTAAAGAAAATGAAAGTGAAGTAGTGCAACTTAACTAATTATGAAAATGAGTATAACAAAAGCATCAACCTGCTCATAGAAGTATAGCCCATCGTTTATTGTAGAAGCAAGCTCGGATGAAATAGTTTTTGATTCTTTACCATCAGATTTGGTAGATCCTTCTCCCACTCTACTATTCTGCGCAGCAAAGGCCCACAAATCATAAAAATGCTACCAAATTAATGGTCCAACTCATGCTTATATATGCCTCCATAACATATGCATGCACTAACACAAGCACATGCATGTAAAGGGCCAAACTATAGAAAAAACCATCATGCAACTATCTGACAACTGAGAACAGAGAAAATTAAAAACTATCAATAAAATATACCTAAATTGACCAATGCACACCGTCATTTCAGTTCAGTAATTCATTTTAACCCAAATAATGCTCATCTCTATGGTAAATGTTGAAAGCTACATGAGGTGAGAAAGGTATCAGTAGCTCACAAGGAGTTGAGAAGCAGCTTACAAACAACTTGTAAGAATCCAAACTGTAACCTTATGCTCCATAATTAGCAAAACAAAAAGGCATATGCATGGCATATAAAATGCTGAGGCAACAATGAGCTTCCTTCAAAAGAGAAAACACTATTCAAAATGAAATCTCTAAAATGCAACATATAGCAACAAAAAGCCCAAATCCTCATGTTATCGCATTCATATATCTACACAAATTTGTCCACATGTTGCTATGGTATATGCAGATACGAACATTGTAATAAAAAAATGGCAAGGAGATTGCCAAGGATGAAGAATTATACTTTCATAAGAATCAAAGCTAGAATTTCAAAAGAATAATAACAATAATAACAGAAACTTGCCAGCAAACAGCTATACCTGGGTGACAATCACAAGTCTTTGAACATCCTGGTCATGGACCACCATCTCATCCTCTTCATCATCAATCCTGGACAGCAGAAAAGTACAGTTTCAAATCATGTGATGTTATACTGAATGAGGAATAACAACTGTATCAGAATTTTATTATAAGGAGGGATTTTATTTCCTACCTAGGATTTCTTGTTGCCCACATAAAGTGCCTTGTTCAATGTATCGACAGATGTTTAATGAAAAAAAAAACCCTTTACTTCGCTATTCTATCTCTCCTTAATAAAAGTATCCTTTTATCCAGCAATTGAAACTACCAAATGTTGTTTTCGCTTACATCCATAAATAAGGTCTGTGCAAACTATGAGAACGAGAGTTCAATTAACAGAACATAATTATTCTGGTATGATAAATGAGGTTTCTTCAAACATCAAGACAGCATCTACATATATGTTTCAAAATAATGCAAGGTGACATGACAGCCTGGAGAATCTCTTTATTGATATTTGGGCATCTGACAATAGGTCACGTGACAGTCTAAGAACTTATTCTGACAGCGCAATTGATACTCGTCTTTATTTTTTATACCTCTTACGTGGTATGAGAGATCTAAGGATCAAGCAGTGAGGCGGGCATTCTCCCACAGAGGTGGGGAAAGTAAGACCATGAGGGCCACAGAGGTGGGACCCAGAGGAGACAATGTGGGTGGTCCTGGGTGCAGCACCAACCAAAATGAAAGGTGGCCCCATGACACTTAGATCAACATATATTTTGTTTTAAAAGGAGAGCTTTAAGTAAGATATCTTAGCCTTAGTGCTTTGTTGTGAGAATGAGATGTGATACTAATTGGATGTGAGATGCATCCTTCTCTTAGGTGCAATACCTAAGACTCCTGGCAAGGTTGTCCTGAACTCCTAGGAGTAGAATTGTGTGCTAGGTTTATTTATCTAGTTTCTTATAGGTGGTTGTAATTCCAGTACCTCTTTTCCCGCTTTTAACCAGTTACTTACCACTGCAATCCCAAGCAGACAATTTCCCCACAGTTCCTACTTTCTGTTGTTAATATCGTAAACAAGCATCTGCTTTCTGTCAATTGCTGCTGGTAATTAAGGTTAGTTCTCTTGTCTTTCCATATTCTAACTCATCTAGCCAATCAAGACCCAGAAACAAGCTATACGAGTCCCCAAATTCCTAAACTATCAGTTGCTGGACTTGATCAACACATTCACCAAATTTCTCATCACATCTTTAGCAATCTCAGTTCTTCCCTCTTATTTCTTCTTCTCTGTTTTCGACTCTGTAAATAAATTGTTTTGAACATTTTGAAAAAATAAGCAAATTTAACAGTATCATAGCAATCCCTTGACCCTTATCCTACTTCTACAAAACTGGCAACTGGTTTTGAAAACTTAACTTCACAAATGTTTGTCCTCGTTCTCAATTATTAGTAACTAAATTTCAAAACCATTTCAGACAAATTAGCTAAATGACTAGACAGCAGGTGGAGAAACCATGTTGAACCCCATCAATCATGTCTGCATGAAGAAACTTTCTAGTAGTAAACTAATGGATCCCAACTGCATGTCACGTACGCAGCACCAGAAATTGCAAGGATAAAGCTGTTTTTGCTTTTAGAAATGAATTTTTCAATTCACAACTCTGTTTTTCATCTTTCTATAATCATCTCTCAAGAAAACGTGTTTACCAACAAATAATTTTCTACAATATAGAACAAGGGCCGCATTTGGATTGTTTCTAAAATAAAAAATGAAAGAGAGATTGAATAATTGGTGAGCCAAACATGGCCCTTGTTTTCTGAAGTGGAAAATTAGTGAAACAGCACGTAGCAGTTTCCAGTTTACTAAGAAAATTGGAAAAATAGAACACTGTTTCCAAGAGAACAGTAACATGTTATCCACAGCTTTCTATTTTCTAGGAAAAAAAAAGAGAAATCTGAAAACTTTTGCACAAGTAAACATGACCTAAATTTTTTTCCGGAGTCCAAATTGAAATCCACAAGGTTGTCTGAAATCAAATATATGCATGTGAAAGTTGCCTGACGACTTTTAAATGTCATAAAGAATATCTTGTATAGAGATCAGTAATTAGTCAACACATAAAATCAAACTTGGCGAGAGACTAGTGAAATAAAACCAAATATTGAGAGAACCAAACAAATATAAGACCATGCAGTACCTTCTAACTGGAGAACATTCATCATTCTTGAGTGTTTTCTGCTCAAGCTCCAGCTCTTCATCAAGCATAAATGTGTTGGCAAAATCACTTGAAAGATCAGCAAGATTCTGTGCATCTTCCATCCCTTCAGTCCCATGATAATTGAATGTCGGAGGCCCAGTTCCTTGTGCACGGTCCAAATGGGGAGTGCTATGACAAGCACCAAGCTCTGAATTCCCATCACATCCTGGTTTTCCAGCTTTAAACAGGATAGACTTCCCATCAACTTCCATTTTCCCAGCATCTCCATTTGACAATTTGTTTACTGCCTTGAATGTAGTGTGCGAAGCAAATCCAGCGCTTCCTTTGGAGACACTGATTGTGTCATCTTCCTCAGCATTCTCTCCAGCTTGGGCCTCAGAAGCCTGAGCCTTCGGTGACACTGCCTGCTGAGAAGAAGCTGGAATCCACTTTGACCAATCATCTCGTTTCCGAACCTTGTCACCCTATTGATACAATACCAACAACAAAATGGGAAGACCATTAGAACAAAGAAATAAGGAGTGAAAGAAGAACCATAAGTTGTCAATCTATCCAACAATTCCAGTTACAATGTCGTATTATAGATGGCCATAACATTAAGCACTTGAAACTTGTTCATTTACTAACAGACTGAAGCACCTTAGGCTCCCAAGTTCCAGGTTATCAATGTGGGCTCCACTCAATGCTAAACTATATTTAAAGAAATACCCCACAACATCTTCCCATTCACATAAACAGCTTGCAGAACATTTGCCAATATTCCATCACAAAATTGGCTGAAACTGACACAACTAGGAAAAAATTTCAGCTACATTTCTAACTGGCTAAAACCAGATCTCAGGAAAACAGTGATTAACTTTTAGAAGGCCATGGAGGTCAGATTGATTAATCATAAAGTCAGAACATTGGACCATCCAAAGAGATCCATTGTCACATTATTGATTGATAGACTAGAATCCGATCACAAAATTTCAGATCCATCCCAGGCACGATGCACCCACATTAAGAAGCAAAAAGTCAGTTGGTGAGGAGAAATCAGACCTGCACTTCTATAGAGCCAGAACACTGCAGCGCATCAAGGATAAATGATATGTCCACAGTCATTTTCTTAACCTGAGATACAAAATATCACATGCATTACTCCAATAAATTCTTCAACTCAGGATATAAAGGAAGTGGATATATATTGAGTAATATAGCATAACAACTTTACATGCAATATTGATTGAAATAACAGACACCTAAAAAAGCTTTAAATAGAATAAGATTGTCATTACACACAGCGCTACATGTATGAATACCAAATAGCATTCAAAAACATACCCTTTTAAATTCAGCAATCGTGGATACTGGAACCCATCCTTGATCATCCATTAAGGATATTAGATAATGGTCATTCTGCAGATTTTCATCGCTGTCATAAAGATGTAAAACAGTCACCGCATAATGGAGCCATTGACCAACCTTTTGTAGTCAGTTCACTATAAAAAGTTTCAAAGCCATATTTTGGGGTTTTCATTAAAAGGCTTGGTTACTATTGCTCTGCTTATAAGTGTACGGATTGACAGACAACACTGCCATCCAACACTAATGGTAACAATTATTTAGCCATAAAAGGGCCACGATACTTAAAGTAATTTGTGGTAAGTTGGACTTATGAATACCATACGAACAATCATATCTTTGATGGTCCAATTTAAACTTAGCAAGTAGATCCCTTTTCCTTTATAAATGTGTATACAACGGTCAAATTTAACGATGCTGAAGAATCATGATAACAGCATCGTAAGGATGGTGGTGATTTTCAGCCTCGGGGTCAATTGTGGCAATTTTCACCCCATTATGTGTGGAAAGAGATAATACAGAAGGAAGTAACTTTTTAACATTCCTTACCTGAAATAATACTCTATTTGTCCCGCAATGCTAGCCCTCAAAGCTAGTGTCTCTTGGGGAAGCACAGGAGCCCCTGAATTAATTGGATATGGAACAAAACAGGAAGGTTGAGGTCCCCCGAGAGAGCCTGGAGGTGCAACAGATACGTAGCATATAGGTGGTGGTCCTGTACGACATGTAGAGGTCATATTGAACAGCACTTAATTTGACAGAAAAGGAGTTCAAAAACCATAGGAAAAAAAGGAGCTGTACAAGAAACAGGTTACATCATCTATGAGGAGCAGAAAAGCATGTATTACATAAATGTAGGTGAATGTCATGGTGCGTAAAAAAGAAAAAAGAGCAACTAGCACTGATATATTGAGTAAAAGCACTTGGCATCAAAATAAAATAATTACCAGGGAATGTTGGACCGACCATGTACCCTGGAGGTGCGGCAAAAAAAGGTGGCCTTACCAATGGCCTTGGTCCCATAACCTGTTGCAGCGGGATGTTATCTCTGGACCCAAATGCCCGTTGATGATGCCATGTTGGATTCAAATGGCCACCAGAGTCTTGCATGTTAGGTCTTCGATTTGGAAAGTTAACAGCATAAGCATTGGGATCCCCTCTAGGTGGAGGCTGGACATTTATAGATGGAGCAAAAGGTTGCATAGGGGGTCCCGTCTCTGATCCAGACTTTATCAAATGAGTTTCAACTGTGGGAAAAGGTGGAGGGCCAGGCTGATATGGATAGCCAGAAACAGCAATGTGTGGGGGAGGTGCCATAGCTGGGAAAACTGGTGACATGGCTGGTTGTTGGTAAGGGAATGGCACGGAGAAAGGATGTGCCCCATTAGGATTGCGCTTAGATCCTGATTTTTGATGTCTTGATGATGAATGTTTATTTGATGTATTTGAATATCCAGATCCATGTGACTTATGCTGCCCAGCTGATCCCTGGGCAAACCATAAATAGGGAAAATGATGTTCCACACTCCAATTAAGTTCACTAAACAATTTGCCCATCAGAAAGAGAACAGCTGGTATAATAAGAGTGGAAAAAAGTAAACTTGGCAAACAAGCTGCAGGAAGGGAAAGAATTCATCTTTGAAACTCCATTTTGATAATAACCATAAAACTTGTTGCATTCCTATGTTTGATCCCAAATAATAGCCAGCTTTCTAAGTGAGCTTTTGCAAGCAAAACAAGTTTTCACAGGACCATCAGAAACCCTGTAATGGGCCTTTCAGCATCATAAAGATATCTGCGTATATATTAGGTTTATGGAACTCTAGCTCTATTAATTATGTCATAACCAGACATAATGCATCTTACAACCAAAAAAAAAAGAATCATGATAACTTTCCAATAAGTTATGCCACAACATCAAACATAAAACAGAATTTCACGCGATTTAGATCGTGTTTATACCTGCAAAACTTTTCAGATTTTCAGAAAGTTTCCAAGAAACGGAAATGGGCTACTGAATTGTTTTCTCAGGAAGCCTGGTTTTTTAATCCAATTTCTGCAAAACAAAACTTTTTGTAGTTCTCCATTTTTCTTTCAGGTGTGAAGGAAAAGCTTGTTTCCAGTATTTGTGTCTCTCAAGAAATAGGTTAGTCAATTTTTTTAAATTCCAGCAAATCATTTCCTATTTCAGTAAGTACACACATGTTCATCTTTAACAAAGAAATGAATTGGAAAATGGTGGTAAAAAATGCAAAATGAAACATCAGAGCCCTCTTTTTCACCAAATCATATTACTATACACCAAAAAGAAACCTCCACAATGACTGCATGGAGGATACTATTTTGTGAAGTAATCATCAATAGCCCATGCTCAATACTCTGGTATTGTTTAAATATAGAGATAGCATGCATTTATATAAAATGTTTTCCTGCAACATTTCTATTGCTAATGTTAGATTTACTTCCTTTTGAAGCATGATACTATAGATTTATTTCTGGACAGAAGTGGCGCCAAATAAAAATACTAAAAATCAATGACCCGCCATGGCTTTCCACTAATTGATCAAATCTCTCACTCCTATACAAAAATATCCCGTTAGAATCCCTGACACCAAAACAAAAAACATTTCTTTATCTTTGTTCAAATAGTCAAGTTCACACTTCTCTCTTAACCTACAAATTTCATTATCATTGACTATTATCATATCATCAAATTCTCTTATCCTAAAGCTTTTTTTACTCAAAGCTTAACTTCCCTTAATAATTTAGAGCCAAATCTTCACTATTAATCTGTAAAATTAACACAAATATCTTACATGAATTTAAAAGCTTCGTTATTTTTATTTTTATTTTCAATCCACAATAAGCTCAAAAGCATTTCAGCACATACCTATAACTTCATTTTACTAGCAAAAAAAAAAAGAAACATTTTTAATAAACTTCCTTTTGACACTTTATTTCTTTCCCTAAAAAAATTAATTTCACATTAAATTCCTTCATTTATTTAACAGGAAAAAAAAGCTAATAATACCCGAGGTGAAGCTGCCGGTGGCGCAGCCTTATCACCACCACCAGCAACCATCAATGGCGGCTGCGGCGGCGTCTTAGAAGCAGAATCAGTCAGCTTCGACCGATGTTGTTGCTGTTGTTGTTGAGCATCAGAAAGAGCAGGCCAAAACTCGGCGGCGCCCATCACCGGAGCATCAGCGACCACCGGAGACTTCCATGGCGACTTCGGTCCGACCGTACTACTACTCTTTTGATCATCTCCACTCTCATTTTCCGCCATCACCATAACACTACTACTCTCTATCTCGCACGCGATCACAATGATTGAAATCCCGAATTAGAGAGAAGAAGGAAGAAATGTACAGTGGCAAAGTTGTGATTATTGAAAAAGTCAGGGGTGAAAAGGAAAGCAAGTGAGTGAGGAAAAAGAAAACAGGAGGAGAAGACGACAGCAGCTGCTGCGAGCGTGTTGTTGAGGTTTTTTATACAGTGGAGCGGGGAAAGTAAAAGTTGTGTCTTTTCTCACTGTTTCCAGGAATTTTTTTGACAGAACATGGACTGTTGCGCCGGAGTGGAAGTAGAGAATAAATTGTGTAGATAGCAAGAATAGGGTCCTTGTTGTCTTTCGGCTAAAACTGAACTGTTTGTCAACGGGCAAAGTGACAAAAGATATACGCTCTAAAACCCTAGGTTTGGAGTTTAGAAATATGAGGTGGCTGGGATGGGCTGGGCTTGCTAGTATGGGCTGGGCATGCTTTGGGCTTTTTAATATACTAGGGTTAGTTTTTTTATTAGCTTGGTTTATTAGGTATTGAACTTTACCTCTTGTTTTGATTTGTTTTTTATAAAAAAATTTGATCTTTTGACTTGGATAACAAGTTTTGAGAGTTAGTTGTATTGACTCATATCACTTTTTAATTAATATTTTTTTACAATTTTATCTTTCAATATTGAATTGATTGGAAATTGAGTTTCATAATTATTTTTTTATATGCTTTATATGGGGTTATTATGGTTTCATAACCCAGTTCACGAGTTTTGTAGGTTAGTCATGTTGACTCAGATATTTTTTCTTGTCTTTTTTAATTGAATTTTTTTTAATGTCATCATTTAACATTATATTGATTGAGAATTAAACTTAATATTTTTTTTATTTTTTTCTATAGAATTATCACGATCTCTTGATCCAAGTTTGACAAAATAACCTAGTTGATTCAAATTATTTTTTATTCTTTTTTTATTTGCTTTTCTATGAGTGTTATCATAGTCTTATAACCCGGGTCGCGAATTAGGTTGGTTGACTCGAGTTTTTTGTCCTTTTTTAAAGTTTAATTTTCTTCAATTTTATTTTTCAATATTAGGTTAATTGAAAATTAGGCTTTATAATTTATTTCAGCTTGTGTTATATGAGGTTATTCTTGTCTCGTGACTTAATTCATGAATTTGATCGATTGACTCAA
>Ga0325405_1005903_pt1 | contig 12401 bp, 7 predicted proteins | sample PopdelMetagenome_21_FD_205663 | JGI IMG/M metagenome (GOLD analysis project Ga0325405, IMG submission 205663) | Populus deltoides microbial communities from Bellville, Georgia, United States - Xylem-Control-R2 | ecosystem: Host-associated > Plants > Phyllosphere > Stem > Wood/Secondary xylem...
ATTTTTAAAGTTTTGAAATAAGAGGGAGCAACATGTACAAAAGAACATGCACATTCATTTTTTGTAATATATCATGGTTTCTACCAAAATCAATTTCAATATTGTTTTCGATTGTCATGGTGGTTCCCACGATCTTTTTTTTTCTCAAGATTGTTTTTATTTATTTTTTTTTGTTTTTGTGTTTTTATTAATTTTTTTTAATATTGAATTGGTTGAGAATTTAGTTTTGTAGTTTTTTTTCATTAAAACATTATGAATTGCTACAATGTTTCTCTACATGAGTTTTTTTTTTTTCTTTCTATTAATTTTTTTCTTCTTTTTTTTTTCAGAATGGTCTTTGTCGATTTTATTTTTTTTCATATTGAACTGGTTGAGAATTTTGCTTCGTAGTTTTTTTTTTAAAACACTGTAGATTGCTAAAATGTTTTTCTACATGGTTTTGTTTTGCTATAGTGTTTCCCCACATGTTTTTTTTTAAATTATCTTTGTTGATTTTTTTTAAATTATCTTTGTCGATTTTTTTTTAATATTGAGCTAGTTGAGAATTTAGCTTTAACTTTCCCTATATGTTTTTTTTCCATTTGTTTTTATTTTTTTTTTGTTTTTTTTCCAAAATTATCTTCTATTTTTTTCAATTTTTTTCTTTTCTTTTTTTTTAGAATTGTTCTTGTCGATTATATTTTTTTCATATTGAGCTGGTTGAGAATTTAGTTTCGTAGTTTTTTTTTTTAAAATACTGTGGATTGCTACAGTGTTCTCCTAGGTGAATTTTTTTTGTTATGATTTTTTTTCAAAAATTATCTTTATCAATTTTATTATTTTTAATATTGAGCTGATTGAGAATTAAAATTGTAGATTTCCTTATGAAACACTATAGATTGCTACAGTATTTCCATATATAATTTTTTTTCCTTTTGTTTTTTTTGTTATGATTTTTTTTCAAAATTATTTTTGTCGATTTTATTTTTTAATATTAAACTGGTTGAGAATTTAATTTTGTAGTTTTTTTCTTTAAAAATATTATGAGTTGCAACAATTTTTTTCTATATATATTTTTATTTTTTATAATTTTTTCTATAAACCTATAACAATATATAAATATATTACAAGCCCACAAGATCGCGCAGACACAACATCTAGTTTGTTCTCCAAATTCCGTAGTTTAGGATCAGGAACTATCGCTCCTATCGCTTTAAGATAATACTTATATGTAGGAAAAAAGAAATAGATTCCTTTAATAGTGAATAACTAGATTTGTGGGTTGACGTTGTGTCTGTGGTAAGAATTTTTTTTTATTGGTTATAAAAATAAAGGGTGCTTGTACAATGCAAGAGTGTTTTAAAGAGAGAAAAAACCCGACTCTGATTGAGCGAAAAAAAAAAAAGGTATAATCTAATAAGATAATTAAAAAAAAAATTAATGACAGCTAATGTACCATTTAAAAAAAAGAATCATTAGGATTTGCAAAAAAAAGAAACGGTCACCGTAGTGAAAAAGATGATGAAACTAGGATTCCAGCCAGACAAATAAAAAAAGAAAAAGAAACTGAAAAAAGAAGAAAAAACCAATCTCAACTAATCTAAATAAGCATGCCAAATATATAAGTTAGGTAAGGAGATCATGATAAATTAACAAAAAACAAATAAAAAAAACCAAATTCTATTTCCAAACAAATCATATATAGAGGGATGGAATTGAAAAAAAAAATCAATAAAAAAAAACTAGTAAATCGAACAAGCCAACCAAGCTCTATGAACTCAATAAAAGAAAGACTAAAAAAGATTATGATGCTCACTTCTAAAACAACCCAATTCTAAAGAACATAATCTAACAAATATTAAATTAAAAAAAATGATCCTAAAAAAAACTTCAAGCCAACCTAAGTTATCTTGCCAAACTTACAGTCTAAATGGTGGGATAATGATAAAAGAATATAAAGGAAATTGAAACAAATCATGAATCTCAATATCAAAAAATTCCAACCTTGAAGGATGGAACTGAAAAAGAAAATAATTTTCAACCAATCTAATGTTGAAGGATGAAGTAAAAAAATAAATTTAAAATTTTTTTCAAAATAAATTAACAAAGTACGACAAATAAAAAGAACTGAGCTAAGCTAGGTCATTTCTTAAATTAGTGAAAAGTTATACAGAAAGAAAAAAAAAAGTAAAAATAGGATAAAATTTGATAGGAAAAAAACTTAAGGAGGATGAAATTGTAAAAAAAATTATCTTAAATAAAACAAATAGTAATCAAAAGAATGAAGACTAAATTTGAAAGATGAAAAAAATTATATAGCAATGAAATTGAAAAAGAATCATAATTTTATAAATTATTCCAAATAAAACAATGGTCATAAAAAAAAATAGAGACCAAATCTGAAGGAATAACAAATTGAAGGGCAACTTTGAAGTTTTGAAAGGGATAGAAATAAAAAAGGAAAAAAAAGAAGAAAAAAAGAAAGAAAAGATCATCAGCGCCAAATCAGAGGTTCATTAGCCACATGCACTGCCTCGTCATGGAGGGGATGCCAAGAGGATTCAAACACCGCCGTGAAAGACGGTATTTAGTAACTAGAAGACCTCGCATGCAACGCCTGAAGGGCAGCCGGTCACTTACTAGTGTGTGCTGCCCACATCAACATGTTTTTTTTATAATATTTAATATCTAGTCAACTGCAAAAATGTCCCTAAATTAAATTGATATTAACCAAAACAATCATGATAAAAAGACGAAAAAGCCTCTAAAAGATAGTTTAGTAGATTTTTCCTTAAAGGTAATTAAATAATTTTCCTGTGCTAAAAAAATCTGAAAACACTAAAAATCCATTGGATATCAATTTTGTTTTTTGTTTTTATTTTAGGGATAGCTATGTCATTTTACTGAGCCAAAAAGGTAAAATAACTATCACGCCCCTGAAAAAATTGAAAATTACAATCGAATCATAGTTTTATAGCTGCAGGGCAAATCCATCATTATACTATTATAACAAATAGTGTTTTGAGGCTAGGTGCATAGTCATTTTTTTAGAAGATTTTTTTTAAGTAAATAAAAGAATTCACAACTGTTAAAGGTAGAAGAAAAAAAGAAACAAAAGTTATAAACAAAATGATTATCTAATTGTTGTCCTTGTTTGGAGTGTTCAAAAAAACCACAAAAATCAAAAAATAAATTGAAAACACTGAACCAAAAGAAAAAAAAAACTAGAAAAACAAATTTAAAAACTAGAAAAATCACTCAGTCCAATTCAATTTTGATTTTAGAAACTAAAACCGTATAAATCAAACCAGACCAAACTAAATGTAAATCAACTTTAAAAAAAGGTATAAATTGAAACTAACCTAACCCTATAACATTTCTCCTTTTCCCATTAACAGCATCCAGACTTTCCCCTCAGCCCTTTCTGTCATTTATCTCCCTCATTCTCTCCCCTTTTGAAACTCAAGAGATCAATACATTACCTTATATGCCATCTCTCCCTCTCGTTCTCCTCGTTTTATACAACAAATTGGATACTTTAAATCTATTAATTGTAATTTGTTCTATTTTGACAGCAGTTACACCTTCTAACATCCCTGTCACCCATCGCCCCCTGCTCCCCCTTTTTCTCGTTCCCTTTTATGATCGAAGACCCAATCCACCAAACTCTAATATGTAGAATCTAAGTTAATCTTGCAGTTTTCTCTTTTATTTTCTCTTAATTTGGATTGTAATTAAGGAAAGCCCTAGCAAAAATTTATGAGTTGTCTTTTAATTTTATTGAGAATCAAGGGTTTAAATTATTTTGTCAGTTAATGCAACTTAGATTTGATAGTCCTTCTTGTTTGATGATTTGAAGAGATTGTTTGAAAATTTATGTAAATGGTTAACAAGCATGTTTAACAACTGATACCTGAACATCAATCTAAAATATTAATTATATGTGTTTGACTGCCCATTAAATTAATATTGATTGACACTTGAATAAAAAAAATTCTAAACTTTTGTCAAGTTTCTAATCATAAAGGTGAAACAATTGGCTAAACAATTAAGAGCTATTTGTTAGAATAGGGAATTGATAAGATTTTAACGGTTACATTAGACAATGCAAATTCAAATAAATTGACTCTTAAGTGTTTAGGTAACTAATATCTTGTCAAATGATTTCATGCATGTAACATGTTGTGCACATATTGTTAATCTTATTGTATATGCGGGATTGAAAGATGTTGATAATGTAATAATTAAAAAAAGATGTATGTAAAGTGTTGTCACGCTCAAAATAAAAAAGCTTTTTAATATTTTTCCATTTTAGAATCGCAATTTCTTTTGTTCATACAATTTCCTTTTTGTATTGTTACCAGGTGTGGACCCATAATATGTCCCAGGGCTAGACTAATTTTTTTCTTTTGCATAAAAATAATGTTCAGATACCGCAAACATGTTCTAAAAAAGAAAAAAAATCACAACTTGGGTCATGGACCCAACTAGGTCAAATAAGTAGGTTTTATTTTAATTAAATGATAGAAAAAATAGGCAATAACACTAGACAAACAAATTTTTTTAAAAAATGATACAATAACCTAGGGAAAAAATTATTTTCAAAGGAGGACAAATGACGAGCTCAATTCTAAACTCATTAAACACAAAAGGATAATATGGGGTAAAATAAAAACCAAAAAAATCAGTCTTGATCATCCCAAGTTAGCATGAGAAACCTATAACCCAGATAATTTAGGTCAAACCAACCCTAGTTATCCCATTAAACTCATAGCTTAGATCATGAAATCAGACTTCAACTCATAGCCTAGATCATGAAATCAGACTTAAACTCATAGCCTAGATCATGAAATCAGACTAACCCGGTATAAAAAAATAAGAAAAATCACAAAGCCTATTTTTTTTAAAAAAATATCAACTCGTATTAACTTTTCAAACCTGGAATCTAGGTCTTTAGACCTGAAGCATATTATCTGAAAAAATAATGTAACTCAATTCTCAATCAAATGTTGAAGGATGAAATTGAAAAAATAATTTCAATTATAAAAAGGATTAAAAACAAAAAAAATAGCAATTAAAAGAACGAGGATGAAAATTGAAATACAAAAGAAGTTTTATATTTGATTGAAAAGTGAGATTGAAGAGAAAAATCAATATAGCAAAAAGACAAAAAAAAATAATAAAAAAAATAAGGATCGAAATTGATGTAAAAAAATAAAAACAAATTTTTCATTGAAGGGTGAAATTAAAAATAAAAATAACTTTCGTAAAAGGAAAAAAATAAAAAAAAATGAGGATCAAATTGGTAAAAATAATATACCATAAATTTGGACTAAATGATGAAATTAAAAATAAATAAAACTTTTACAAAAAAAAACCAAGAAAAAAATTAGAAATTAAAAGAATAAGGATCAAATTGAAAAAAATAAGAAATGTCAAATTGGGATTGAAGGATGAAATTGAAAATAAATAAAACTTTTACAAAAAGACAAAGAAGAAAAATTAGAAATCGAAAGAATAAAAACTGAAGTTGAAATACCAATAAAAAAGTGGACAAGTCTATTATGTTATAGGGAAGAGAAAGAAAAAAAATCTCAACCGGCGACAAATCACCCACCCACCACCAACATGCGTCGTCCCTAAAGAAAGTGGACCTGGCAGTGCTTCCATTGACGTGACAGAGGTGGGCTTTGGACTTAGGGAGGCGCCACACGCGTCGCTTGAAGGGCATGAGTGTCTCCCATATATTGGTTCGTGTTGTGCATATACCAATCACATTTTTTTTATATTTGATCAAGAATCAAATTGCCTCTCAGATAACATAATAATAGCGAAAAAAATCATTGTAAAAATATAAAAAGCCTCGTTGAGGTCAATTTTATTTTTTTAGATTTCAAAGGAATTTTGATCGTTTCTCTATGCATTTTATTTCCTTTTTTTTATCATTTTCTATGTTTATACTAAATTTCTCCATTTTGAAAAGACAAAAAAAAAAAAAAAAAGCTTATTGAGGATAGTTTTATTGTTTTTGCTTTCAAGTGTTTTTTATAATTTTATTGTGTTTAAAAATTGAAAAAAACATATACACCCCTGATTAATCCTTTAATGATTAATGGATTCTATGAAAAAAATCTAAATACCCCAACATCAAGGCATTTGATTTTTTTGAGTTGGCCAAAAATACTATTAAACTGTTCGAGTGAAGTATTCAAATAAGCTTGTATATATCTTTAGTGTTTTGCCCAACTATCTTTTGTTGATATAGGTTTTATTAACATAATTTATTTTGATTCAAATGTTAAATATGGTTGTCTATTTAAAGACATTTTAAACTTTAATATTTATTAATTTATTTATATATTATTTTATTCTAAAATATTACATTAATAACTAATTTAGCATGCAACATTTTTAAATATGTGAAGTCATTGTATATAATTATGAAGACATTTATCAATTATTTATTTTGTATTATCTTTTATTATTTAGTATTTTTCAAAATACATTAAGAATTATTTCTTCATTACATATTAATTGAAAATTATGGATCTATCACTCGAATTGTATATAATATAATTAACACATCCTGCAAACTATAATATATCTTTATGTATTTCTTTGAAGTCTTTTATGCCTTTTTTTTCTTTCTATGTTGATTCTTTTTAATATCTCACTCGATGGGGGTGAGATTTCAAGTTATTTTTCACATAAAAAATATGTTAGTATTGTAAATGTATTTTTTTTGTATCATGAAAAATTCTAATTGAGAATTGAAAAGTTAATGAGTACAGTGAAAATTAAATGAATTAATAAATTGTAAAAAAAGTTGTTAAGACTAAATTCTCTTTAAATTTTTTAATTTTTTTACTAATTTATTTTTAAAATTATATTTTATCTTTAGCTATGTTGTTTATTGCAAGTTTTAATAATAAATAAATAATGAATTGATGATTTTGAAATGAATGTATTAAAAAGATATAACAAAACTAACATGAAGAGAAATTATACAAAAATTTACTACAAAAATTTTAAAAACTAACATGATCTATTATAATCTCATTTCTAACAATGAAATACATTATAATCGGCCTAAAAACACAAAATTAAATCAAATGAAATAAAAAAATTAAGCTTCGATCTATTTTTTTAATATATATATCATTGAAGATGAAAACCACCTCTAATAGTTTCATTCTCAAAGATAAATTTATAAACACCAAAATTAAAGTTATTAGTAGCTAGAATTCGATCACCCAAAATCTTTCTCTCTCTTTAAGATTTTTCAACGAACTTCTCTTTTTTCTATTAAGTTTCAAGGATCGAAATGTAAAACAAATGAATTTTAGGATCTAAATGAACATTCCACAACCATATGAGACCCAACTTAAAAAAAATTAAAATTGAGGGATTAAACTATAGATTTACACACCTTATAACAATAAACATGGAAAAAGATTTTTTCACCAAATATTAATGTTGGTCCAAGTTCTTTTAATTTTATTTTATCTAATAATTCAAAATTCTCCCATCTGAAATCAACATGTCATTCAACATGGAAACAATCTCAAAGTCTCAAAGAACGTGATAAAAGGTAATCCAAAAGGAATGAAAAAAATGTAGGACAAAAACCAAGAAATTTTTTAGGATCAATTTGAAAGAAACTAAAATTGGATGGCAAAAAAACCAAAATAAAAATAAAAAAACCAAGAGCAAAAAGTCACACAGAAAACTGTGCTACAAATAGTGATTTGTGAAAGGATAAACATGGTCTCACACAGTAAAACTCTGATTTTTTTTAGTTTTTTTAATAATTAATAGTTAATAATTTATTTTAATTTTAATACATGAACATTTGTCATCAATTGGATCTTATGTTCATGTCATTATAATTTTTATTATCTTTCTATAGAGAAAACCCAGTCATGTTATTTGAGTATTTAAAAATAATTTTAAAGTGAAATTGATTCACAGTCATCTCAAAGATAATATATATTTCATCAAGTTTTGTTTTTTTTTTTTTATCTATAACTATCATATTTTTTACATGTTTAAAATAAATAAATTCTTTTAGATGTTGTAATAAGATTCAAATTCAGGAACCCAAAATTTATAATCTATGGGATATAAAATATTGAATATAAGATGAAAAAAAATTATAATCTATGACTAATAATTACTGAAAAAAGTTGATATATTGAACTACTTGTAAAAAAACTTTAAAAGCGTTGTAGAATTATTTTTTTATTTCAGCTAAAAAAATTAGAGAAAAATAAAAATTACACTTACCTACAAAGCTTTAAAAAACTATAATTCACAACTGGGTGAAATCAAAATTTTAAATATGAGGAAATAACTAAATTACCCCATATAAGACAAAAGAACAAAGCATTCCTAGTTGAACATTTTCTCTCTGTCACTTCATATTACCTATAATATAAATCGTGAGGCATTTTTCCTGTAACCATTTTTATTGTTTTCTCTCACATTTCATTATGAATTATAATAGTAAGAATTTTAAAAAAAATTTAATTTGATCATAAAACTTTTATTTTACAAATTGAGCATTTTTTAACCCAAATTGAAACCTAATTATATATTTTTTAGAGGATGAGGGTTGAATTGAAAGAAAGAGGACTTAAGTGAAAAACACAGGTAACATGGGTGGTGGCTCTGCAACTTGTTTGGAAAGTTTATTTTAGTACCCTAACTTTTTAATTTATTTGGTTAGTCGGTCTCTATAACTTTTAAACATTACATTTTGGTACCATACTTCATTTTCTTCTTCTTTTTTCAATCTTTTTTAATGGAGGAGAGAGACAGGGTCCTGAGATTTCAACTTAAACAGAGAAAGTCTTTGCTGCCGATGATTTCAGGCTCTAAAACGATTGATTTTTATGTTAATTTTATTTCATATGATGAGGAGAGTTATGATTAAACGTTTTCTAACATTGAAAACACATGTAAAAAATACACATGAGCTCGATTTCAAGTTGATTATAGGTTTTGGGGCGATTTTTTTAAGTTTTTGAAGGCTATGGATTGGTTGAATAAGGTTCCAAATGTTTTTTCTAGACGCTTTGAGTCAAAATAAATTAAAAATACAAGAGTCTTGTTTTTCTGACCACCACAGTGGCATGATTCTAAGTAATTTTAGACGATATGTCGTCTGTTTTTTTGGCAAAGAATGGGACGGACAACGTGTCATTCACCTCATTAACTTCAGGGGGGAAAAAGACTCGCGCGCAGGCCCTTTTTTGTTGGGCCAGGTGCTAGGCCTGGTTGACCAGACCCACAACACCTATATATATATATAATTTTCTTTTTTTAAGATCACTGCTTTTTTGTATGTTTTTTTAATATATTTTTCATTTATGTTTTGATTAATACTCTTTCTCTGTGATTTGTTTGTCTTATTTAGCCTTTTTGAGATGATGATTTTTTTATTATATTGAGCATGTTTAGTTTTTTTTACGAGGTTAGCGTGATTCATCTACAATTTTTTTATATTTTATATAGATTAAGCTTATTTTTTAAAATATATATTTATTTTTTTACAATATTTTTAAGATGTGCATCCTAGTATGTAATTGTTTTTCTTTTATTTTATTTAATAAATTTTATGTGTATGTCGATTTCTGTTACATATTAGTTTTCATAAATAAATTCATTAAATACAACCGAATAAATCACTCATATTACAATATTAAATATTTTTGCCTATATCCATATCTCAATTTTTTATTATTGTTAACAATTTTTCTTTTATTTATTTATATAAATAATTATCAATTTATTTAGTTTATTTAATTAAATACTTACATGAGTTTTTTAATTGATACTTTGAATTTCATTTTATAAATAACTTGCATTTTAACATTGGGTTAAATAGCTACCGTAAACAAAAATGAATTATTGTAGCAACAAGTGGTAGTGGCAGAAGCTAAACTATAATTATAACAGAAGCTAAAAGAGTTTAGTTTTTTTATCGTGGATTGTGAATGTTTTCACTGTGAATTAGAGCAGTGTTTATCGGGAAAGAGTTAGTTGGTTCTCATGATAAGTTGTGAGCGGTTTGCTTTTTGCTATTTTTTCATGGTGTGCATTGCATGTTGTGGATTATTGGGTTGTTTGTTGCAGTGGTATTTGTTGGCCTGACATTCTTCTGATTTGTTCAGTGTAGAAGGTTTGGTGGTTAGATACAGGTCTGCAACGTTCCATGTTGCGTGGTAACTCCTGATTTTGGTTGATTTTGCAGGGGATGACAATGGTTTCTTTGCTATTTCTCTCTGTTCTAGGCAAGTATAAGTGCTCTGTCACTGTGCTGGGTTGGTATAAGTACTATGTGACTGCGCTGAGCTGTTTATTTTAATTATTTCTTTTGAATTTTGCTAGATTCAAGGGATTGTGGATGGATATTGAGTATAAGATTGATTGAGTATGGCTCCCCTAATAATAATAAAAATAGTAATATTTATAATAAAAATAATAATATTTTTTAAAATTTTAATAGTAATAGTAATAGTAACAGTAACAATAAGAATAATACTAAAAATAATAACAATAATAATTTTTAATTTTACCTTTCAAATCAAATCTATGGTTTTTTTTAATAATAATAATAATTTTTCCAAATATTTTGATAATTATATTAATAATAATATTAAACATGCCTGACCTAAGTTCTTATAGTTTTTAATTTTACTCTTCAAATCAAATCTATGATTTTTCTTTAATAGTAGTTACATTTTTTAAAAAAATTTAATAATAATAAAAATTTAATAATAATAATAACAATGATGATAATAAGACTCGTATTTTTTTGGGTATGATATTCCCTTCCAAACCCAAGTAACATGTGTCTCTCTTCCCAGCCGACCACTAGCTTTTAGAGTTCAGTTGTGCCCCTCCCAAGTTCCTGGGGTCTAGCTATACCCGGGTTTTTTTGGGTATAACATCACCTTTCAGACCCCAAGTAACTTGGATTGATGCCCCTACAAGACCAAGGTTACGTGGGTCTGGTGCTCCATCCAGACCCAGGTTACATGGGTTTGGTGGCTTAACCAGACCCAAGTTTTTGGGGTTTGACTCCCCTAATAATAATAAAAATAATAATATTTATAATATTAATAATAATATTGAACTTCTCTGGCATATATTTTTATAGTTTTTAATCCCTTCAAATCAAATTTATGGTTTTTCTACAATAGTAATAATATTTGTTTTTTAATTTTATTATTAATGATGATGATGATGATAATACTAATATTAATACTAATACTAATAATTTTTAATTTTACAATTTAAATCAAATCTATTTTTTTTTCAAATTTATTAATGATGATGGTAATAATAATAATAATTTTTAATTTTATCATTCAAATCAAATCTATGGTTTTTCTTCAATAATAATAATATATTTTTTTTTCAAATTTAATAATAATAATAATAATAATAATAGTAATAGTAATACTACTAATTTTTAATTTTACTCTTCAAAATAAATCTATGGTTTTTTTTAATAGTAATAATATATTTTTTCAAATTTATTAATGATGATGATGATTAGAATAAGAATAATACTAATAATCATAATAAGAACAACAACAACAACAACAACAATAATTTTTAATTTCACCTTTTAAATTAAATTTATGATTTTTTAATCGTAATAATATTTTTTTTAATTTATTAATAATTATATTAAAAATAATAATATTAATATAACATTAAATATGTCTGATCTCCCAGACCCAAGTAACATAGGTCTGGCAGAAGCGTCATACCTTAGTTACTTAGGTCGGCTACCCCGCCATACCCAACTTTCTGGGGTCTGGTTACCCTAGTAATTATAAAATAATAATATTAAACTTGTTTGATCCAGATTCTTATAGTTTTTAATCATTTTAAATCAAATTTATAGTTTTTTTTAATATTAATTTTAAATTTTACCTTTCAAATCAAATCTATAATTTTTCTTCTATAGTAATAATATTTTTTTAATTTAATACTAATAATAATAATAATAACAATAAGAATAGATTTAAATTTTATCGTTCAAATCAAATTTATGGTTTTTTTTAATATTGATATATTTTTTTAATTTAATAATAATAATAATAATATTAATATTAATATTAAATATGTTTAACCTCCTTGATTTAAGTAATTTGGATCTGATGAATGCTATATAATTTAGATTTAAAATATTTATATTATTTAGGAATCGACCCGCACGAGTTACAGAATACATTTGGGAAAGAGGAAAGAAGAGTTAGACTCTCCTCCTACATTCTGTCTCACCCTCCATCTCCACCGCCATAGTGATCATTTTTATTAGAATAAAGGGTCTTCTTGGGGCTGCTTTCATTTGACAAGATACAGAGTCTATTTTTCTTTATCATGATTTCTGCATAGAATGTAGA
>Ga0325405_1005911_pt1 | contig 12395 bp, 6 predicted proteins | sample PopdelMetagenome_21_FD_205663 | JGI IMG/M metagenome (GOLD analysis project Ga0325405, IMG submission 205663) | Populus deltoides microbial communities from Bellville, Georgia, United States - Xylem-Control-R2 | ecosystem: Host-associated > Plants > Phyllosphere > Stem > Wood/Secondary xylem...
TTATTTGAGCCATGAGGTGAGGAGAAAACACAACAAATGAAATAAAAGAATCCTACTACAACTTCGAAACAACATGGGTGGCTGGCTACCTTCTCCTTTTGTTTCTAGGATTAATGGGTTGCATGGAAAGCAATAAATAAGCCTTGAATCAGTTCTGTAATATTTTCTTTCCTTCTCTTCTTCTCACAATAGAATATGGATTTAATATTATAGGATTTATTTTATTTTGTTAGCTACAACCCAAGACTTGTTTGAACTTAATTAATAATTTATTTTTAGGTTGTGGGTTTTTTAGTTTAAGTTTTTTTAATCAGTTTTGTAAGTGAGTCAAATCATTTCACTAAGGATCTTTGTTGCCACCTTTAAATATTCAAAAAGCTAGGAAATTGATTGCTGAAGTTGTCTCCTTTTTAGTTTCCTTGTTTGTTTAGGATAATTAATTGTAACTGTAAATAATCCTTTCAAAACATGAAAACCCATGTTGTCAGAACCTTCCTTGTAAGATTAGGAAATTCCCTAAAATAAGTTAACCAATCTGTCATTAAATACCACCAACCCTTCTTTCCTTGTGTAGCTATGATGAAGAAGGAATCCTTGTAAGATAACATTAATGAATCCTTGCCACACTTGGAGATTATGTTGCAACCTATTTAATATCCTTATAGAACTAGTAAATTCTCAAAACAAGATGCTACATCTTTGTAGGAAAAGAATCTTTGCTAAATAGAAAGTCCACAAGTTAAAAGAAAGTAAATAACAAAATTCATACATCTTGTTTTAATAGAACTAAAACTCTAATTGACTTAAAACTTAACCCTAAGATAGAACAATATTTTGGGAAACTCTGAGTAATTTTTCAACCTAATCCAACAGATGAATTGAAAATTATGATTGTTGTCGTAAAAGTGGACAATAGACACAATTATGCTAAAATTCAAATTTTCTTGTTCAACCTTTTTTGGATTGTATCGAATAAGTTTTGCTTGAAATAAAATTATCATCAAACTAATGGGCTTTACTTTAAAATAAAGTGCTATTTAAAGGATAATTTGTACCACACAAACATGTCAAGATTTTTTCTTGACAAATATTTTTCATACTAACTTTTCTCTCTAGAGGCCAACATTTATCAACACAAACCAATTATATTTGATTAGAAAGGGCTTATAATGCAGGCTAAGGCTCATTTATATGAAAGAATGATATATATATAAGGCTCAAGTGGCGTTTAATGGTGTAAAGACATATGATTACTTATTTTACACATAGATTTTTTAGGCTTACCTTTTTTATTTTAACATTTTAGTAATTAACTCACCACAATTTCAATTCTCCAAGTAATATCTTGTTCTTTATTATTGATATTTTTTGTTTTCAATTTCAGAATTTGCATCATCATTAAGGATTCTTTGGAAAGCTTTTCTCTTTTTATCTTTTATAATATTTTTCATCCTTTTTACATTCTTGCCATTTTTGTCTATTTAGAGAATCTCATTAATCATCTAAAACTTCTACGTGTCTTTACTATGAGGGGTGATCTTAGTCTAGGTTATTATCTAAGAAAGATATTAAGGCTTAAAAGAAAACATCTAGGATAAATTTATGTTTGCGAAGGATATTTCTAAGATGGTTTTTCTTCGTCTCAAATACAAATTTATTCATGTTGATAAATCTTAACCTTATTCAAATATCACTATTAATGAGGTTAACGTTAGGGAAGAAATGGTGGGATTATGACTCGAATGGACATTGTTTATCATTATTTAAGTCATCAAATTATTTGATTTGATTTTGAAAATAATTATGTCATTTTAAGAAAGATTTTTTTTTTGTTTATTAGGAGTAAATATAGTACCTTTTTGGAAAAAAAGAGGGAATTAAGACTTTAACTTCTAAGGTTCATTGAGGATAGAAAAGACACTTTGAGATTAAAAAAGAAGGGATAAGTTGAACTCGACCTTTTAAGGTTCATTAAGATCAGAAAATGAGATTTTAGGATTCAAAGATTTCCCCTTACATTTGTATGGTATATTTTGGAATTTGAACAAAGAATTTGTTAATTTATATCAAATATTACTTTCACGTAAATATCTTTTGATTTCAAAATAACAATTGAACATAAAATAAAAGAGTATTATTTAAAAAAAAATGATATAGTCCTAAAACAACGAAGTTTGAAACATGTAAGATGACTACAATTACAAAGTTTGGGCACCTATTCTCCAACAACAATGATATCTTTGTCACTTCATTAAAAGCCAATTTGAACTTCTCTCTTTTATAGAATTAGTTGCTTTATCTTTTTATCAATCGGATAACATCATACTTTTGTTATTCTCTTTAATTGTCCCAAAGCCTCTTATGACATGTTGCATTTATTGTTTTTTTCTTTAAATGATAATCACCTATGTTTAATCAAATTGTTTATTTGTTTCTTAAGCCTTTGAGAATGATTTATAGATAGTCCCATGACTCCAACGTGATACTTACATCTAGCATTTTTCTTATACCATTTACGGAAAGGTATGTGGATGAGTTTAAGTGGTTAAGGTACTATATGATAAGAGGTATGTGAACAAGTTAATAAATGCCATAAAACCTCTCATAAACAAGTGGTTGATAAATGTTAATAAGAAGAACTGAGATGAGAGATTGTTCATGGCTTTAGCTTATATGGCTTTGACCTTGTGTATTTTGATAAGCATAATGTTTATGCTAAAAAAAGAATGGTGAAGGTGTTTGGCTTTTATGATAGAATGTGGCATTTTTCGAGGTTGAAAGGGATGCATTAGTGGTTGGAATTTTGATATGTTTGGTGATTATAAAATTTTGGATGATATGAAAAAATTTCTAGGCCATTTCCTTGAATGCTATTGACTTACTGATTCCTTCAAGTTGTATTCTCTTTAACGATTACAAGTGGTGCCCTCACATCTTGGATCTTTCTTTCTCTTAGAACTCATTCAACTCTATCAGTTATAACCACCATATCTAAGAATTGCTTTGAGATATTGCAAATGATATATCCAAAACAACAAGCCTTAAAAGTGTTTATAAAGATGAAGATCATTTTCTTTTCAAATAGAGGAGGATTAACTTGAAGGGTGAATCATCTTTGAGCATATTTTGTTTTTAGTTTCATTGTTTTTTTCTCCGTACTTTGTAAGCTTATTGCCAATTCTAGATTTAACTTATACTTTTTTATAAAAGTTTCAACCAAATTACTTCTTGGATATATCAAGATCCATGCATTAATTAAGAGTTCAAACAGAGGAGGATTAACTTGAAGGGCGGATCCTTGTCATCTTTGAGCATATTTTTTTTATAGTTTCATTGTTCTTTTCTCCATACTTTGTAAGGTAGTGTTTGATAAAAGTTTCAACCGAATTACTTGGTTATATCAAGATCCATGCATCAATTAAGAGCAAGTTTTTCCAAGTTTTCAAAGAAATAATGCGTCAACAATTTATTACCATGAAATAGCTTGATCATTTTGGTATAATAGAGCCTTAAATGAGTCATAGGATATTAAGATCCAATAAACTTTGTCACACCTTATCGACTAGAACTCATCAAATTTGAGAGAAAAGAATTAAAAATAGAGTCACATAGTATTAAAGGATACTTGAAATCCTATTATTGCATTTGTTTTAGAAATTCTCGATAAAGGGTTTATATATGTTTAAGAAAAGAACAACGTCATTCTTATCGTATCCTTTCAAGTAAAAGGTTACCTTTGTTATATACCTTCTCATAAATTTTTCCTTTAATTGCCATTAAGTGATTTATAAATGTTTATATATATTTGTTTACAATTTATATGTTATCTATATTTTAATTTTAATTCAATATCACTCCTAAAAAATGAGACAAATTGATTTAAGTCATTCTAAAAAACTTTCATATAAATCCCTTAGAAAATGAAACTTGTCGACAAATAAGCTTTAATTTAATTTTGACGACATCACAACAAAATACATTATCTTGTTATTAATATTGTTTTAAAAAAGCATGTTAAATCTACATCGTTCCTTAAAATTATGAGACAAGTAAAATTGATTGTTTCTAAAATGAGCGTTAGGCCTATATAAATAATAATAAAAAAATAGGCCTTGACTATGTTCTTTTGAATATGTCTAAAATGAGCTTGAATGACGTCACTCATGCTCATTGGGGCCAACATAGGATCACTAATGCGAACCTCATGATTACGCATCCCACAATCAAGATTGAGATATGATCCCAAAACGCTGAAATAGATTTGATAGAAGTGTGACACAATAAAAACATGCCTCAAGGCACCAACACTATTAGAATGAAGTCGAATGATGCCACAAAACCAAATAATCTTCGATAAGTCAGTTCAGTTCATTTACGAACCAAAGAATGCAAGAATCTTTCTCACATGTTAAAAATAAAAAATTCAAATTGATATGATCCAAGCAAGATCAGATTTGGATTTTGACATAAAATTTTCTATCATCCAGTTTTACGCTATTGAGCATAACTCCAAATTAAACCATTGGATCGAACTGAAACTTTACCAAAAGATTCCAGAGCTATGTTTTTATATTGGGGTGATAGATGTGAACCTCGTGATTAGCAACCCACAATCAAGATTGAGATATAATCCCAGAAAGACGAAATAAGTTTGATAGTAATGTGACACAATGGAAAGTTGCCCCAAGACACCAACACTCTTGGAATGAAGTACAATGACGCCACAAAGCCAGGTAATCTTTTATAAGTTAGATTCAGTTCGTTCAAGAACTGAAGAATACAAGAATCACTCTCACATGTTAAAACTGAAAAACTCAAAGTAATATTCATCAATAGTTGTTGAAATTTAGGCTTACAAATGTTTAAATAATTCTGAAAAATTAACCCTAATGAATCTACCGTTATGGGCTTCAGTTTTTTACCCATAAACAAAAACTAACCCAAAACCTTTTCTAGTAAGCTCAAACTCTGATCCACACAAGCTTTGGATTCTAGCTAAAAATAAAGTTTTAATTAAGCCCAAACATGAAAGAAAATAATAAAAATAACTAATCAGTCATTAAAAACCACTAGCCCTCCTTTCCTTGTGTTGCTAGGATGAATAAGGAATCCTTATAAGAAAAGGATTCTAGAACATTAATGAATTTTTACCACACTTGGAAATTATGTTGCAGCCCATTAAAGGTCCTTGTGGAACTAGGAAATTCCCAAAACACGCTCCCACATCTTCGTAGGAAAAAGATCCTTGCCAAATAGGAAGTCCACAAGTCAAAAGGAAGTAAATAAAAAAAATTCATACAACCTGTTCTGACCTATATCATAAGCCCTTCCCGAACTCCGATTCACCTAAAAGTTTAGTCCAATATAGACACGTACCTCTACAATCTTATGGTGAAGTTTCAGCTCAATCCAACAGTTTTGTTTGGATTAATGCTCAATAACATAAAACTAGATGGTAGGAAATTTTATGTCAAAATCCAAATTTGACATTACTTGGATTGTATCATTCCCTCTCTCTTTAATATGATTCATCCTCAAATCACCAATAGGTTTAATGGAAAATTCCTTAACCTCTTGTTGAATCCTTTAGAGCTTTTTTCTTGAACACATTTGCCTGTAACAACATTATATGAATGTGGTAGCCAATAATAATTTCAAATAAGCACACCTTGTCATTCACTTGCGTATATATTTTTGAATGATAACCACTGCCGACCTCTTTTATTTTTCATCATTTTGGCATTGAACTTAAGCTCTCAATTCTTCACGTTCTTTATTTATTTCTTTATAAACCTTTTTAAGTCGTTTAGCCTCACGCTCTTTATCTAACCTCATAGAACCATTATGATCAAAAATACTTGAAACTCATAACCTTCGTTTCTCTTCCTTACTCATATTGAATATCCTCCAATGAGCCCCACTAATTTATTGCTTCATCGAATCCATATCATCCTTAAACTTCTTTTCCTCCAAATAACTACGATGATAAAAAATTCAATCCACCTTTTTCTCTCCCTCCAAATACACCTCGGGATCATTTTTACCTTGAAAGTTAAGAATTTTTGGTTTAATGGAGTCCAAGTCCCCATCTACATCTTCATAACTCCACATGCTATAAAAATTCACATTCCTCCTTGCCTTATTCAATCCAAACTTGATTCCTTGGCCAACAGATGCAAAATCATAGTTATTTTCACCCGCATATGTGTTTCATCAACATACTCTTCAAAATCAAATCCGGCATTCCGTACAGCCCTATGGACTATATTTCCTCAGTGACCAGCCCCACTATTATGTTGCTTTATCAAATTCACCTCATCTTTCATATCCTTGTACGTCCTAGACAAGAGCTCAAGTTGTTGGCCTTCAACTCACAATTGGAAAGCGATGTTAGCATTTTGTGTCATTGATTCATTGTTTTCAGATATTCTTTGCATCAGTAAAATTTGGTTGATAGTACAAAATATATCCTCACATAAAAATCAAAGTTTTTCACTCTAACAAGCTCACCACGCCTTTTACCTCACAACTTGCTTTCTTTTGGTTCTTTAGGAACTTAAATCAACAAATCAAAGTCAGTAGCCTTCGCAGCCCAATCCAATTATAATTTTTAGACTTAAGAATCAATAAATATACTGAAAACAAAGCAAAGCAAAACTACGATTATAATTTTATGAGTAGTAATACAAATTCCATATGAATTGTGGACGAAACGAAGACACAAAATAAAATAGAAGTGAATATTAGCAAAAATAATTACTTGACTCCTAAATAACTCAGTTATAATAAAAAAAAAATATTTTGACAAAAACAAATGGTAAGGATCATGTTTTGGAACTTATCGCAAATCTGACATGTTACACAATTTATACATAGCAGAATTGAAACCTAGATCAAAGAATATCAAAATAACCTCAAATTAAATATTTAGTATTCTAATACCAAACAAACAACAAATCTCAGTTTATAAATCATTCTTTTGTGTCTAGATACCCAAACCGCTTATATGGTCAACTTGCGGCAGAATTGAACCTTGTATTAAAACCTCAAGCAAATGATATCAAAATAATCCCAAATTTAATATATTATGCGATCTGACCCTTAATAAATAGAATATGAAGTTTCAAGTAATTATGAGGTGTTTAGCTTATGGTTCACTGAGAGTTATGTTTCTTCGATTGAATTGAACCTCGAATTAAAATATCAAGCCAATGATATCAAAATAAGCCAAATTTTCATATATGGTGTAATATCACCCCCAGCAGAAAATTATGAATTTTCAATTGATTCTGGGGTGGTTTGCTTATGGTTCACTCAAAGTTGTGTTTCTGTGGCCGAATTGAATCAACCTTTAAATTTCATCTAATATCTTTTCTTTTCTTTTCTTTTTATGCTACAGATATGATTGAAGACAATAATAAGATGAAATATAACTTCTTTTTTTGCTTAGATGCCACAAACACAAATACCTTTGGTCTATTTGTACAAATCCAAAGCATTCAATCTGGTCATCTTGGATCCACTCTCATTCAATCTGGTCATCTTGGATCCACTCTTACTTGTTGCAGGGTAGGAATATTTGGGAGGTGTTCTTAGAGTTGGCAAAAGATTCTTGGTCTTCAGAATCTGGTTCGTAAATTTATCTTAGTTTGTGTTAGTGATGATTAATCTACTTCCCTATGGTATGATAATTGGCACCATGAAGGCCTTTTGATGGAGTTATTTGGGGATAGGATCATTATGGATTCTAGTTTAGGTCGGGATACGAGACTAAGTTATATTATTGTTGGTTAGGAGTGGATTTGGCTAACTATTAGGTCACCCAAGTGGTTTGATCTGATTCGTTGTACTTCAGATTCTCTCCTCCCTGATGATAGCAGTGAGATGTTGTGTGTTGGAAAGATGCTTCGCGGGGTGTATTTTCTATTCGTTATGTTTGGAATTCCATCCACCCCATTCAGAACAAGGTTGAGTGGTGGGCACTTATTCGGCATAAACAAACAATCATGTGGTTCTCCTTCATCTTATGACTTGCTATCCGTAAGGTATTATTGACTTGGGAAAGGCTTATGTCCTTTGGATTAAGGTTTCGCGGTATCTACTATGTGGGGTTGATTGTGAGGATATTAACCACTTGTTTTTCAATTGCACTTTCTCCCATCGCATCTAGTATGATCTTTGTTCGACTTCAAAGAGAGACTCCTCGCAACGATTTACATCTGTGATTATCAAATTACTGAGCAGTTCCCTTACATCTGTGATTATCAAATTAATGTTAGCCATAACGGTTTACTACATTTAGAGGAAGAGGAATGCTCGACTTCATAGAGAGACTCCTCGCAACTCTACTGTGATTTATACAGATATTGTTAATTATATTATATCTAAAGTTAATTTCCTTTGTAATATGGTGGCCCATACGGATACTAATAGAAGGCTTCACATTGCTTAGAGATTTTCTGATGATGTCTTTTGCTCATAGTTGAGTCTTCTATTGTTTTTAAGGGTGTGTTCTATTAGACTTTATTGGGGTATACACCTGGTTCTTTTGTTTTGTTGTTTTGGGGTTAACGAGGTCTGTTCGCTTTCCCATTCTTAGTAGGGTTTTGTCCTTTTGTTTTTTTTTGTTTTTTTGGTTATAAACTTATCTTATCCAAAAAAAAAAGTTGAACGATGTAAACACTAAAAAACTTAAAGGAACACAAAAAAGAAGAAGATAACATATGTATATGACCTTGTTTCGGAGCCTAGCCTTATACCAACTTATGTGAACCTCATGGTCATGTGGTCACGCAACCCACAATCAAGATTGAGATCTAATCCCAAAAAGTCAAAATAGGTCTGATAGGAGTGCGACACAATGGAAACCTACCTCAAGGCACCAATACTATTGGAATGAAGTAGAATGACTCCACGAAGCGAGTTAATCTTCGTTACGTCAGATTTAATTCATTTAAGAACTGAAGAATGCAAGAATTACTCTCACGCGTTAAAATTGAAAAATTCAGAAGTAATATTCATCAATGCCTGCTGAAATTTAAGCTTATAAGTGTTTAAATAGTTCTAAAAAATTAACCCTAATGAATCTACTCTTGTGGACTTTAGTTTTTTACCCATGTACAAAACTGACATAAAACCTTTACCAGTAAGCCCAAACTTTGATCCAAAAATGCTTTGGATCCTAGCTAAAAACAAAACTTTAATTAAGCCTAAACATGAAAGAAAATAATAAAAATAATTAATCTGTCATTAAATACCACCAACCCTCCTTACCTTATATACCTAAGATGAATAAAGAATCCGTATAAGAAAAGGATTTTGAAACATTAATGAATCCTCGCCACACTTGGGAATTATGTTACAACCCATTAAAGATTCTTATGGAACTAGAAAATTCCCAAAACAATCTCCCACATCCTCACAGGAAAAGGATCCTTACCAAATAGGAAGTCCACAAGTCAAAAGGAAGTAAATAAAAAAATTTGCACATCTTGTTCTAACCTATATTTCCTGAACTCCGATTCACTTTATAGTTTAGCCCAACATAGACACATACCTCAAGAATCTTCTAGTAAAGTTTCAACTCGATCCAATTATTTAATTTGGAGATATGTTCAATAGCGTAAAACTAGACGGTAGAAAATTTTACATCAAAATCCAAATCTGACCTTGTTTGGATTATATCATAACGTGGGTCTGACAAACATGCCAGACCCAAGACACTTGGACTTGTGTTGCAATGTCGTGGTCACACAAATTAATTGTCCTAGTTTAAACAAACAAAGAAATATAGAGCAAGCAAGTGGTTGATCCCATGAGAAAGATTTAGTTTAGGTCTTTAAGGTAGATGATTCAGAGTGGGGAGTTTTGAGGTCTATATACTATGGTAAACAGAATAAAACAATCAAGATATATTAAATAAATCTAAAACTTATCAAGAGAAAACCTTGGTATCAAATCAACATCCACCTACGGAAATCAAAACTAATCACGGAAATGATACATCAATTTATATTTTGAATATCTATCTTTCCTTAATATTAATCAGTTAATTAATTTGCAGTGTAACGAACCCTAACCATTAAACAACCATAGTGTCCACACTAGTAATTTAATTCAATGGCAGCCTTAAGAACTAAATATGTTGATAAATCTAGACAACATAAATGTCTGCAGTCTATGTTCAATTTAATTGAACGTTTTCCCTAAGAATAACAACATAGATTTGCCATGATTATTAAACCTAGTAACTTCACAAGTTTAATTTATCACAACTCTGATTTTGATAGCAAACTTAGTAGTAGATTGATTTAGAATAATAATTTAGAGTCCGCTCTAACAATCAAACTAAACAATCATAGGAAATAAGCATAGGAAGACATTCATATTCATCATATAAACTGAAAAGAAAATATAGAATAGATCTCACCGTTTTTGAAATTAGAAGGTTTATGTATCCTTTCAACCAAGAAAAATAACTTAGTCTTTCATGTCTATTAAAAAACTAATGAATAGAATAGATGAGAGCACAATTTCGGGTATAGGAGAAAAGGGTTAAGTTTTTCTTCTTCTTTCTAACCTCCCTTTATGTTAGCTTTCTAATGCCATTAGAATCACTTCATTTCGACCTCTACAACTCAAGATCTGTATAAAACATTGATCAGAGGTTAAATTTATTAATATTTGACGCGGTGATTAGTACTTAAAAGTGCATTTTTATCAAGGTTTTATATCATTATTTTGCACTTTAAGTATCAATAACTCCTTAACTAGAGCATGTTTTATAATAATATGTCTAATAATATAAGATACCTTTAATTTATGGTAAATGTTCATTTTAAATGCAGGCCTATCACATAAATCAAAGGATTGATTGATGAGTTTAACTACTGAAATTAAGAAGACAAAGAGAGGGCTAAACTTAGAAAAGAGATGTTGGTTCAGTCCAAACTGGAACATCATTCGGTTATTGGATCATAACTGGAGCTGTAGAACTTGAATTTAGGACTGGTTTATATGTATGGAAAGCTAAGACATAGGCCTAAAGCTTTCATGAAGAGTCCAAGATTTAAAAGTGTCATTTACGAGTTCAAATGGTAGCAACAACAGAGAAGTCAAAATCTGTCATGTAGCCCAGACACTGTTCATTGTTCAGCTCATATCTCGAGTTCTAGAAGTCCAAATGTGTCAATTATTGTTTTGTTGGAAAGTTGAGATAATTTTTCAGAACTTTCATGAAGACTATCTGTTCAAATTCTGATGTTAGCAATGACATTTTCTGCAGACAAGAAGATAAGGATTGTTACCAAGTCAAAAGGTGGCCACTGACTCAACAATTAGCCATCAAATCAATAGTTCTGAATTTTAACCTATAAAAGGAGGCATTTGCCATGCATTTGGGCATCTTGATTTTCAAATCAAGATCATGTTCTTGCTCTCTCTCTTCATATTTATGTAATGCTTAAATTTTGCTTTCATTAATCTCTTGTTTATGCTTTTCATTTCCTTTATTATACTTATATAATCATGTTCTCCTCTTGTTTATCTATGTTTCTCTTATTCATAATATTCAGCTAAGTTTATTATATCAATGTGAAAAGGTTACACTAATGGTGTAAGAATAAGTATAGTATAAACTCAACATGGACTTTAATGTTTGAAACTAACATGTTTTAGATTTATTATCTTACTCTTAATACCTTGCTTGTTAAATGGTTAATCTAGATTTGTGTTGAATAACCCTTGGTACAACAAATACTTGACACTTTAATAGCCCAACTGTATGGTATAACTGACACCTGTGCTATGAAAGAAACTTGATTTGTTGTTAACATAAGTTATCACCATGAATACCTGATAATATTTACAAGTATTGGCATTACTCGAATAAGATAATTAATGTAATCATGTTAACAATTTATAATCCGAGTGGAACCTCCTTTGTGTGTGGTTTCCAGTTAAGTAATAAAAAGAGTTTATACTATACTTATTCGAAATACCATTAGTGGATCCTCTAACTTTGACAATTATTTTATCTTTGTTTAAATCCTTACATCATTATCACATCTCAAAGCTCTCTTCAAATCTTTTCTTTTATTTATAATTCTATATAGTTCACCTCCCTGTGGTTCGACCCCGGTCTTGCCAGGTTATTTATTACTTCAACACTCCTGCACTTGAGATAACATATCAACTCTTTGATCATGTCAAGTTTTTGGCGCCGTTGCCGGGGAAGGTAAATTCCTGTATAAATTATAATATTTATTTTATTTTCTCTTTTCACTTTTCTTTTTATCTAACTTTTGTTTGTTTTGTTTTGTTTTATTTCTTTTCTTTTCTTCCTTTTATTCTCTTCCTACACCTGCATGAAAGTTTGATCACTTACATTAAGTGGT
>Ga0325405_1005917_pt1 | contig 12384 bp, 8 predicted proteins | sample PopdelMetagenome_21_FD_205663 | JGI IMG/M metagenome (GOLD analysis project Ga0325405, IMG submission 205663) | Populus deltoides microbial communities from Bellville, Georgia, United States - Xylem-Control-R2 | ecosystem: Host-associated > Plants > Phyllosphere > Stem > Wood/Secondary xylem...
CCTTGCACTTCCAGCAGCAACCTTCTCTTCTCAACAGTGGCAACACTGATTTCAGCAACTTGAGCAGCAGCCACCGTGACCAGCATGGATCTCCTTCTCAGCCACGCCAACCTCCACCTCGAGCCACTAAGAACACCACTAGTAGCGTCACTCCCCTGGCCAGGCAAGTCCTCTTCTCCTTCCTTCCTGCTTTCTTTTTTTTTACATGCAAGATGGGAATTCTTGCAACTGTGGAGTAAAGTGCGCTGTATCCTCAGCTCAGCTCATCCTAAAAAAATTGTTGGTCGTTTAGTCGGCCCAACTAAACTAAATCAGGCTGGTCTTCCACCTTAGGCCTAATCAGCTCACATCTTTTTAGGATAAGACTGTGTTCGATAAACATATCTTTATATATTTTTTTTTAATTTTTAACTTGTTTTTATTTTTATATCTAAGCCAAACATAACATGTTTTGTAAAAAATATAAAAATATGCTTTTTTATTATTTATATATATATGACCAAGTCTTAAAAAAAACAGATTATATCTGCATATTTTTTTATATTAAAAAAATCATTAAAAAAATAGTTGTTTTTATTTTATTTTGCATGTATATTTTGGATTTAATAATTAGTTTATTAAAGTCATGGGAATTTGGTTTATATTTCAAAAAATGACAAAAAAATATTTTGTTTCTTTTTAATATGTGGAATTATGAGCTTCTACGAAAGACATGTTCTCGATATTAAATTCAAAAAAACCAAAAAATTATTTTATTTTATGTTATTATATGATATTATGAACTTATACCTATGATGTATTTTTGATTTTAAATAAAACGATAGTTTCTTTTATTTTTTTGTTTAGTCATTAAAATAGTTAGGTTTTTAACCTGATAAGATAAGTATCTCCTTACTAAGAAGGACTTTTCTTCAACCTTAAACAGACCAACGATTAGAAATCATAATAATACCTTAGTTTATATCAGACAAATAAATAATGTAATTTACCTTAGGTAAGGTGTATTAAGAGTGCTAATACATTTTCTTTACGCAATCAGTCCTTTTATCCAGACTTGAAGATAAGTTAAGGTTTGTAATGATTAAATTACTAGGTGGCGATCTTATTCCCTTTTTTTACTGATAAAGGATAAGAATTCCTTATCCTTTTCACCTATATCATTCCCGATAATCCTCATCTGGAAGGACAATCACCATGATTTTTCACATGTGCAATAGAATGACGACATCACTAGGGAGTTCCTATGGACTAAGCTTTGTTCTTTTTGTCTTATTATTGTGTTTTATTGTTTAGTCTTTGTGTTTATTTTTAGCATGTATTTTTTTTATTTGCTTATATGTTTTAATTTTTTTATATATTGTTCACGCATTGTATAATATTGTCTCATGCATCACATGTCTTAATTTTTCAAGCACACACAAAGTTCTAGGTTAGGTGGGGGATTAACGATCTTCTCTATGACTATCGGTCAGGGTTCAGATGCGTGAAACACCCAACTCATATCTGAGTGTCTGCTTGGTAATGGTGGGCATATGTGCTTTAACCATTCCTCGCAACGCCTCCATACTATCTTTATGAGGATTATCACTAGGCAGATCTGAGACCCTTTTGAGACTGAACCATGCTCACTTAATGAATAAAAGTCATTCTTAGATTGTATGTGCTACCTTTATTTTGCATCAAGGCAAACCCTTCTTGAAGCATCTTGAGCTTAGGACTTACGGGTGACACAATGGCCATCACTCAAAAAAATTTCATTGTAGAGTTTGGGCAAAAATCAAAATTCTTGTTCATTATGCAAGAGTTACGACCATGTGTCACCCCTTGAAAGGCAAGTTCATTATATAAAAACATATTCATACATTTAACATGCATGCTCACAGGTTGAAACGTGGGTAGAATCTCTCCCTTGTTTCTTTTTCGATCATGGGCTATATGTCCTCTCTTGGAATATTACAAAAATAATGAATGTGAAAAGAAATGGAATCAGATGCAACTAAAGAGTTGAATTATTTTGAACATTACATCTAGAAAACTTTCTTTGTAATCGTAGTAATAAAGAAAACGATGTCCAATGTTTTTGGTGACTTCAAATTCTTTTTGATAAAGCTGTTGAATTACTTGTCAGCTGACCAACATACTAATTGGTGGATGCAAATGGTGGTGATAGAGCATGAGTCCCCAATAATTTTACAAAATAGGCAGTAAAAGATTGGTTTTTCAAGTTGATATCAAAGATAAGCATTTTAAAGAGGGGTCGAAATAATATCCAAAATATTCCAATAAAATAAAGATATAAAGAAGAGTGATCTTAGCCATGGACTTAAGGAAGAAGTTGAGAAGAGTATACTAGATAGAATTTATGAGTATAATAAGAGGGTCAATTAATAAGCAACCATCCTTTTATATTTATATATCTAGGGTTGTCTATAATAACTAACATACAATGCATTACACATAACTACGCCTGACTGAGAGAAAAGATGGAAAATGAAGAAAAGACTCGTAAATCTGCTCAAACAAGCGTTAAGTTTCAAGAATGAAAAGGGAACGTTTGTGCAACAGCCTTTCATGAAAGCACCATCAGCCCACATCCCTCACACATCTCAAAAATTTAGGGCAGACTCAATAACTGAGCGACATTTTGTCCTCTTTCCCCCCATCCAGCCAATTCAAGCTTAAGTCAGCATGGAAAGACCTTCTGACAATAGGTGCACCAGTCTTATAAACCATGATAATTTGTCTGCTCTAAAAGAGAGATTGAGATTGGTTAAGGAGAATGATTGTTATAACCCCATACGAGCAGCTGAGATATGTTTGGTGCCAAACATTGTGGTGCTAAAGGACTTTAAAGTGCCTGACTTCGTCAAGTACACCGGGTTAGAATGTCCGAACACCCATCTCCGATTACACTACAACAAGATGGCTAAAGTGATCCATAATGATAAGATGTTGATCTATTTTTTTCAGAATAGTCTCACAAGATCCGTCTTGAGCTGGCACATGAAACTAGACAATACCAGGATCAAGAAATGGAAAGACTTGACAGACGCCTTCTTAAAGCAATATAAATTCAATTTGGAAACTACTTTTGATAGAACCAACCTAATAGCCATGGAGAAGGGAAACCAAGAGTCTATGAGGGTATATGCGCAAAGATGGCAATATAAGGCAACACATGTCCAACCTCTACTGATAGAAACAGAAATGATGATGTTGTTCACCAACACCTTCCAATCCCCTTATTATGAGCATCTAATGGGAAGCCTAGCTCAATATTTTTAGTATACCATGAGGATTGCCGAAAGAATTGATTAAGCAATCAAAATGAGAAAAATTAAAGGTCCTACTATGGGTTCCAAAACAAAGATGAGAGATGAATCAAAAGATGTCTCTCAGTTGGGAAATCTTAGTTATGTTGTCTAGTCAGATCTCGTTGTAGAATCAATTACTCAAATGCTTTTGTCTACTAGTATATATGTTTGATTTCGGACTTGTTGCCCCAACTTCATCACATCCCACACAACCACTGTTTTCTAGGTGGTATAATACAGACAAGAGATGTGAATATCATGGTGGGGTCTCAGGCCATTCGATTGAAAATTGTAAAAAAATCAATTTTCAAGTTCAGAAGTTGGTGAGTAAGGGACATATTGAGTTTGTGAAAAATGATGGTATCTACCATATAGTCATCCTTATCTTCAGCAATAACCAGTAGCTTGCAAAATATCGATGAGGCATAGATAATATGCAATTACCTAGTGAATAAGCATTGTATTTTGCTTCAATATGCTTTCATATATCATAAGTGCATCACATACTTTCAATGAATTATGCTTTGTTCTTTATCTTGAAATAAAGAGATGTTTTTTCAAAGGGTATTTTGACAAATTATTTTAATCAAACTCCAACATGCTAAATTAAGACTAATCAATCTTGAAAGAATAAAAGTGTTTTGATTGCTAAAATGACTCGACGTTCGTTAAAATAGCATGATAAACAATATGGGATGACCAAATCTTTTTTGAACTCACACATGAAATTGAACCACGCATCATGTAGCAAAGGTTTAGTAGTATGCATAATGACATGTAGTGGATTCGATAGTTATGGACTCATGAATCATGATTCCTTACAAGTCATCTTTGTTTATTTCCTTTACTATTCTTAAAATATATATAACTTGCAATCCACATTTGAGCCTGATGGAATATTTCTTTTTTAAAAAAACCCTGACATGGATCACACTCCACACTAGGGGCAAATGAAGGATTTTTTTGGTTAGAAAGACGAAGAAAACATTAGAATCAATTGTAAAAAAAATGTTAAGAACAGAAGCCCAATGATTGAGAAAGGGTTAAAAGTGAAAAAAGCCCTTAACCAGGGGGCATATAAGAAAACTTTGAGAAAAGCTGTGAGAAATCCAAAAGGTAGAAATTGTTCGCACTTAAAGGCAAGACAAAGTTAAAGGTAGGAAATTCTTATGAAGTCTAGGAGAGGCAAAATAGGTTTTAATTGAGGAAAGACACAACAAATGCTAAAAGCCGATGCTGAGGGAAAAAGTAAAAAAAACAAAAAACAAAGAAGATATTAGACTATAAACATGTTTATTGGTATCTATAATAAAGCCTCTGATGTTTTCAAATGATTAGATAGGTTATCCATCAAAGGAAAAGTTAGATTTGCTTTATGGCCCTGTTAAGATAATATTAATCTTTTAGATGAATATGGAATATGTGACATGGTTATATGTCATTCTTTTATAGAGATAGTGAAATAGAAATAAGAAAATATCGAGGCTAATGATTGGTAGAGAACCTTGACCTCTCCTTTGAATCAAATTTTGAGATAAAAGAGCATCGGGAGATAAATGATGGACAATGAGCTTTAGTATTCTTATTAAGTTTGGAATTGACAATGAGAGGAGTGACATGATTATATACCAATATTTGATTATTGTCATAACCTAAGTTTTTTTTATATAAAATAAAAAGAAAATGAAATGGAAAAATTGGAATGAATGAAGAAAAATTGAGATTTGGATCAAGACAACACAAATGGAAAGTTTTTGAGGATAAACCAGCGAGAAATTGTAAATTTAGGGTTCAATTTTGCTAGAAACTAGAAGAATTGATAAGTTTGGGGACTTAATTAAGCTTTATTTTAGTTTAATTAATGAAATCAAGGGATTAATTGAAGAAATATTAAAATTCAGGGCTGATTTAGGTCAAAATCGCAAGAAATTAAAGTCTAAGGACCAAAATAAAAAGGTGGGGTACTATAGGGAGTATAATTGATTTTTCCAGGGTTAATTTTGAAAGAATTAAAAGTTAAAGAGTCAATTAAGGACTAAATTGATTAAATTAGAAGCCAATGACTGTTTTGTAAAAGGCGCCAAAATCCAAGGGTCTAATTATAATTTGGCTAGAGGCTTGATTAGAAAACATCGAAACATTGAGGCCAATTTGAAAATGGTTGTTCCCACCCAAAACAACGTCATTTCAGAGTCATTGTTTCTTCTTCTTCCTCTAAGAATTGAAAACCTGCCTGCAAAGAAAGGAAAGAAAAGTAAAATGTTGGCATCCGAGTACTACTAAAACACAAAGTACATTCCTATCTTCATGAAGATTGTCGCACGTGACCCCGCGCGGCGATTCGGTGATTTTTCATTATGTTTGCTTGATTGGTTTTTTAGGAGTCGCCACCTAGTATTTCATTGAGGGTTACTAGGAAACCCGGATTTACTAGTCGTTGTTAGAGATTCGAAAGTAAGGGACTGGTTGTGGCTAAGGAAGGTATTAGCACCCCTAGCACACCCTACCTGAGGTAAGCTGCTTTGCGGTTTGATGTGATTTGAAAATTTGAAATATTAATTAAATTCTTAAGGCTTTAATAAATCATGTTATATTTTCCATGAAAATGTAAGAACATGTTTCTACATATTTTCTGGGATTTAATAACTGATTTATTAAAACCTTAAGAATTTGATTAATATTTCAAATTTTCAAATCACATCAAACCGCAAAGCAGCTTACCTCAGGTAGGGTGTGCTAGGGGTGCTAATACCTTCCTTAGCCACAACCAGTCCCTTAATTTCAAATCTCTGACAACGACCAGTAAATCCGGGTTTCCTAGTAACTCTCAATGAAATACTAGGTGGCAACTCCCAAAGAACCAATCAAGCAAACATAATGAAAAATCGACGAATCGCCGCGCGGGGTCACGTGCGACAGAATGGCGACTCCACTGGGGAAAAGGTAATGTTTTCAACATTATTGGACTAAGCTTTGTGTTTTTGATGTGTTTAAATGTTACATTCCTATCTTCATGAAGATCATAATCCCGGAAAGATAGGGGAGAATGAAGGGGAGGAAGAAAAACTAGAAAAAAAAAACCCAGGATAGAGGAGGGAATAAAGAAAAAAAAGCAGAGAAGAGGAAGATAGAAAGAGAGAGAGAGACCAGGAGAGATAGAAAATAGGAAGAACAAGAAAAGCCAGGGAGCAAAAAGGGAAACTAAGAACATAAGCTTCATCCAATGGCGATCGAGCAAGATCTTCGTCCCAAGGCCATCTGCAAAACAAGTAAGTGCTTCCCGCTCCCTCCCCTACCTATTTAATTCAATATCACTGTAGCAAGCGTGCTTGAACAGTTCATGCACGTTTGCAAAGAAAAAATCGGCCAGGTTACTGGTCTGAACTAGTAATCGGCCAGGGTTGGCTGGATTTGGTCAAGCCCGTATGGCTGAGCTAGATCCAGCCCAATGTAAAAAACAAAGTGGGACGAGTTTAGGCTTTAGGCCTACCTAGCCCAAATTGTGTTTGCTAAGGGCGTGTTTGCTAAGGGTGTGTTTGGCAAAACACACCTTTATGCATTTTCCATGTATTTTATCCCCCTTCTATTTGATATCTGGCCAAACGACCTCCTTTTCCATATCAGAAAATTCTAGAAATATTTGGGGATCTTTGTTGATTTATTTTTGGGCCCTTTGCGCCTTGTTTTATTTTTTTTCTTTGTGTTTTGTTTTTTTTTCCTGCTATATGCTAAATCTGTGAACCATTACTGTTAAATGCAAATTTATTGTGCAATGCTTTTTTTTTATTATTCTTGTCTAAAAAGAGTAGATAATAAAAAGGGTAAACAAAAAGAAAAAGGCATAGAAAAATTGTTTCCTTTTCATTAAAAATTCAAAATTTTGTGAACTTATTCACTGATGCTAGAGTTAGGAATATTATATTTTTTTGGGTTTATGCAATATTTACCATCTTCAAAGTTGAAAATATTCATAGGTACTGTTCACTGATGTCAGAGTCAGGAACATGATAGGAAAAAAAACAAGAACAAATTCTTAGCAATTTTAAACAAAAATAGCAATGCAGTCTGTCTTAGGTAGGACGTTAAAAGAGTGATAAGTGATAACATCTTTCCTTTTGCATAACCAGTCCCGTACCATAGAATCTCTATTAACTAGTTAGGATTCCTAATAATCATAATACTAGGTGGTGACTCCTTAAACTAGACATTTTCCCCAAAGAACAAGATGCCAAATATCTGTTCTTTTTCCATGAAATTTTTTAATCGGTTGCTGCGATGTTTGGGTGTAACAGAATGATAAATTCGCTGGGATTTTAGGCCTAAGCTTTGTTGTTTGTCTTTTTATTGCTATCTCGTTTGTGCTTGTTTGATTTATTTGATTGCCTTTACTACTTTAGCATGCATCCATGTTTATATTATCATGCATCACTTCAAGAGCACACGTGTTAAAATTTAGGATAAGTGGATAAGTAACGGTATCCCAATGGCTTTAGCTTGGGCAAGACTCATGAAACCATCCAACTCTCGCTTGATTGTTTACTCGATAATGGTTGGTACATCAATCTGATATTACTTAGGGCCTCTATCTTCACACTACTTGTAAATCTCATATCGACATTTCGAGGATGACCACTAAGCATACGGGAGACCCTTTTAGACTAGATAGTAACTTACCCCTGTGATGCACTTAATGACTAGAACCGATCTGCTAGGTTGTACCCTGTATAATCTCATTATGGCTAGCCCAACATGCAACATCTTGAATTCCAAAATCATTGGGTGGCAAATGGTCGTCACATAGGATATACGAGTCTGAGTTGTTACAGTTGACAAGAGAGAACTAACTTGAATTGAGTCAGAAGGTTTATTAAAAGCTTAAACATAAACAAGGCTGGACAAGGATCCTCTTGTTGGCATGATAACGACATCAGGTTCCTAAAATCCATGAATAGCGACCATTACCACACTGTGAAGGGTGAGTCCACATTGAATTTGTATTTTCCTTACGCATGATTGTATAATTTTCATTTAGCGAGTTAAAATATAGGTTCCCATTGAAACACACCTTTAACACTTGACTGTAAAAAAGACAAATAGAAAACAAAGAAAGAACTCGGTTGGAAACTCAACACCGAAAAGAGTTGGAAAGTCTCATAGAAGAAGTCGTAAGGCTTACTAGTCTACTCGAACAAGCCTTGGGATCTAAATCTAGAGAAGTAAAATTGACAACTCATCCCAAACTTTTGCTCGCAAATCCACAGAATCTAAGAGCAAATGAGGTGTCATTTGAATATCAATAGGCTACGTACTCCCAAATTGCTTAACTAGCATATCCCATAAAAATATTGTTTACCATTGACTTTACAATGAAGAAATCTCAAAAAAACAAGATGGTAAGAGAAGATGGCCGGGATAAATTGGTTGCCCTAGAGCAAAGGATAAGGGCATTTAAGGGAACTAGCTTACATGACCATATAAAGGCTACTGAGATGTGTTTGGTGCCTAACATGACCATTCCTAAAAAATTTAGAGTGCTTGAATTCATTAAATACAGGAACTCAATGCCCTATAACTCATCTCAAGGCACACTGCAACAAAATAGTTGAGGTGGTCTATAACGAGAAACTGTTGATTCACTTCTTTCAAGACAGTTTGAGTGACGCTGCCCTTACTTGGTACATACAATTGGATAATACCATGGTAAAAATCAAAGAAACAAAGGTGAACTACCAAAACAAAGACATGTAGAGATCAATCGTCCTGAAAACGAAGCTATTATGTTATTAGGCCAAGACTAGTCTAGGTATGACCTCAACTGACTATTGGAAAGATTCCCTTGTCGAGAAGTTAATAGGAAAGGGATGATTGGAAGATTCCAAAAATTCCAATCAATGATTGCTAAGTTTTTAGCCCTTTTATGTGTCACCTTGCTAGTAATCATAGCTCAAGATGTTAACATAAGGGCCTTGTTGTTGAGCATCTTTTCTAAAAATTCAATGAAATAATAAGTTTGTCTTTCAATTGTGTCTTTTCCTTTGATTTACAACTAAATATCCTGAAAGAGGTTCCCTCTAAGAACTCACTAAAACACTTTTAAAGTCTTGCGTGATCTCATAGATGCGATTCATTTCTTTTACTAAAATCTTTTTTCCAGTGAAATTTTGAAAAATTAAACTTGCATTTTGATTTCAAAAATAATTTGATGTTTATTTAGAATGATATTTTTGACATTCTACTTGTAGAAGACACATGAATCAAGTAACTCTTTCATTGAGGTGACTAAACTCTAAACCAAAGTGTACAAATAGAAAAAATAAACAGCCACCATCACACCATGACTCTTGAGCCAAGTGTTTTAAATCTATGCATAATGGTATGTAGTGGATTCGTTGTTTATAGACTAATGAATCTCTTTGCAAAGTCCAAACCATCACACTAGACGAGATCAAAGTTTATTGATCTTAATTGCTTGCGTTCAAAATGAGAAAAGATCATCTTTATTGTCCCATTCACATTCTAAAATGAATATATCTCTCGAGGTCCATTTTTTAGCCTAAAAATTTTTTTTTCATGAAAAATCCCGATTAGGATCACACCCTACACTAGAGGCATGTGAAAATTTTAATGATAAAAAAATTATGAAAAAGCCGTGAGAAAGCCAAAAATGCAAAAGAGCCCATGAAACTCAAATGTTAGGGGGTAAGCCTAAATCATAAGAAAAAGTGATAGTCAAAACAAAGTGAGTATACCCCAGCCAAAACAATGAAAAAGGGCAAACCAAAAAGGTACAACAAAAGAGAAGATGAAAGACACAAAGAGTCGAACTATTGATAGTGATTCTCGGTCTTTGAAACCTTGAAACACTTTTTGCACCTTATGAATCCTTTTCTTTCATAGCCAAAAACCACAACCTGTATTACATGCCTATAGAAGTCCCTTCTAATCAAGAAAGCAGGCAACCTAGAACAATAAACAATGCTCTCAAAATGCAAAGAGTACTTTTTCATAAAAGTCATGACGTTGAGAACAAGCTACTCATCATTATTCATGCTGATAAAATGAGTGTTCAAAAAGAGAAAAAAATTTCTCAAACAAAACCTTGAGCTTGTTCTCGAGTCCTTTACTTTGAAGCCCATAAAAACAAAAGATCACCTTGTGACGTACCTTTACCAATGACAATATTGCTAAACATGGACGCGTCTTCATGTCTAAAATCTTAATTTACCCTCTGAAATATGGTTGTCGCACATGGATGCGTGACGTCAGGAGATTTGAAGGAGTCGCTACCTAGTTATTTGGTTCAGGGTTGCTAGGAAACCTAGGTATACTGGTTTTATCAGAGATTCGAGGGTAAAGGACTGATTACGGCTAGAGAATGTATTAGCACACCCTACCTAAGGTAGGCTGTTTTATATGGTTTTGAATGTGGTTTAAAGGTTTTGATGGGTTCCTAATCGGTAGTTTGTCTATGACTTAGGATTGAGATTTATTCATGTGAATAAATTTGGTGTTAAGAATTCATTATGAACTTGTGTACCCAAATAAATTATTATGAAAGGTTTTTCATAATTGTATATTATGGTGAAAAATACTTCTAATTAAAATTGGTGAATATTTAGAATAACTTTGAGAATTTTTTGGTCAACTTCTGATATTCAAATATTAGCCTCACTTGTAGGTCCATCATTCGATACCAGAATATTAATAATTAATTCTCATGAATTAAAATTTTGTTTATTGAAATATTTGCCAAACTCTCATGGATTTAGTAAATTGGTTATTAAATCTCAAAATGCATGCAAATATGTATTTTGAATTTTTGTATAGAAATACTAAACGATATGATTTTTTATATTTTTGAAATATTTGATCGTATGCAACAAACAAAAAGATGTTTTTGTATATTTTATAGACTTCTTGAAATAATAAAAAAATACTCAACAAATTCATTTAAAAAAAAAATCCAAACAAAGCTTAAAGACAATTTGTTTTTACCCGATTGAGTCGATCTAGGTGGATTGACCCGCCCGTGTCGACTGATTAGTACTTAAAAGTGTATTTTTATCAAGGTTTTATATCATCATTTTGCACTTGAAGTATCAATAACTCCTTAACTAAAGCATGTTTTATAATAACATATCTAATAATATAAGATACCTTTAATTTATGGTAAGTGTTCATCTTAAATGCAGGCCTATCATATAAATAAAAGAATTGATTGATGAGTTGAAGTACTAAAATAAAAAGGACAAAGAGATGGCCAAACTTTGAAAAGAGACGTTGATGCAGTCCAAACTGGAATATTGTTCGGTAATCGGGTCATATCTAGAGTTGTAGATCTTGGATTTAGGTCTACTTTATATGGATAGAAAGGTAAGACATAGGCCTACAACTTTCATGCGGAGCCCAAGATTTAACAAGGCCGTTTTCAAGTCCAAATTGTAGCAACAATAAAGAAGTCTGAATCTGTCCTGCAGCCCAGACACTGTTCAGTGTTCAGCCCATATCTCAAGTTCTAAAAGTCTAAATGATCTCACATTTTTACCTTAGAAATATGAGACAATTTCCTAAAACTTTCATGATTGAAGTCTGTTCAAATTATGACGTTATCAATGACCTTTTTGGCAGACAAGAAGATAAGAATTGTCATCAAGTCAAGATGTGGCCACCCATTCATCAATTAGTCAACAAATTAATAGTTCTGAATTTTGGCATATAAAAAGAGGCATTTGCCATGTATTTACGCATCTTGGTGTTCAAATCAAGATCATGCTCTTGCTCTCTCTTTATATTTTGTAATGCTTAAGTTTTGCTTATATTAATCTCTTGCTTATGCTTTTCATTTCCTTTCCTTGTTTATTTATGTTTCTTTCTTTCATTATGTGTAGCTAAGTTAATTATGTCAAGGTGAAAAGGGTACACTAATGGTGTAAGAATAAGAACAATATAAATTTAACATGGACCTTAATGTTGGATACTAACATGCTTTATATTTGTTATCTTGTTCACTTTTAATACTTTGCTTGTTAAATGGTTAATCTAGATTTATGTTGTATAACACTTGGTACAA
>Ga0325405_1005919_pt1 | contig 12382 bp, 7 predicted proteins | sample PopdelMetagenome_21_FD_205663 | JGI IMG/M metagenome (GOLD analysis project Ga0325405, IMG submission 205663) | Populus deltoides microbial communities from Bellville, Georgia, United States - Xylem-Control-R2 | ecosystem: Host-associated > Plants > Phyllosphere > Stem > Wood/Secondary xylem...
TGGCTTGGCCTGCTCTCTCGTTTTTTATTCATGGTTGAATTTATCCTCCAAGCTTGCTTTCTGGAACTACGTTGATATTTGGGTACTTGTACAATAGAGTAAATTCAAAAAGCATTTTTTTAATAAAAAAAGAAAAATATTTGATTCTGGGTGACCCACTGTTTTCTCGATCAAGGATTTTAATTTGCTATCTAGATAGGCATATTTTTTTTTAATAGTGAATCTTGCTTAAAAAGGATGGTGTTTGGATATTGCTGTGAATTTGCTGAAAGAATAAGTATATTCGTGTAGAGCAAAAAAAGTGGAAAATGAGAGGGGCAAAGGATGAGGAAAAGATGACGAGTCCTATGTTTCCAAGACTTCATGTGAATGATGCAGAGAAAGGAGGGCCGAGGGCACCTCCAAGGAATAAGATGGCCCTGTATGAACAGCTCTGTATTCCTTCTCAAAGGTTTAGCTCTGGATCAGGGTCCATGCTGCCTGTTCTACCTAACAACGGCAGCAGCTTGGTCCCTTCAATCTCCTCAAGCCATGTGAGTTTGATAACTTTTCTTTCTCTTTCCCAGTCTGAATTTATCGTATTTTGGTCAGTAAGTTTGACAATGATACACCCTTGCTTCATGTCTTTGGTAAGCATCTACGCAATTAACATCTTTTAGATTCTGATTAATATGAATTACATGCTGCTTTCGCCACAGAGCATGGGGTTGGTTCATGTGGTAGTGCAGCTATCTGTTGCCCCCACGCCGAGGAACCGGTTTTGTAGACTTAAATGTGATCTTAGGATACCGTTTTGATTGTTTAGTTCATCTACTTTTGTGAACTTTTTAATTTGGCTTATAGAATAAAGGAAGCTGCTTCGGGAAGAAAAGGGGCCTGAAATTTTTTTCTATTGATTATTTCTGCCTTCTCATAATTTTGGCTTTGGGATATTTATCTGTTTTCAAAATGTATTCTTGTCCATTTACTTTTATTTATTTATTTATAATTCTTTGGGTTGATTTTGTTATCATTGCAATGGGTATATGGTTGTGTATCATGAATTTCCGTACTTCTCTGCGACTTTTGTTGTTGGATTACAAATGAGTTATCTTTGTAGGGGTCTGGCCATGAAAGGAGTGTTTTTACTCCAGTTAGTAACTCCCCAACACCTTTGCATTTGACTGAGAAGCTTTTTTATTATTCCTCTGGAGGAGTTAAGTCAAGCGCTCTGATGACAAGTCAAGAAGAAAAATTTGTGGAAGTTACAAATGATCAAAACTTGAATACCTCACGGCCATCGTCATTCAGTGCTACTTGCAATTCATTTCAATCACATAAGGTCTCCGACATTAAGAACTTTTCATGGAAGAAGCTTGGAGATGAAAATGACTCTAGATTTCATAGCTCTGCCCAGTCAGGGTCAAATCTTTATTGTAACAACAGTCAGCACAGTAAAGATCAAGAAAATCAGCATTGTTTGAACTTGAGCTTCTCTGTGCAATTTCAAAATACTACTGAAACCCAGAAGAAAAAAACTGGCACCATAAATGTAAAGGAAATAGACCATATGAGAATACAAATAGAAGACAATGGAAAAGTATATGAGGCTTCTCAGAATTCCATGGAAAAATTTGCTACAGTCACATCAAGTAAAGATAAACCTTCAGTATCAAGCCCATCAGGAAAAAATAAAAGTACCAAATCATTAAAGCAAACATATTCATCTTCAAATCAAGAGTATAGAAAGAATTCAGTGAATGTCCTCAAATGCTTTCCGGGTACAAATGAACAGTTGAATCAAGAGCTTGCCACAATGCCCGACAAGACTGTCATCGGGGATAATATTTTGGTGGAATACAGAGTTGTCACAGGCAAGGAAAATCCCTCCAAGGTGAGAAGTGAATTATATTCAAGGGCATTGCTTCAAGATGATAACAGAAATCGTTGTGGGCTTGAGAAAAGAAGCAAGTACCGTGAAGACAAGCAATCTGGGTCGTTGAAAGCAGGAGATCTTGAAAGGAACGATGACGCTGAAGAAACTTCCATGGTGGACTCCGTAACTGCTCTGGAGATTACTCCTGATGATGTTGTAGGAGTAATAGGTGAGAAACAATTCTGGAAAGCAAGAAGAGCTATCGTCAAGTAAGTATTCCTGTCAAATGGTTTTTATTTACATATGCTGCAGCTAATCAGCATCAAAACTATAGCAATATGTTGTAATTTGTAGAACAAAAGGTATTTTGTTGTATCCATATCTGAGTTAAAATGGTGTTTTTGTAGTTATTCTCTTCAGTTGCACTAGTTAGTTGGTCTGCATATGGCTCCAACTAGAATAATTCATCATGGTAATGTTGTAGCTGTTGGTTCAGTATGAATAGCATGATGCTCAAGGAACTTAAAGGACCTAAATGAAAGGAGTTCAATTTTATTGTCAGTCCACCAACAGTGTCCATTGGTCTTTGAGTTTGGAGTACTCTATATACTTTCACAAGGTTTACAGAATTTTTTCAGACTATTTTTTTGGTGATGCCATTCGTCTCCTGCTGTGGACTTAAGTACTGTTAAACTCTCTCTCTCTCTCTCTCTCTCTCCCCCTCCCCTCCCCAATGACTGGTTCATTGCCTCACCATCTGTATATTTTTAAATTTCAATAGGTAAATTGGGTTAGATTGGTGACCTTCTGCTTCAATCACACATATAAGCAATACAAACTTAAGCTTGTGGTTTTGAGCAATGAAGTAGAAGCAGCTAGTAGAAATAGATGAAATCACATGTGCTACACCTTGTTTTTCGATTAGATGAATATTCACAAAGACATCTAAAGTATACTGCCGTCAGGATAAAAATGTCAGTAGACTAAAGGCTTACTTTTATGGAAGATTGACTTCCTCTTGAGCCATGATGGAGTATTCTGCTGCATTCCTTCTTTCACTACTATGTAGAACTGTGCCAGTTTTGGTTTTAGCAACTCTTTGAAGTGGATTTATACTTCTCTTCTTCTGATAAAAAATTGGCTCCACGCACAGAAGTTACCTTCTGAGTTTTGAACATCTGAAAATCCTTTTCATGTTTGGTTCCTGACTCATTTTGCAAGTATGTTAACATGGTAAATTTTTATTAATATGATGGAAGAATTTCTGATGAAAAAGCTTTTCAACATCCAACTATTTTGTTGATATGTTTAATGAAAGAAAAGCATCAGTGTTACTTCTATGATCCATGGCAGAAAAAGGTTATTTCTTCTACGATTCAGACTGATTACATTTACAATTCTGAGAAAAAGGAACCTACGAGTTTCAATTACATCTGGATCAAGGAATGTTTTTTTTTTGGATTTTTGTGAAAATATAAATATCATGATCTCTTTTTGGTGTTCGGGTGTGCTTATCTGCTTCCTTGCCTGTAGTTTTCTAATGACTTGCTACCTATCTTGTTAGATGCTTCTCTTAATTGCATTCTTTGATAATGATAATGAGTAGAAAGACCTTTCATGATGCAAATTTATGAGAAGGAATGCTGCCGTGTCTAGTTGGTTGCTTTCTAAATCCATGTTCCGGTGAAAAAAAGTCCAAACACCTTGAATGTGCTATGAAAAAGTTAGGTTGTGTGGATGCCACTAATAAGGATGCTGGATTTACAATCATCAGTAGGCATATTTTAGTGAATGTTCACATGGTAGAGAAACTTCTGTTTTATCCACAAAAACTCACAGCTTATGTGCAATTGAGTTGGTTCTTTTCAATTAGGTAATGGGGCTCAGTAGGCTAGCATATGATCTTGAAACCTCATTCCTTGCCAAAAAATACTTGGTGATTACCATAAGAAGTTGGTGTTTCAGCTCAATCGTGATCTGCCTAGATATTGTTCGATATATGATTGAATTTGGTTAACTAGAACCTGACCTCTCTTGAATATCGTAGAAATTAATTTTCTTCTTAGGATACTGGCTCTGTTGTCAGTTCTTGGATATTAACTCGCATTTTTGTAATTATTCAGTATCTTGCCAAATATATGAAACATACAAATTGTGCCTTCTGTTTGCAATTGGAGAAGGGGAAATCGGTCACTCTAATTATATTCTATTGAGTGCTAACATTGAATTAGGAGGGAAAATTGAGGGATTGACAGGCATATTTGAAGCCATGTTGCTGATACCACCTGATGCTGGTACTGGTTGCTTAAACATTACAGTATAAGAAAATGACTTCAATTTTCTCATGTAGGGAAGGAATAGGAGAGAGGAAACAAGGAGGAGAAGAGGGATGAAAAGGGTATTGGAATAGATGAAGAGAAATAAGAGAGAGATTTGTACTGAAGGGAGAAAACATTAGTTTCAATTCTCAATAATTATTGAGCTATCATTAAACATGATAGTAGGTGCCCTTATGATGAGATCCTAAAACACTATAAGAAATAGAATGAAGTCTTAAACCATAAATAAGTCCTAAATAATACAATCTATGATATATATATATATATATATATATATATATATATATATATATATATATATAAACAACTAGAATTACTAGATTATCTAAATAACATACAAATAAAATAGAATTCAATTCTTGGCTTTCCTAGAATCATTGCTCTTAAAATCCTGTCTCATTTTCCTTCTAACAAAATATGTGATGGAATGGTAAGGATAGATTTCTTGGGATTCATATCCTCTCAAGAAAGCAATTGAGTTATCCTAGATTATGACACTTTATGGGATTAAAATTATACTGCTTTCTGCTTCCAACATATCCAGCAGTTAAATGCCTGTATTTTAAGATTTCATGAATTTCACATGAAAAGATACAATGGTATCAGTGATAAGCTCATTCGATTTTTGGGTCATCGATCTGTTGCATGTGTCATTTTGTATGAAATTTGTTACATATTGTTCATGTCATGCAGCATTTTTCTTCTTGAAATCTACTGGTCAACTATATTCTAAGGCTTCTAGTGTGGTTGAACTGGGTTGGCTTGTTACTTCAGCACTTTTAACTTCTTGTCCTGTTCCAATCCATTATTATATAGTTATTGACATGCTCCTTTCTTTTGTGCATTTTAACACATGATTGTTTTGAGTTTCTTTGTACAGAACTAGGGTGTGGATATCTCTGTATGATTGTGTTTTAGGTTGGAATTCTATCAGATTCACCCTAGCAGTGTGTTTTGTCTTCAAATTTGAGCCCCATAGGTTCTGGTTGTTCATAATTGTGTGAAAGATGAACTGTCAATTAATTTTCCAAGGAAAATAGGACTTGTTACATCATTACAATTCATCTTGCTAGAATTTTTAATGCAGTCATTATCTACCTAATAGTATGAGCTGATTTTCTGTCATCATTTAGTGCTCGTGTAATTTTTCTAACTTTTGGACAATTCCAATAGACATTGCTTTACGTGCTCTTTTTATCTATCTGAATTGTTTAGTGATTTGCCCAACTCTTTTACTATATTTCAGTCAACAAAGAGTCTTTGCCGCGCAAGTATTTGAGTTGCATAGACTCATAAAGGTAAGCTGATAATTCCAGTTGTGTTCTCTACCATAAGATATGTACTAGTTTCTTAATTATTTTGTTCCGTGAGGAAAATCTCTTAGCATTAATTGGAACAGGTTCAAAAATTGATTGCTGGATCTCCGCATCTATTGCTTGAAGATAACCTTTATGTGGGAAGAGCTTCCTTGAAGGTATCCCAGATCAACAAGGTACCGTCTAAGTGTGCCATGGTTGATAAACCAAAAGATCATTCACAAAAGCAGCATACGAGCGCTGACTTTGCAGGAGAGAATGTAGTTGGGAAGCTTCCCCTTCCTTCCACTAATGATGAAACTAGTAAAGAACCTATTATCCAGCGATCAAATTATTCAGGAAGTGCACCACCAGCTCCTGTGGCTACCACCGCCAAACCATCTCCATGGTGTTACCCACCACCAGGAAATCAGTGGCTAGTGCCTGTCATGTCACCTTCTGAGGGACTTGTTTACAAGCCCTATGCAGGACCATGTCCTCCAGTTTCTAGATTCATGGCACCAGTTTATGGCAGCTGTGGTCCAATCAGCCTTGCTCCAGGTGGCGGAGACTTTTTGAATGCAGCATACAGTGTTTCAGCTTCTAACCATGAAGAAATTGGTATCCTTCCTGGAAACCCTCATTTTGGGCAGACTTTCTTTCAACCGTTCGGCATGCCAGTCATGAACCCATCAATATGCGACTCTGCAGTAGAGCAGATTAGCCCTCGCATTGGACCGCAGTCAAAGGACAATCAGTTAGCAGTTGGAGACATTAATTTCAACATCCCTCTTCAGAGTTCATGTAACATGTCAAACCAGATGAGCAGAGTGATCTCCTGTTGTGTTGGGAATTTTCAAGGATTAAAAGAAAGTGAGATCCAGGGAAGTTCTGCAGGAAGTCTCTCTAAGATGCCCAAAGCAAATGCACTCCCTCTTTTTCCGATGGAACCAACACTTCAAGCATCCTATCCAAATGCACAAACAAATGAGCAGCAGGCACGTGTGATTAAGGTTGTACCTCACAACCGTAGATCAGCAACCGAATCAGCTGCCCGAATTTTCCAATCCATACAAGAAGAGCGAAAACAGTATGATTAGTTTGTTGGGAATGCCTGCGCTCCAGTACGAGGAAAATGATAGCTATTTAACAGTCTTGGCAGATGTATTTTCCTTTGTAATTTGTATTTCTACCATATATGTTACGTCTTGTAAATATATTGTCGAAAGAGAATGGTATATGAGGCGATCCTCAATGTTTCAAGCAGGTTGTTTGCTCTGTCTTCCTATGAATAAATGCCTTTTGTTCTAGCATCTCAAATGTTACCTTGGAAGAAGAATGCAGATGGAAAATGTAATGTAATCTTATCTGTGAAAACCGAAACGGAAATGATATCAAACAGTCCTTCAATGGTTCAACCGTCATCGTCCAACATATTTCCTTCCTTTAGGCCAGGCGACACCATCCATGACATAAGATACAAGACCTCCATAGATCACTTGAACAGTCCATGTAGCAAAGATTACGGGCATAGCTAGCTTTACCGAATCCTGAATGTCAAACTTCAGACTGGAGCCTCTGCTGAGAGCAAAAGTCTTGCATCTTGGCAGTAAAGATAGTGGTCATGAGCAAGGATCAGCAAAACTCTATAAGGCGAACACATTCTACACCGGCTGCAGGCTTTTAAGTTTGTAACATCCATCTATATCTTGCACTTTCTGCGCAGAAGTTTCAGAATTTAGAGAACAGCTGTTGATTTCAACAACAGCACAGCCATCAGGAAGACTACATACCACAACATGGAAAAGGTAATCTAGGTCACGGGCACAGGCGACAGGATTACAATGCGTGAGGCCTTAAGTTTTCGCAGGAATTAATTCAACTTCATGTGCATACCAGCACGGTTTGGATCTGCAAAATTTGTCTCATTAAATGTAGATAAAAAAAATCAATGATCAGCATCTTCTTTGAAATAAGATTACATAATGATTGTTATAGCAGCTTGTAGAAAGTATCCTATATAGAACAGACTGGAGAATAAATGTTCATGCACCCGACACCCCCAACTAGGTTGTATTGAGACTTGTACTAAATTGCACAGAAATTGAACCAGAGAGTCACAGACCAACCCTATTATGTCCCAAACCGCTTTACCATTACACTAAATGAAAAGGCCACTAGCATAATTCTATCATACACGTACATGTCAATTCTTGCTGAAACCAGCTCTCTCCTAATCAGAAGAACAATAATCAATTAGTTCTCCAGGTTCTTTGTATCCTCAATATATCAGAAATTTATTCTTCACAACTTATAAATGCATTTCTGCAATATCACCGCCGTCGATCAGAATCAGACAACAAAAATATAGAATTTAATTGAACACTTCATGATAGTGCAATGCTTGTCTGTTGACATGCTAACAGGACGAGCCCTCGATAGTCTCAACATGTAATTGGCAACAAATGTCCAAGTATATCACATATTTTGCCAGTCTAAAAATGTAGAAATGCGAAGACAAGAGGGATTCATAAACACATTTTTCAAGGGATGAAACTTTTCAAGAAATGCCATAGAGGGGATCAGATTTAGCAATAAGTTCAAAGGGAGTATAGTAATTCCTCCTATGTTTATATTAGAGAAGAAAGAATATCTCATTCTTATATCATATAACTCTCATAAGAGAAGAAGTTTCATGGAATTAAACTTAAGATTACAATACTTTTTCATAACACGTATTTATATTATATTAGTACGTGGAGAATTGTAGATGCTTGGATAATCATATAATTAATGTCATGAATACATGTACCTAAAACAACTAAAATAACCATTTGAATTTAAATTTCAAAATTAATTATATCACTTCCCCTTAATTTTGAAAATCTTTCAATCCTTGAATTTTAAAAATACATTAGAGGATCATCTTGCAGTATGTTAAAGGATTATTTTTTGTCATGGCTGATACGCCTTTTTCATCACTCGTTGATAACAAAAACTTCAATGTCGTCGTCTTCTTCTTCTTCTTCTTTTTGACAACCAAATTGCTGTCACTATTTTTTGAATTTTTCATCTTTATCTCGAAAAGATCTTACTTACAATTTTGTCTTAGCCACTTTTTTTTTTTTTTATCATGGCCACCTAATGTCATCTCGTTGCCATCTCTTTAATATCCATTTCTTTAGCAATTGTATTTGCTTGAATATGGCTATTCTTAGTCATTTTTCTCCTCTAGTGATTGCAACTATATTTCTCGAGCTAAACATCTCTCTTTGACGATTAGACTCTTCAAGTGGCCTTCGTATTTGTTGTCTTCTTCTTGTCATGGCTCATTGGATCATTTTCTATCTTATTCCTTGTAAATATCTCTCTCGTTTACAACATCATCACATGTGCAATGACTAGCTTGTCAGCCTGTACCAAGCTCTTTTTGGACTCTTTCTATCTCTCTTCATGGAAAGTTTTAATTCTCTTGTTAGACTCCACCGACTTGCAACTTTATTTTATTTTTTAAATGTTAATTTTTCAACCACTCCCTCATCTCCACAATCCATTTATTATTGGGATTTCTCATTATCTTCAACACGCATGCTCTAACTAATCTCACAAATACTCACTGACTAGATCGAACCAGTTTCGATATCATTTTGTTAGGGCTGAAACTTGACTCGGGACTTCATTAAAAAAGAAAGAATATACCATTCTTATAGATGCTTGGATAATCACATAATTAGTGTTCTGTATGCATGCATCTAGAGTAACCGAAAGAGACCTGTATGGCTGGCTATAGCAGGGTTTGTGACACAAGTTCAATAAATTCAGGTACAGAAAGGGAAATAAAAATCATGCAAACCATATGGGGGGGAAGAGAGAACGAAAAGGAGACCTGATGTGGAACAAGTTAGAAAAGTTTGTCACTTTCCTTTCCCTCCCAGCTACGAACAGACACTTGCACACAAAAACTAGCTACATTCTCCTTTATAAACGAAGGATAATCGATTACAAGCTTACTGTTTTGCCACTATACAAGTACAAAGTCAAAGGACCTTTCGAAGGCTGGGAAGAAAATTTGGACAAGGGCATTGAAGGAAAAATGCTATCGGGGTGGCTATATTTCACAACACAACCGCATGGCAACCAGTTGACTTGTCTTCTTTGTCGGTTCTGAAAAAGATATCAGGTTTCTGTACTTATCCAACTTTAGCAACAATCTGCAGAACCACTGCTTAAGGATAAGAGATTACACGATTATATGATGCAACTAAACCGAGAAAAACCAATACTTAACAAGGTTTATCGGACGTACTAACCTTGTTTCTGTAATGGAATTGAATATAACATGGAATAATGGGCTTCATGATGCTAAACAATTCTGGAACTTTGTCAGAAGACTTTCCTACATGAATTTGTCCACTCAAGAACTTGCTGTTCCTCACAATTTTGGTGTTCTACAACCACCACGATACGGGGCATGCTCAAAAGGGGCATCTACAAGATCCCAATGAGGTGATATTGTCTCTACCTTGGTTACAAACAGTTTCAAAAGAATAAAACAGCACAATTAATAAGAAGGAAAAAAAGAAAAGAAAGACGTAAATGTTAAAAATTAAAGACTTGATTTTGTGAAGATCATCCACGTTATATTTTGAGCACTACAAGGACCCACTCTAGAACTAAACTTCAGGTCATCAGTGGTAGAGACAAACCATGGAATAAAGACGTTATAGTTATTGCTTATATATGCACGTTTCATCTACGGAGACACATCATTGAAGCATTGAAATGGTGGAATACATAAGAAACCCATGGCATTAGAGGCAGAACTAGGTTATATCTCGGGGTGCCATGATTCTGCATTACTTGTGACAAAATTTGGGTATTTTTATTTATTAACACCATTTGAAAAAATAGTGGCCAAACAACACATGTTAAAAAAGCTTTTAAAATATTGTTAATGGAAAACGTGGTATTTCAAAAAAATTATTAAATAGGTTGATATTAGTTATAATAAGAAAAGATGAGAGATAAAAAAAAAAATCTTAGAAACACATCAAAGCTCTGATTATGACATCATCAGTATCTTTTAAAAAAATCTCGACGAGACGAATCGAACAACATTAAAAAAGTCATCGACAATAATCAGACTAGGCCACACTCTTTGTCCAAAGACAAGTGAGTCGTCTGCAGCGTATGTAATACCCTAATTGTTACACAATAAACTAGCCAAAGAAGCAATTTGAGTCAAAAGATAAGAAAGATGAAATAACAAGCTAGACTTAGTAAGTGTTTCCATATTAAACAAAGTTTAGGCTAGATGGAAACGAGAATAGACTTGATTATAGGCTAAACCAAGTAGGTCATGAAGTTTGGATTAATAAAAGGAAAGATATAGATAAGATGTGATCCAGACTTGTAAAAATAACTATAAGTGAAGTTAGACAATTTCAGTCATGCATCCTCAAAACATAGAGTAATGAAGAGTGGGTAGTTACTGGAAATAATCTTGAACTTTCCTATTGAAATAAGGAAGCAAGGCATATTAACAGGCACATAACACAACAATACAACTCAACAAATCAGTAACAACAATTGCTATGCAATACTGAGTTTTCAGGATCTTCAAAACATGTTTATCAATAGGCTAGTAATTACATAGGTGATAATTAATAGGGATATAATTTGTAGGGATCTACTTGTAAACTAATAGTTTGTAGGCGATAATCAATATGCTTGTAATAGTAGCCTTGCAGTTTTCAGTACCAAAAAACCAGAAAATACCATATATATATATATATTATTAGATTTATTTCTTTGAATCTATGATCATCACCAAGAAGATCAAAACTATCAAGAAATTTAGATGAAAAAGAAGAATTTATGGATGTTCCTGTTGAAAAACGAAATGGAAAATCAATTCTTCCAAGGCTAACAGTAGGAAATGAAGAAAATAGATGCGGGTTCATGAGTGTAGAAGAGAGATATATGCTTTTTGAACAAAGAGTGAAAGAAACTAACAAAATACTTGAAGAAAGATACAAGCTTTTTTTCAAAGAAATTAAAGAAAAACATAAATTAAAAATAAAAATGATTGAAGATCATTATAATAGGATTGTGGCGATGAATAAGAGATCTACTCATTTCATTTTAGAGTTATACATTAGAGAGAGATAGAATGGTGATAGAAGTTTAGAACACAAAGTAGGGAAATTGTAAAATTTAAATAAAAAATCTTATAAATGAATGATCGGGGCATTAAAAGATGTCAATTCAAAATCAAATGCCAAAATAAGAAAATAAAATGATGACATAATCTATGACTTTAATCATACTATGATAGAAACACTAAATAAGATTTCAAAACAAGTGGTAGTTGAAGTCAAGAATCACTTAGATGAAAAAAAGGAAAGGAATCAAAATTTAGGAAAACCAATCCTAAACAAAATGGACAAGCTAATACAATGTAAAAAAAAAAAAAACCTTTTATTTGAACCTAGAATGATTCAAGAAAGCCTTTTAGTGATAGAGGAAGTTGGAAGCAGCTCAAATGTTAAATTTACTAATTATAAGAGTTCACCACTAAGAAATATGGATGAAAGAATAATCCTAAACAACCTAGAAATGAATGAACCTTTAGAGAAAGTTGACCCAAAATACATTCTAGGGATAATAGAATAAGCCAATAGATCAAGAGTTCAATAAATTCATAGGTGAACATATAGAAGACTATATCCAAACTACATTGATAGAATGTACCCCTACCCTAACAATTTTAAATTCCTAGACTTCATATTGTTTAATGGCCATAAAACTATAATTACTATAGAATATATAGCAAGATTCACCTGCTAGTGTAAAAGAGCATCTGATTCTGACTTTTTTAAACTTAAGATTAT
>Ga0325405_1005922_pt1 | contig 12380 bp, 10 predicted proteins | sample PopdelMetagenome_21_FD_205663 | JGI IMG/M metagenome (GOLD analysis project Ga0325405, IMG submission 205663) | Populus deltoides microbial communities from Bellville, Georgia, United States - Xylem-Control-R2 | ecosystem: Host-associated > Plants > Phyllosphere > Stem > Wood/Secondary xylem...
ATGCCTTATATATGGTCCACATTCTGTATTTCAATGTCAGGGCATATTGAAGTTGATAGAATATCAGATCTATAATATTAATGTTATGGGATGCTATGCTGTGTTTGCAGGTATGAACCAGTTTTGATGCAGGAAATGCTCATGCTTCTTATACAAATTGTCCAGGAAAGGCGGTTTTCTGGGTTGACTCCTGCTGAAAATTTGAAGAGAGAGTTGGTTCATAAGTTAGCAATTGGAGATGCCACTCGCAGTCAATTAGTTAAATCCTTGCCCCGTGATCTCTCCAAGATTGACCAACTTCAGGAAGTTTTGGATACAGTTGCTGTATATTCTAATCCATCCGGCTTCAATCAGGTTATTTTTGTGGCCCACAACATCTGATGGTGTTTAAGAGTTAAATGTTCATTTCAATAAGTTGCTCTATGTATTTTAAATCTTAGGGGATGTATTCTTTGCGCTGGGCATATTGGAAAGAGCTAGATCTGTACCACCCTCGTTGGAATTCAAGGGATTTACAAGTTGCAGAAGAAAGATATTTGCGCTACTGTAGTGCTTCTGCAGGAACAACACAGCTTCCTAGGTGGACAAATATTTACCCTCCTCTTAAGGGCGTAGCTAGAATAGCTAGTAGTAAAGTGGTCATTAAAATCATCCGTGCTGTATTATTTTATGCTATTTTCATGCATAAGCGTGCTCCTGATGGTGTTCTTCTAACTGCACTGCACTTGCTCTCATTAGCATTAGACATCTGTATTCAGCAGAAAGAAATGGATATGTCATTTCACATCGAAAACTCCACTTCTATGTTTGCTTTTGTGGGTGAAGAAATCCAAGAGGGATTAAATTACGGCTCTGGTGGCCAGAGCTTGCTGTCACTTCTTGTCTTGCTCATGAGGATACACAAGAGAGAGAGTTCTGACAACCTCTTGGAAGCAGGCAGTCACAACTTCTCTTCTTTGATTGAAAGTTTGTTGAAGAGGTTTGCAGAGATAGATGCTGGATGTATGGCCAAACTGCAGCAACTTGCCCCTGAGATGGCCATTCATTTATCACAATCAGTTCCAAATATTGAGAAAAATACATTGGTTTCAGCTTTTGATAGTGAGAAACGCAAAGCCAAAGCTCTCGAGAGACAGGCTGCCATATTGGTGAGATGCTGTTGCACATCTTGTAATTCTTTTCAATTTTCGCAAAGAATGAAAATTGCATTAAGTTTGCTTCCCAAAGGTGAACCAGAGAAAGGGCACATTTTCTTTTTATTCATTCTTGTTAATATCACAGATTTAAGATGAATATTATTCCAACCAGTGCTGACCCTAGTTGTATTGTCTTTTCACTATTTAAGATGATTTTTTGACTCAAGGAAATATGATCTTGAATACTAATGAATTGCATTTTATCAAAGCTTACTAAACCTTCAATGCAGGCAAAAATGAAAGCTGAGCAGTCCAAATTTTTGTCAAGTATGAACTCTGCTACTGATGATGTTTCAAATACTGGAGCAGAAGGAATTGACTCAGATGGCACACAGAATTTGGAAGATTCGACGCAAGATGTTTGTTCTCTTTGCCATGATCCCAATTCCAAAAATCCTGTGTCCTTCTTGGTTCTGCTTCAGGTAAGCTACTGCTTTGTAGGTCAGCTTTTGTAGGATATATATATATTTAACTGAAATAGTTTTGATTGTTGACCGAGTTTGCTTCTGCAATGTGAATTTGATACTGATTTCTTGGACCAAGAAATCAAGGCTTTTGAGCTTCATTGACAGAGGCCCTCCATCATGGGATCAAGATCAGCTGCCTGACAAGGAGCAAAACTCTGTAATTGCAAAGGCATTGACCAATCAATCTGGAATAAGCTCTTCAAGTGGTTCGGGAATGATTTCATCTACTCAACTAACACATTTTGTTCAGGATGTAGTCAACCAATTTGCTAATTATGCTCAACCTGGGGAAGTAAATGCTATTATTGAATTCATCAAGGCTCGGTTCCCTTTATTAAGGAGTTCCCAAGTATCTTCTGCATCCAAGGATGGGAAAGATAAGATTATGAATACTTTTGAGATGTTAGAACAAGACATGTACTTCTCCATGCGGAAAGAAATGCATGATAATATGCTCGCTTCAAATTCTGGATTGCAGACTGAGAAATTTACAGCTGCTGAAGGTGGTCAGATAAGCAGTCCTGTTGAATCTGTATTGCTTGGAAAATATATAGCAGCTCTTTCTAGAGAGATAACAGAGCACCCTTCTTCTTCTGAAAGTTCTCCTAATGATGAGCTACAGGCAGAATTTCCTTCCCGGTCTCTCGCATATGATGGATTTGGCCCTGCAGATTGTGATGGGGTTCATCTATCTTCCTGTGGACATGCTGTGCATCAGGAATGTCTTGATCGCTATTTGTCATCATTGAAGGAACGGTAAGTGCCACTGGCGTGAAAAACTTGAAGCTTGTCACTATCAGATCTCTTACTTGACTTTTCAGTTTGACTCAAATATCTTGTCGTAAAGACATGGAGTTTTAATTTCTTTAAAAAAGCTACCTGCTTGATTATTTTCTGCAGTTAATTTGTTGGGTTGGGATCAGTAATTGCTTTGGATGGTCATTTTAATCTCAAATACATGGCTAATGGGCATTGAAAAAAGAAAAGTACACAGGAAGTTTAGCTGCCAAATTATTCCAGGATATGGTTTGCAAGAAAAACAACTAGAGATAAAATAAATGACTGGTATGAGATACAACAACATAAATGGAACTGAGTATATTTCTTTAAATTTCAATGCATCATGTTAATAAAGAAACTTCTCTGCATTCTGTTAATGGTAAATGATACTGAAAATAGTAAAAAGAAGACAGCACCTCAAATATAAGAAAAGCTTGTTTAATGTCTTAATATGAGAATACCCTTACTTATGGCATATAACATGTTTGTTAAGGCGTAAAACTGCAAAAACACACCTTTTGCTTATGAGGCAATTGCAAGAAAAGCTTGTTTAATGTCTTAATATGAGAATACCCTTACTTATGGCATATAACATGTTTGTTAAGGCGTAAAACTGCAAAAACACACCTTTTGCTTATGAGGCAATTGCTTAATTGTAATGGCTTAAAACATTATATAATTGTGTTACCCTTTGGCAGCAACATCTAGGACATCCAAAATGCCTTTTAGCTCCTGACATTATCATCTAGATGGTCCTCGAGTATGGAGGGAATGAATGCCTTTGAATATATAAGTTAGTGTCTGGATAGGTTTTTTCTCTCATTCGTGTGGTATTTTACAACATGCTACAAAGAGATGGTTAGGCCTATAGTCCTTTTATGTGGCCATGTATTTGTCTGAAACGGCTAAATGTTTGTGATCACATTCTTTACACAGATATGTCAGAAGAATTGTTTTTGAAGGAGGGCATATTGTCGACCCAGATCAGGTACTTCTTTTTTCTACAAGTAAATTTGTGCTTTTTTAATGGTTATCCTCCCCCCTGAAAGAAAACATTACGGATTCATTTTTTCACCCCTTTTTCTCAGGGGGAATTTCTCTGCCCTGTATGTCGTCAACTAGCAAATTCTGTCTTGCCTTCATTGCCTGGGGATTTCCAAAAGGTTTGGAGACAGCCCATGATTTCAACTGTCAGTTCACTGCATGCTGTGGGGGCTTTGGTCTCATCAAGTGAAGGATGTGATTCTCTTCAGCTTCAACATGCCTTGTTTCTCTTGAAATCTGCTGCAAAAATGGTTGAAAAGGGAGATATCTTGAAAGCTATTCCCTTGCAAAGGGGTGAAAAAATGTGGCCGAATCTTGATTCAATTTCCCGTCTCCTTATTAAACTATATTTCCCAAACAGATGGGATAAGTTCTCAGGATCTGCAAGGGTAAACCATTCCATGATTATGTGGGATACTCTTAAGTATTCCCTTGTATCTATGGAGATTGCAGCACGTTGTGGAGGAACTCAAATGACCCCTACATATAGCCTAAATGCGTTGTACAAGGAACTCAAATCTACCAGTGGATTTACACTATCCTTGTTGCTCAAAATTGTCCAAAATTTGAGGAGTAAGAATCCTCTTCATGTGCTTCAGAGATTTAGGGGTATTCAGCTATTTGCAGAGTCTATTTGCGCAGGAGTTCCCAATGATTATACCAGTGGTGCTTATAGGTGTGGAGGTGAGTCTTTTGTTATTGTGTTGCTTTAACGCACCTAATGGATTGCTGCTGCTGATTTCTTCTTGTAAGCACCAATGTTTCTTTTTCAAGTCAGGGGCTACCATTTTGTATGTAGTTCTAAGATCTGTTATGCCTGCACCGTGCCTATTGCATTGAAAAATAATGTGAGCATAATTGGTTGGTCTTTGTTTTATTTTCCCTTCTTCTCTTCTTGTTTGGTTGGGGGAGGAGGGGGGGGGGGGGTGTTCAGGGCCAGAGGTTGAAGAAAAAAAAGAAAAAGGAACTGCTTGCATGATACAGGGCTAAGAAACCCCTATCAAGTCATAAACTCAGGGAAGCAAGCTGCCAGTAGCCATATGAAGATTATAAGATTGTGATGCAACCACACATTGCCCAACCAGTCCACCCATCCCCTTCTCTAATTATGTTGCATCCTCAATCTTCATTTTTTGACCACGAGAATGTATTGGATCAGGGATGATGTTGTTCCATATTGTGGCTGGAATCTTTGGATCATTTGGATTTCATCTTGAAAATCAACCTGAAGAAAAACCTGGGGCAACCATTCTACAAAGCCACAGAATTATCTATCAAAAACTTTGAAGGCCTTATCAAGTGCTTGTTTTACATGATAAAATTGCTCATAAGATGGTTATATTTTTTATTGACTAATAGCCAATCTTGCACTGTGTTGTTTTGTTCTCTATTTTATGTTGGTAATGTTGATGCTATTCTACACAGAAAATATGTCGTGCATCTTAGCACACATTGGGAAGGAAGTTTCATACTCTGACGTTCAATTTTGGAATTGGGTGGCTGAACCTGTCCTTGCTCATGATGCTTTTTCATCATTGATGTGGGCCCTGTTTTGTCTCCCATGCCCATTTCTGTCTTGTCAAGATTCCTTATTGTCCCTTGTGCATGTTTTCTATGGTGCTTCTGTAGCTCAGGTATGATAACTGTGCCCCCCCCCCCCCCCTCTGTCAATGTTCCTGTAACTCTAGTTTCCTAATTCCTGTATTTTGCAACACAGGCTATAGTAATATTTTGTGGGAAACATCAACGTGAAATGAGGGGATCAAATTTTGATGATTCTCTGATTACTGACATCTCCAAGGTTTTTGGGGAATCTGGATGCATTAAGGATTATTTTGTTTCCGACAACATCGATTCATCTTCTGACATCATCAATGTAATTCGTAGATTGAGTTTCCCTTACTTGAGGAGGTGTGCTTTGTTGTGGAAATTGCTGAGTACCTCGGTCTCAGCACCATTCTGTGATAGGGATGTGTTGAATAGATCATCTAATGCTGACAATTACATGATGGATAACATGAGTGGAGCTCAAGACGAGCTTAATGAAGTTCAAGAGCTGGAAAAGATGTTCAAAATTCCTCCATTATTTTCTGTCCTCAAGGATCATACTCTACGATCTTTAGTTACAAAATGGCTCCATCATTTTTGCAAGCAGTATGAAGTCCTTAGCCCCCAACATGTTCTACATGTCACACCTGCAGTTCCATTCAAGTTAATGCACCTACCGCATGTTTACCAGGATCTACTGCAGAGGTCTGCCATGAGTATTACTCTTCATATATGTTTTTAGATAAAACCTTTTTCAATAACCCAGTTCACTGAGAGAATTTGTGTATGTTATTCAGGTATATAAAACAGAAATGTGTTGGCTGCAAGACTGTGCTTGATGACCCCGCTCTTTGCCTACTCTGTGGTAGAGTTTGCTCTCTCAACTGGAAGTCATGCTGCAGGTTCATGTCTTGCCCATTCTCATTGCTGTTATTAAAATCTCCAGCTAAACACTTGCACACGTAGTTGTTCTGAATCTGAATGTCATGTTTTAGAAGGCACCACTTTATGGATTTTAATTGATGATATGTTTATTTTCATCGAAGGGAAAGTGGATGCCAAACTCATGCTGTGGCCTGCGGTGCTGGTACTGGTGTATTTCTGTTGATCAAGGTATGGGCACTATTTACTTTTACTAGCTTGCTTCTGGGAAGTCCTATCAATTCTGTTTTATTTCAAGTTTATTTATTTGTTGTGAGTGCCTTCTATTTGGAGAGGTGACAAATAATAGTGTTTGTAATTATAGAGAACTACAATTCTGCTACAAAGATGCGCACGCCAGGCTCCTTGGCCATCTCCATACTTGGATGCATTTGGTGAAGAGGCAAGTTGTTTATTCTGCTCTTGTAAAAGGTGTTTCAATGATGGAATCTTGTGTACTGGTTGTTTTAGGCCATTTTGATATGTTTTGTGGTAATTTTGGTTAAGAAAGAAATGGAAGTATCTTGTGAATGTGTGTATGCACGTGCAGGTGTGTTGTGTAAAGTGTTGAAGTCTTAATTCTAACTGGGGCCCATGTTTTGTTGACTTTTTTGTTTTCAAAATCCTTTGTTGCTCCCACTTGCCAATTTACCTCACCATACCCGTGTTCACCATACCCGTGTTGACATGACAGGACATGACATGGTATGGAAAACCTGCATTAGTTGAGAGAAAAGGAAGACGATGCACTAGGGATTTTGTTAAGTGTATTACAACTGGCAACATTAAATTACTTAATTCTTCTAATCATACCGATTTTTCTTGTTGGACTTTCGGCTTTTATTTTTACATTATGTGAATTTTGGGCCTTAACATATTGAAATTGAGTTCAGTTTGATGGTGTCAGGGCTATATCATATTGTAATTTATTGGATAAACTATATAAAAAAAATATAATCACCATAATTGATATAAAAATATTCTTAAAATTTGAGAAGAATAAAATATAAATATTTATATATAAAATATTTGAAAATGAAATGATGATATTTTCATTTATTTTATGAACTTTTCCCTGTTTCCCTTAAATTTTTTCTTCTCTTCCTTTTGGATTGCAAGGCATCTGCCATTTGCATTTAACAAATGCTCATCATGTTTGGTTGAGGATTCGATTTGCAAATGCACATCATGTTTGGTTGAGGATTTGATCTAGTTAAAATACTATGAAGTTAGAATTGCTTGTTTTGAGTTCAAAGTTCAATCAAATCTTTTATGTGATATTGTTAATATTCCTAAAACTTCTTGCAGGATATTCAAATTCAGAGAGGAAAGCCATTGTACCTGAATGAGGAGCGCTATGCTGCACTCGCTTACATGGTGAGAATGTTTGACAGGCTCTCCTTATTTGATAGTTTGTACACCCAATATCTTGAACCACTGAATATAATTGGGGTTTGCCTCATCTGAGCATCTTAATATTGGCTAGTTGGAGTTTAATCCGTTACTCACCTATTCAATTGGGAGACAATAAAAAAGAAAAATGGTGTGGATATTGTAATTGTGGCTGCAGTGCTTTCAATTTACTAGGGAGTCTTTCTTTATACACATTGTCGTTTGTCTATGTTTCGTTTTTATTTAATTGTGCATGTTAGGTTGCTTCTCATGGCCTTGATCGGAGCTCTAAGGTTCTCAGCCAAACTACCATTGGATCCTTATTCTTGGTCTAGCTGGGAAGATTCATCTTCAAGGTTCATTTTTTTAGCTTGTTCATCGTGTTTGCTTATGTGTATTGATTTACTTCTTGAAGGTTAATTTCTTCTCTTAGTTTTCCATACGGATTTCTCAGGCATAGAAGGATTTTGAATCAGGTTGATATTGGAAGGATGACAAGTGCTTTTCTGTTCATGCAAAGATTGCCAAATCGTCCATGCATTTTGGGGGAAATTAGTTAAAGATCTGGGGTTCAGGATATAGGTGTTCTGCAGTTGGATAAGCACTTCATACCGGTGAGTTCACTACAGTTACATTTTGTAGTGTTACTCTTTTGTTTCCCAAATTAATTTTAGTTTTTATGCCAAAAAGGCACCCTGCCTTCTTACTTGAAAAGGATTCGTGTTGTCCTTGTAGTCAACTGCAAAATGATTAGTTTGGGTTGGGGGGTGGGGGGGGGGGGGGTAAAATATTCTAAACTGGAATTATAGTATGGTTTTGTAGGGGAAGAGTTCTCCCCTCAGAAAGACAGGGCCTGAATACTTTGTAACATTATGAACAATATCTAGTTCCTCAACAGCTTTGTGCATAAACTGGGGCACTGGTCTGGGATCTTAGTTACTAGTAAATTATCAATCATCCCATGATTACATTCAGTTGAGGGTTTAAAATGCAAAGGAGTTCAGAAAATGTTGTTGGAGTGGCCTGGTGAAGGTTTAAGGCATGGCTTTTTCAGACGAATGCCTCATCTCTCCTTTTCTTGCTTTAAAGAAGGATTATTTTTTGCTGGAGTTTCCCCGTTTGATTCTCTGGTGTCAGCAGATTAATTTCCCTTCTGCTGTGTTTTGCAGAGGAACCCTTACCTGTGTTTTATTATTCTTATTATTTATATATTGGATTCTGCAGATGCTTATAATATTCCTTCTACATGACTTGTAACTGCTGGTTCTCATGTATGTGTTTTTGTCTCACGTGCAGCTCAAAATGCTGGGAGGAACCCCATGTTACTGGCTTTGTGGTCGCATGTGAGGCACGGTTATTTATTGTCTGTGCATTTGGCGACTTGCTCTTGTCAATGGAAAATCAACCACCTTGTGTAAATGTTGTACATAAGTACATCCTGAGCACTTCAGCTTTTGGAAATTATAACGGAGCTCAAAATTCAATTTGTTTATCGTTGTGTGATTATTTCTTGGGAAAATCTCTTTTTAGTCTTCAATAATAATAATAAAAATAAAAACTCTAAATTTATCATACTTTAAATAGTCGTCGAGATCTTAAAACAAGGTTTCGTTTTTATTTAAAGTCGGATCCAATCAGTTTTTACACGCACGAAAGTGAATTAAAAACAAATCAACAGTATTAAAAGTAAGAATTGCGACTATTTTTAGCAAAGTAGCTCATTCATACTCTATTGTGGAATCACATTGGCCAACGTGGGACCTCTTAAATTTTGGATAATTTTGTACATTGAAAATATGGCAATCAATCGTGCGCAAAGATGCGGTTTCTGCATTTTAGTTTATTTAAAAATAAAAAAGGGGAGAGAGAAAAAAAGAAAAAAGAAAAAGAAAAATTGATCATCAAAAACAAATTGAAGGTTTATATGAGACATGCACCACCTTAATAGAATGATCATTTCCTAGGAGTACTTCTGAGGTTAGAGGACCTTGTATGTGCCGCCTCAATGCATAGGCTTCATCTATATGCTGGTGTGCGTATTGTATATATCAATTCTTTTTTGTTTATCTTTGTTTAATTTAGTCCCTAAATCTATAATGAATTTTTAATTGAGTTCTAATTTTCAATCTATTCAAGCAATTGAATTTTTAAATAGATTTATCACTTATTTTAATTAAAAAAAAACTAAATATCATAAAAAAATTATTGTTAAATTTCTCATTAGCCATCAAACCTTTTAACCAGGTTTTAGGGGTAAGGTGTAAACTCTCGATCTAAAATCTTAAAGCAATGTTAAATAATATAAACCCTAGATTGAAAAATAATAAATTTAGAAGAAATTTTTTATGATTTGGGGTAAAACCCCAGTAAATTAGCATAAAATCCTGAACAAGATAAAAAAATAAAACGGCATGTGAGCATAATTGATACTCAGGTAATCATGTAAACCCCATGATAATTCACATAAATTTTTGACAGGGAAAAATAAATAAATAAATAAATAAGTTAAAATAAAAATATTTTATTGAGATAAAATCTCCTAAAATATTAGTGTATAACTTCAGAGGGAATAAAGAAAATAATTGTATAAAAAAAATACTGATAATTGGGGAATTAACCGAATTAACCTATAGATATTATAAGAAGAGGCAAAACTATAAATAATAGAAAAGTCTCTCCCTGTTTATCTTTTAAATTCTAGCCGGTTGTTATAGGAAGAGAAATTTGCAAAAAATCTCAAAATTTCCTCTCCTTTTTCCTTACAAGTCTGAATTAAAAAGTGTTTGATTAGTGAGGTTTACCTAAGATAAAGTCTTAGTAAGTTTTAGTGAGAGTTTTAGTGGAAGAACTAGAGAGAGAAACTAGACTCAATTGAAGAAAAATGAGTGAAATTTGAAAGAGGAGCCTAAAAGGCTTGGAAGGTTGGATTGAAACTCATTAGTAAGGTGCTTGTATATGGTTTAATTGTGCTCTTTCTCTTATTTGTCTTAAAAATTGAAAAGTCCCTAATTTAAGAAAGCTAGGGTTTATGTCAATTTCGGGGATTTTAGTAATTAATGTAATTACTGTGAATTGTGGTGTTATAATATGAATTAAGGATTAACTAGTATGAAATACAGGCCAATTATGCTTTATTTGGATTAATTTTATAAAAAATGACAAATTTAAATTCTTGAACTTTAGAGAGGTTATGTTCATTGTATGGAATGTGAAAATTTTTATCTCTAAGGTGAAACTTGATTATGAAAATAACACGGGAATAATTAATTTGGTGATACACACTTAAAATTCAAAAGGCCCATTTTTTTTTAATTTTAAGGTTTGTAAGAAATAATTGAATGAAATATACCCATTTGTATGAACTTATGATTTACTTAGGGGATTTGATGATTGAATGAATAATTAGTTGGAGAAAGACATAAACATTTACCTTAAATGTTAGTGCCGGCCATGGAAAGAAATTTAGAGGATTTTGGATAAAAGGTACAATTACATGATGTTTAACATTTAATGGTGCTAAAAATATTTGTGAAATTTTTATGTGTATTTATTTTAATTATCTTAATTTTTATTTATTGCTGATAAAAATATATTGTTCCTAAAAAAATGCGTGAAGATAATTTTTTATTGAAGAAATAAATCTTTTTCTCTAAATACATTTGAACTTTTTATTTATTTATTTTAATTGCCATAAATTTTAATAAAAGATTTCATAGAAAACCTTGCAATAGCGCGTGGGCAAACTATGATATATATGGTCAATGTCCTTTCAATAACACATCTCAAATGTCTTTTCACAATACATTACGTTGAACTGTACATTTTTATAACTTAACAATTAGATTTCGATGTATTTTGGCATTTGAGGTATCATAATCAAACCTTTGTTGCATTTTTCCTTGTGATTGTATTCTTGAAGAGCCGCAGCTATAATTTTTTTCTTTAAATGTTGAAATTAATAACTAAAATTTAACGGGATTAAAATCTTTAATGGCATCAAAAAAAAAAAAAAAAAGAGTTCAGGCACACACTCAGCATCCTAAACTTGAGCTTCGCGCAACCTTGATTTAGGTTCATTTTTATCCCTAAAGGCTTAGCTTAGGTATGAACTCTATTTTTTTGAGAATTTTTTTCAGGATTTCACATAGATTTTTTGATATTTTATACTGATCTAATATATATTATTTTAAACGGAATACAACTTAAAATATCACTTTAATTTATAGAGATGAAATAATTATTCAGCCCTTTTTTAAAAAAAAAAACTTATTAATTATAAATACCTCATGAATCCACAAAGTTTAAGATTCATAATTTTTTTATTCTTAATATTTTTAGCATACATAATTTTAGAGTTTATCTCTCTAAAATATAATTTCATTTTCTCTCTACGAAGATATTTACTTAAACATCTAAAAATTCTCATATCTATTAAAGATGAACCTTTGCAAGTACCATTCAATAATCACCTCGGCTTTTCAGACACCAGGTACCACCTATCAGCCACTTTGACCAGAAAAATAAATCAGATTGTTACAACCAAAAGATTAATCAATCATGCTCCTAAGCTACTTAGATTTTTAGGGAAATTATTAGAAATATACAAATAGCTAAAACAAATAGATATATCTTAACATATTAAATATTGTATAAATACGAAAATATATTTTAGATTTCATAATCAAAAGTTTGAAAAAAAAAATAAACACTGAACATAAGTAATCCATGTAACAAGCTAACAAAGCATATGGTTTTGTTTTACATATACATAACATAAACCAAAATAATTAAAACCTTGAATTTTTTTTCTAATCAAAGAATTACATATTTAGAATAAAAAGCAATGAACAAAAGAAAAGAAAAACCTACAAACTTCTAGTATATATCAAAACATCCACCACTTCTTCATCATCATAGCTGTGACCACCATTAACATTTATTTTGACAACCAATATAACCAGAAACCATTTATCTTTAATCACAATCACCGCCATCATCTTCTTGTTTCCAGCATAACTATCATTTAAATACC
>Ga0325405_1005931_pt1 | contig 12361 bp, 8 predicted proteins | sample PopdelMetagenome_21_FD_205663 | JGI IMG/M metagenome (GOLD analysis project Ga0325405, IMG submission 205663) | Populus deltoides microbial communities from Bellville, Georgia, United States - Xylem-Control-R2 | ecosystem: Host-associated > Plants > Phyllosphere > Stem > Wood/Secondary xylem...
AATTGAAAGACTTAAAAAGCCTAGGTAGGGGTGAATTAGGGTTTTATAAAAAATTCTAGCACTTTAAAGATTAATCTCCAATTAAGCTAAGATAGCCAAAATTAATCTCAAGCTCTTTAACAATGCTAAAATCAACAATTAATAACAAGATACACAAATTAAAAGGATAGAGAGAGAGGAAGACACTCTAATTTTTCATAATGGTTTGGATAATCATCTACTTTATTTGAATCTTTGTTCAAGTATTCACCATCACACATGATTTTTTTAATGGATGAGACCAAACCGATTACATAATTGTTTTTTGGGCTCAAGATTAAACTCATTCCTTTTGTGGGCTAAGGATGGAACCTATTACAATTTTTTTACAGGATCAAGATTGAACTCATTTCTTTTATGAGCTAAGGATCAAACATATCACAATGTTTTTCAAAGAAAAGATTACACCTATCACTCAATGGCTCTCAACCAAAGTTACCCGAGTGGTTTAAAATGTCATTTACACATTCACATTGATTTATATCTCACAAAAGAATAATCACACTTTAACGAAGAGAAGATTACTACGATTAAACCCAAGTCTTTATGAGAATGTAATCTAACTCACAAAGGTGAAAGATTGATTTGATGCAATACAGGTTTAAAGCTTTATCAAGAGAATAAGAGAATAATCGAAGCTTTTAAAATGATAAATATCAAAGAATCAAGCATGTAAGATTGCGAAAAGAGTAGAAGTGAGAGTTGTAGAGTTGGGAGAGATCTTACATGAAAATCAATTGGGTATTTATTGAAAAATATCAAAACTAGTTGTTATAGCCAAACAAAAAATAAGTGAAGAAATTTTTCTCTCCCAAATGTTTTTCAAAGTGTTAGAAACGATTATATTGGTGATTTTGAGAGAGAAAAGGTTGTTGCAAGAACAAGAAGAATATTGAGCATATTTTTTTTTAAAATTACAAGTTTGTTATCTTAGCTAATAATAAATAAGTGATAAAAAAAACCAATGTGATAAGATTTTTATTTACAAGTAGACAATAAAATATTTTTGTAGCATAAGAGCACTAATGAGTACCATGCTCTTCATTTAAATGAAAACATCAAAATATATAATGAAATAATTTTTTATGATATATTTTTCACCGTGTAATATTTTGTGCACCAAAAACACTTTCTAATGAAAACATAACAATAAAATATTTTAGGATGATAAAAATCATAATTTTGTGATGCTAAATTATATTTCATCAATACTTGATTACATAGTAAAGATCTTAAACATCTTGAAGTCCGTTTTGCATCCAAGAAGTTCAAAGTTTTAATTTGATATCGAACAATTTCTCTATCAATAATACTTTAATATGAAACATGAAATACAAAGATATTATTATCTTGAAAACAAATAATTCAGTATCAAGAAGCTATAATATTGTAGAGTGTTTGTGCAAACCACAATGACAAATGGTTCCCCATCTCTTCTAGTTACTCCAACAACATCATAATTTTCTCAAGGGTGCATGATGAGGATCTTCGCTTGGTTCCTGAAATTGGGAACAAAACAATGGATCATGTTGATCTCGCTAGCTTGTGAGATTTTGTGTCTTGAAAAAATTCTGAAAACTGAAAAAGTCGTCTGGTCACTCATTCTCAATCTCATTTCACCAAGAACTTAATGATTAAACTAAGTTGAATACATAATTATGTATCACAAAGACTAATCAAATAAATCTGGTTTTTTCCTTACTATTTCTCACTTTTTCACCCTTTCACAGTTCTTGCTGTGTTCCTTTTCGTTTCTTCAAGTGTTAATTATTGGGGTTGGTGAGTTAAAGAACTTCCAAACTAATTGCTTGTAAGATGCCATGCGGGTTTTCAACTAATTATTCATTACTAACACATTAATTGGCAGACAACATCTTCTCATCTGCTATATTCCTTTTTGTTTTTTTTTGCCTGTCCATGAATGTACCCAGGTGTTCTTCTTCAAAAAATAATTGCAATATCAAGAAGCCGGATAACATTTTCTATGGCTATAGAAAATGTCGTTTACAATCTTAGATGCTTACATCAATATAAAAGTCTGGTGCTCATGCCACCTGCAAATTAGTTTAGTAGTGTTAGTTTAGTAGTGTTGTAGAAATTGTTTTTTAAAATATTTTTTGCTCGGAAATTTATCAAAACAATAACTTTTTTATCTTTTGAAATTAATTTTTTACATTAGCGCATCAAAACGATTCAAAAATACTATAAAATTAATTTTTTAAAAAAAATTTAAACCTTTTCAGAAATACAATTCAACCGGACTTTCAAACACACCGTCGGTATCAAATATCTTAACTTGGTTTTTACAGAATCTGAACAGCCTCATATATAATATGGAAAAGTCATGCTTTTGTACCTTCCTATATTTTTATGCTTTGATTGTGTGGGTGGCATCGAACTCCTCCTTTTCAAGAAATGAAAAGGGTAGGAAATAAGGGATATCAGTTCTGTAGGGCCCTATTGTCAATACTATGGCATTTATGAGATATATTCAAACTAGGCCTCATTTGACTCCCTCCCTCCCTCCCTCCCACCAAGCAACATACAGGCTGTTTTTAGGGTTCTTGTTAGTGGGATGGTTTTTGTTTCTTTCAAGTGAACCTACGACACAAAACCAAGAGGTAAGGTAAATAAGAAAATGAAAAGGAAGTAAAAACCAGGAGAGAGTTCTCTCAGTTAAATGAACCGTCCAGCTTGAGCTACAGTATTCACATATGCCTTGGACGACAATAATCTTGTTGCCAAGATCTTGTTAAACAAGGGTGCTTGCATTTAAGGTCCCATAAATCAAGTGGGGGTTGATCGCAGATCTAAGATAAATCCAAGAGTTAGACCACTAGGATGAAGGTGATGGAGATTGATTTTTCCAAGAATTCTCTGTTGACCTGTAAAGTGATAGCAAGATGATCTTGTAATCATCATCTACTTGGTGTGGCCTTTACTACCGAATAAAGCATCTGCTTTTTGAAGAATCAGCACCAGCTTCAATGCAACTTTGCTTCTTCACCTTGGCCTTTTCTCTCCTCGCTTTTTGCATCGTCTTGGAAGTTAAAAAGTAGTAATATATGGCTATATGCATAGTGCCCCCCAGTATCGATAAGAGAAAGCGTTGTTCTTACTGTTTTTGCTGCAATATCCTCCTGTCCAAGTCTATTTTCATTGGATTCGCCTACCCTATCCTTCCTTCTTTCATACTATAAGCCTTCGTACGCCCTGCATGCAGTGGCTCTGTCGTTATCATGGGGTCCGATAGACTTTAAAGAGAAAGCAGAGTAGCTGCCCTGTCACCGTACTCAAACTCGTGTTATTCAAATCACCGACCTTGACCTTCCTTCTTTCATTTCATAAATGATAGGATATGAAAGAGTCGGCAGTCAAAAAACGCAGGCATGGAGAAAATGGGAATGGCACAGGATAGACTTTGAATACCGTGGATTTTCATATATTGCACATTTGCACTTGCAGAGAGTGAATAAATAGTGTTTTAGCTAAGCTGAAAAGCTTTTTTACGCGTGTCATGGTAATTCTAGCTCCGTCTTATTGTCTTTCATTTGGTTCCAGACCCGAACCCAAATGCATGACCTAACCCAGATTGGGATGCACGGCATTCAGAGATGGGCGACGATACACAGCCTCTATTCAGACCCTTAAGAACCATTGCAGTTGATCGCCGGAGACTCAATCCAGTTTAACTTGATCACATGAAATCGGCAATCAATCCTCAGATGAAATATGTGAAAATCTAGGAAACAGCTGATTTCAATGGCCATGGGCCAGGTACATGCAATCAGTGCTCCAGTGTCTATAAAAAGCAATTACAGAACAGAGAAGAAGAAACTAGAGGTAATAAAAACTGATTCATTGCTACTTCCAAGTCCCACTTCATCCGTAGGATTTTTACAAAGAAAACAAATTCAATTGAATGATTTCAAGTCATTCTATGAAAGATGAGACTATCTTATACTGCTATATAGCGTGTGATAAGATTCACAACAAAGGAACAATGAGAGCATGCAATTTTTTATCCCACAAAGAGCTATCGAGAACACATTTGAGCAGGACCAGCTCATTATTAATGCTGATTGAATTACACGGATGGAAAATATTTGTTTAGATTAAAGGGCAGGGAATAGAATTCCTCACTCCTTGTATCACCCTTGAATGATTTGAATTTGGCCCACCAGTGCTTACCCCTGTCTTTCCTTATTGAACTATCTTTTTTATGTATCGTGTTGTCCAGGAAATAGGCCACGCAGCCCGCCACAAATGCTTCTGATGAGAAAGGAACGTTTATAATATCGTTGAACTGCCAATTAAGAAGAAGAAAAACACAAAATGCTTATCAGCCACTGGCAAGGTTTTCACAAAAGCTAGACAGATCAGGGGTTGAAAATTTTCATTCATACCCATCTTCCACTTGTGTTGACCGGACCAAAGCCCTTAATTGCAGTGTACTCATTAAAGTACTGTGGCACTGATAACCCCATGAAAATAGAGAAGCCTAGTATGAACTTTGTTCGGAAGCTGTTGAGATTACAGAACTGAAGAAAGCTAAGACCACCAGCACCTGGAAATCCATAGTAAAAAGGACAAATCATTTTACAAAACCAATGACTATATATCAGAGATTCTTCACATCTGCTTGTGAATCAAAATATCAAGATATACATACCCACGTAAGCAAAGAAAAGGCAATATAAACCGGCAATAATGGGTGATGGAATTGAAGCAAAGACTGCCCCAAATTTTCCTACACATTAATGCAAAGTCGAACGATGTAAGTTAGGAATGGTATACCAACCAAAATGAATCATACATCAACACAAAAGGCATTCAACAAACTCATATATTGACTTACCAAGAACAGAGAAGAAAATCATGAATCCTGCAGATATCTGGACAACCCTTCGGCTGCCAACTCGTGTTAACGCCAAGAGACCAGCATTCTCTCTGCACAGGAAAAGCTCAAGTCAATTTTGAAGTTACTTTATCTAAATTGATAAAAGCTCAGGCACTCCAAAGGCCTTCCTAGTGAATCTTACACGGATACAGAAGATCCATTTCCAGTTCCAAACAGCCCAGAAAGCAAAATGGCGACTCCCTGATGTAGAAATAAATGTTAATAACAAATGTGATAAACTCAATATCCATCAGAATTATAACTTGCCAATGTGAAGATCAATTGTGTGCAGAAAAGACATGCTTTTGAATGACAATTGGCTCGTGTGCAAATCAAAGTTACAGGAATTTGCTTGTCCAATTCCCAGGAAGGACAATGAAATTCTGGTTTCACAGAGAGAACAACTATCATTGTTCTTTATGCTTCGAAAATATAGTAATCACCAGAATATACAGCTAAAAGTTTCATATATAAATATCCTTTTCTTGTTCTTATTTAGGATAGATTTGCTAGGGAGGGTAAAGGGGGTGAAAATTACCCTAGGGGCTTTTACTTTCTTGGGTTTGGAAGAGTAGAGAGAATTGTTAAAGGGGTTACCAATTAACACATTTTGGGGATTTAATTGTTAATCTTCAAGGAGAGGTAAAAGCTTTTCAAGGGGGGGAGACGTCTCTTATATTTTATCCTTCTTGAAGCTAGCACCCATTACCTGTCTTTTCCATACACTTTGCATTACAGACCCCCCGATATATATTTCTTTGAAATTATTTATATTTCAAATTTTGATTGAACTCTTATTGGGCCAGCTGACACTCATAATTTTACAAGACTCTTATCAGACACTCATAATTTTACAAGACTCTTATCAAACACTCATAAAACAACACAACCTAACACTCTTTACATCCTTAAAACTTGATGTGTTAATATTTCACCTCCATTCTTTCCATCCTGCACACAACACAATTTTAGTGCATGTGCCCGCGACTGCACATAACAGTGGCTAGGTATAACACTTTTCAAACAAATCTTTGAAATGAAAAGGTCTGTCTTGCTGTCACGAAAAGAATCGTGGGTTGGGAGGGACATGGGGGGCTTTTGATCATTCAACAGCTTGAAAATGAAAAGTTACTACTTTACGGATCAAATAAAATGATCAGCTTCACAACAGTAAGTCTATACACTGGAGTGCATATTTGATGCATGCTGCAGCAAAGCATGAAAAAGAAATTCACACAATATCATAGACACAAAAACAATCATTCAAAACTAAAAAAACTTAAATATGCAGTTTCAATTACAAAGAAACCAATTCTTTTTATTACCTGCCAGCCAACACCACGGCTAAGAACAGAAGGTGGCACAGGAGTTGCACTTGCATACCTTGATACAGCAATAAATGCGCCAGTGGACTGCTTATTCATGGAAAGTAAATCAGTGAACTTACGAGATTAAATAACATAGTCAACATGTATAATCTACAGAATGAATGTTTGAACTAGCATCACGTGCAAAAAAGAAAAACCAGAAAAGAACAAAATCAATTAAAAACATCGTTGAAATTATGAAAATTGTAGTTTTCGAAAAGAACTTCTATCAATCTCTGGAAACTATAATTTGTCAGCTCATCCACATTACAACAATCAAATGATTTATTATTGTATTGGAAAAATAATATCAATGAATGGAAAAATAATATCAGCAAACTAACAACAGTTGTGATGTTATTGTGTGATGCGCTTTGATTCTTAGTTTAGGGCAATAGCATAGTATATGCATGAGGGAGAAGTGAATATATGAATAGAAGAATGCAAACCTCTACAAGAGCAACAAAGGAAGCCATCATCATGGCAAAAGCTTCACCAGCATCAAATGAAGGTGCTCCCCATTGAAAGGGATATGGAACTCTTATCCTGCAAACCCATAATTCCAATAAGGAACACTTGATGCCATCCCACAATGCCAACTCATGAAAAAGTACACTATACTATATTAAAGCAAATTTAAGCTTTAATCAAACTCTTCATCCACTAATACCACTTAGAACCCAAATTACCCAGCTGATTCAATGAAATGTGCAAGAAATGAATACAGTTAAGACAAAATTTGTCATATTTATTTAAATCCGAATCAGATAATTGCATCACAAGCACTTCCCAATTGGACTATGACTACTAGTTCATCTAAGCAGTCTCCAACTATGGACCATCTAACTCTTGCCTTTCAAAATCAGCTTGTCAATGTTCAGACATAGCAACCAAGCTCATCAACAGAGGAAATGAGTAAAAAGAGCATTTAATTCACACTTTGATTTTCTCCTTGGATAAAATGAATTGGTAAAGTCCACTGTGTTCAACCTCTTCCTATACTGGTTTTACTCTTTATGCAGCAGAGTACCTCAATTAACAAACCCACAGGGATTTACAATCAATAGAAAGGACCATTGTAAAGGGATTACCAGGTAATCATGAGCCATGCCTATAGGTAGAAAGAAGAAATAATGACAAGTAAAGATCCACCTATAGCACCACTGGATATGGTCCAGCAGTGCAAGACATGGTTGATTTCCTAGGTGGCTCAAGTTCGAATCATTCCCCTGTAAACCAGGAAAAAAAAAGATCCCCCATATAAAGGATAAGCCAAGATGTAAATGCTGAATCATGCATCTGTTTTAAGATGCAGTGACTAACCATGGAGAACCATCTATAAGTCCAGCACGGTCAGTACGGCAAGTTACTTGTGTCCTTGGTGGTGCATCATTATAAGCACCACCCACTGTGAGCAGATGAGCATAAATCCATACAATCACCACTGCGAATATGACAGCAAAACGATCAAAGACATGTCTTCCTGACTTTATCAAATGGGGCATGTACTGCAAAACAAACAGTGACAATTAACTATTCATCCTAACAACAAATATTATTAGTAAAGTCATAATTAGTCAAAAGCAAGAGATGACAAAACACAGCGTGATCAAAATAGCTACAACTGGATCCATAACACAGCACAAATACCTGTGAAATAAATACTAAAATGATAAGCTCTGGAAGGCCAATCTCCACGCATTTGGCGACCTAAACATTTCAAAGTAAAACTTAATACCCACTGGTAATTAGTTTATACATCATATGCATGTGCATGAATATGTAGCAGACGGAAGCTTACCCCAGGAAATCCAAGCTCATACAGCCCAAAACCAACAAGGGCTACCAAAGGAACAGCTGACAGTGGACTTAAAAACCTGCAGGAAAAAAAAAAGAGCAACCTTGTAACTTTCTCCACTATGATGGAGAAGACTCTGCCAAAGTGAACATTACATATGGCATAAAGATGCAAATGAGCTACAGGATAAGCCAGAGCTTTCCATTGATCAAGGGTCCTGTTGATTCGCAATACATAGATGATGATTCTATATGTTAACCAATCATTATATCTTCTTAGTATTAAATGCAATTGATCACAGGGTGCAAGCACTGCTAAAATTTAAGCATCAATTCTGGTTCTGAACTAACCTGGTGACATTACGCCAAAGGCCACTGAAGCCTAGAACAATCTGGAGAGTTGAAGCAACAATGAGAGCACCTTGTGTTGCACGCATAATCCTCTTAAATTTCTGTGTAGGCATTAAAAGTCGTCGTGAAGTTACTAACAGGACATTTATCGGTAAGAGTAAAGTGGTGGCAGGGTCAGATTTAAGTATATAATACACCCCTGCCCAGTCTATTTCGGATGTAAACCATTGAAATATTGTAGCAAAAAATTTCCTGGGAATTAATACTAGCTCTTCTATATCATTAATAGAAAGGTGCCACTTGACATTCCACACCACGACAACTTTATACAGCAGAAAATAGCAAGAAATAAAACCTCAACAGGATCTGGTTCATTACTAAATCGACCAGCAAGGATAATTGAAATTGTGGTTGGGACAAAGGTGTAAGAGCCTCCAATAACAGCAGGCAAACGAGTGCCAAACAAACTCTGGAGCAACGTGTTCAGGCCAGCAACAAAGAGAAGTGTCTGGATCACCTCCGCCTTCTCTTTCTACAAAAACAACAATAAGACCCACCATACTCAGTTAAAGATGAACACGAAATATCTGCAAAATGATTTTTTTCCCCTGGCCTTACATTTCCTCCTCCCATCTGGGGAACGAGAGCAGAAGGGATGAGAACAGTAGTTCCAAGCATCACAAGGTAATGTTGGAAACCAAGTAGGATAGCTTCCGCTGCAACACACAATCTTGAAATAATCAAATGGAGGCAAACTCATTTCAGCGATGTATAAAAATAAGCAAACACAAAAATACTTGGTCCATTTTCAAACACTGTTACAAAAAAAAAAAGATCACTGACAAAAAACAGGAAAAAAAAAACCAAATCTAATTCTTTTGGGAAAAAAAAGACAGAAAAAACGACAGATTTCCTTAAAATAGAAATTGCAAAAAATAAAACGAACAGATAATATATATAATATATAGTTCATCAAAAAAGTAGTTGGGTTTTTTTCTTGCTTTTTTTTTTTTGAAAGGTGGGTTAGTGTATGCGGAATCTTGAAAGAAGAAAAGAGTAGGTTTATTTGGAGTTTTTGAAAGAGTATATACCATAAAGAAAGCACAAAAAGCTACTTTGAAGTAAAAACAAGATTCAGTTCAGAGATAACAAAATTATACTTGAAAAAAAGAAGAAAAAAGAACGAGATAACAAATACTCACGCCATGGAGGTGGACTCGTAATGCAATAATAAATGTTGGGAAGCTGCTCCTTTGGTGGATGTGGTTGTGGCTCCTCAGCCTTTCCTCCTCCTCCAGCCATCAACCCCTTCTTTCTTTACGAAACTGTCTTTTTTCTTTCCTTTCTTCTTTTTTTTTAAAAAAAGAACAGCAACAAAAGAGAGATTCAAAAGGTGAGCGAAGATGTAGTAAGAGGAAGCAGAACCCAGATCCCAAATCTCACAGAAAAAAACAGGGAAGCAGAAACAGTACTGAACTCAACTCAACAATGTGAGCAGGACCCAGAAATGAGTGAATCAACTCACCACCTCCCTCTCTCTCACTACTCCTACGACTACAGCTACAGCTACCCATAAAGCATATAATAAGGAGGGGAAAACAGAGGAAAAGAGAGAGTAAAATAGTTGAAAAAATTATAAGAGGCAAAGAAAAGTACCTTTTGAACAACGGCTACTCCTTTATCTATCTTTTGAAAGCAAGAATTTAAGGTCAAATGCAAATCATGCACCCCACACCCCTCTTCCAAAGATAGAAAAAAAAAAATAGATGCAGTTCTTCTCTGAGAAGGCTGAAAGAGAGAAGGAAAATACCAGATGTTTTTAAAAAAACAAAACAAGCATGAGATGTCTATAAAAAAAAAACAGTGTGGAAGGTGTGAGGTGAAATCTCTCTGTCACCATTTTTATTAATAAAGTGAAGCTAAGCTGCACACTCCACCGAATATTATTTAATGGATATAATAGTGGCTCTTTTTAAAATTATTTTTTAATATCTATTTTTAATATTAATATATTAAAATAATTTAAAAAATTAATTTTAGAAAAAAATACCTAAGTTTTAACCTACTCCCAAACACCTCTTAATGATATATTATTATGCCAACCGGTAATCACTTGCCATTGATGTTATTCTGTCGTACAAGCAATTACGGTCATCAAAATCATGGGAAGGGATCAAGGAAGTCGTTTAATTTATTCTAATCAGAACGGCAGCGTTTTGGGCATTTGCCTTCACTTGAGGCGGAATCAAGCTCACCGTAATTAACTTCCCGATAAGGATGCATGGATGTTTGGGATAATAATAGATATTGGTTTATTTTTAAATCCTTTAAACAATTTAGAACTACCAAAAAATAATTAATTAATTTAAAACAAAAATAATTATATTTCTCGAAGCCAAATACCTCGACCTACCCCTGGTTTTTGATGTTCAAAGCACACGTTCTTTGCATGAAAAGACGAGAGTGGCCTTTAAAAGTTGGAGCGCATGTGGTTTTTGTCCAGGCGTTCGACACCTATCGTGGAATTATCGATAGGGGTTAAAAAAATCAAAACATTGATTAAATAAAAAAAATTAATCATGAAAAAAATTAATTATAATTTTTTAAAAATTAACTGGTTTGATTTGATTTTGGTTTTATAATTCAAAATTAAAAAAACAAACGGAATCTAAGCTGAAAAAACCAAGTCAAGTCATAAAAAACCAAACCGAATTAGAAAAAACCAAGCCAAATCAAAACTAGTTAATTTGAACCGATTTTTATTTTAAAAAACTAAACTAAAACTGATTAGAGTGAACGGATTTTGACTTTAAAAACCCAAGTTTAATTATTTTTGTATAAAAATCCAACCGAATTAAAATAATCATCCCCATTATTAAAGGCTGGCAACCTGGGGTAGATTGGACAATGTGGTGATGATAACTTGTGGAGTCGTGTAGCAGAAGAATATTGGGGGTGCCCCTGAGAGAGAGGGGGGAGGGGGGACCCAAAAGAGGGAGGAGGGTCAAAAGGTGACAGCCGACACATTCTCTCTCCCTTATCAGCAGTAACCCCCGCCCCAGTCCCTGCTGTCTGTAGGACTCGATATTTTTCACTGACAACTGGCAGCCCTTTGGCTTGTTCTAGAGAGGGAGGGAGAGAGGTTTTCTGTGTTTTGGGCAAAGCAAAACCCTACCTAGTGATTAGCGAAAACTAAATAAATGAAGATAGCTTACGTATTAGTGCACATGCCCTAGAAAGGTTGGTTATTGCGTTGTTGGATTGGTTTCCAAGTAATTAAAAAAAAAGTCAAGTTTCTTTAAGGATTCAATCTACTACTAAACTTATGACCATCTTCATTTAAATAAATAAATGTTAAGGGTTTGATTCCAGTCTATCTGAGGTTAAAAATATTGTTTAGGATTGTGGTTGTGGTTCCGGTTGTTTTTTAAAGTGTTTTTTATTTAAAAATATATTAAAATAATATTTTTTATTTTTAAAAAATAATCTAACAATAGAAGAAAAATATTAATTTAAAATAAAAAAATAAAAATATTTTTAAACCATAAAAATAAATAAAACAAGAGAAGTAGCGAGTAGAACAGCTTAAATATATACATGTAGCCTTGAAAGGAAGGCGGAAGGCGGAAGGCGGAAGGCGGAAGGCGGAAGGTGGCAGGCGGAAGGCGGAAGGCATGATTCCAGGGAGCTGACAGGAGCGGGAGTAGTTTGATTTTATGTTTTAAAAATGATTTTTTAAAAAAGTTGTTTTTTTGATTAATTTTTTAATATTTTTAATGTATAATATTAAAAATAAATTTAAAAAATATTATTTTAATATATTTATAAAAAATTATTTTAGAAAATAATTATTACACTCCCGATCACCACCAAAATCCTGAAAGTCTTTGACTTTTGCTGCGCAAAA
>Ga0325405_1005932_pt1 | contig 12361 bp, 8 predicted proteins | sample PopdelMetagenome_21_FD_205663 | JGI IMG/M metagenome (GOLD analysis project Ga0325405, IMG submission 205663) | Populus deltoides microbial communities from Bellville, Georgia, United States - Xylem-Control-R2 | ecosystem: Host-associated > Plants > Phyllosphere > Stem > Wood/Secondary xylem...
AGGAAAAAAATAGCAGTAAACGAGAAAACAACTGTTTTTTTCCTGACTTTGGACCCGATTTTCTTCATTTTCAGGCCATGAAATCCAACCTTATTTATAGGGGTTGGAAGAGGATAATTTTTTCTTCACTAGAGAAGATTTTCGGCCCTTAATTCGGTTGGGAAGGGTCTCAACTATTGGTTCAAAACCTACACCATGAACTATTAAATCTGATAATTCAAGATTGCTTGAGTTGGCTGTTTTAGGCCACCTCCACAGCTTCTGTTTGTGTCAATTTTGTTATTTTTTTAAATATTTGTAAATTTTATGTTATTTTTATACTTTTTATTAGTTTTTTTTAATTTAGCGATTATGAATTTTTTTTTCTTGTTAAGGTGGGTTGGATTAAGATATATTTAAAGACTTGTAAACTTTGTAGGGAGGGCCGAACTTATTAGACTTTATTTTAAAAATTTAAATTGAATTAAATTTCACTTACAATTTAAATTCAATTCATGATTTATTACTTTTCTTATATTTAAAATAAAATGCTAAACATGCAACTTAGAAAATATATTATCACTTAAACAAAACTTAATTCTTATTCTCTTACGTAATTTCAGTGTGAGGGCATCCTCCATCGACCAAATAAAAATAAATCTTAAATTAGATCGGGAAGAGTAAAATACTTCCCGGATTTTTATTCAAACGGTGCACAAATTATTATTTATTTCATTGATACATGAGTGAAATGTACTTCAAAAAAACAGGTAAAGAACAAAGATATATATGACCATCTCAGCCTACATTTGTCTTTCTTGCACCAACAACTGGTCAAGCTCGAAGCTTAAAATGCTCCGATGCATCATCAATATCGCTGCCATTCCTGGTCATGTAGTTGCGAAGAAATTCTATGTACTGACAGGCTCTAAAGACTGGAGGATTGCTTGCGTTGATAAGAGTTTTCGCAGGCTCTATCATGATGTCATCACTAGGGTTTAAAAAGAAGGCAGCACTTGTCCGAGCAGCCTTGAATTTGTCACAGCTCGATGTTCAACACTTTTCAGCTTGTTGTTGCTCATAATCTATAGCACAACACCAACAAAGATTTTTCAGAAAATATAATCCAGAGAGTTGCTTAATTGACGTCAAGTCACTCTGAACATCACTTTTTTTATGATAGAAAAACTATAATTAAAACACTTTTATTATAAATACGATCGAGGTGTACTCTGAACATCACTCTGAATATATTTTTTTAATATAAAATACTTTAAAGTCATTATTATTTTAAGCATCCCAAGCATTTCGTCTAATATTTAGAAAAAAAAAGTAAAAAATAAAACTTAAATATTGAAAATTCATGTCAAGGCAGCTGGAAGTCATCATCAGTGCCAGTCTAAAACCACTGTTGGACACGCTACGTCATCTGCTTCAGAATTCATTAAAAACAAAAAAGGCGTAAAAATCAATGCTATGAAAATAACAATGAATTGTCAGTTTTATTTGGGATGTTGACTTTCAAAATTAGTGTTCCTGAGAGTCAAATGACTCTTTGACGTACAGGTTTATAACTCTCTATATGCATGATCGCCTTGCATCCCTATCTATCGTAAGTTACATTCCAGTACCGTCCTGGCAATGAAAACAGGAAATTACTGTTAAATATTGTGAAGACTTGTATATAATCGAAAGCTTTCATGGGCTTATCATGAACGAGCATGCAAGGAATTATGCATGCATGCGTGTTGCAGACACCAGCACAATCCAAAAGCTCAAATCATTCTATTAATTCGTGTAGTTCTTTTCTCATTAATTTCTCATATATATATATATATATATTCGTTGCATCTAGAAGTTTGAAACTTAATTAATTAAGTGAATGCTAAATTAATATATTGGCTAATTAACCAGTTGAGGAAATCCTTCATTGAATATTTTCATCTTGCTTGCTTCTTCTAATTCTTTTTTTGAATAATCATTGAAAGAATATTGAAAAGGCTATAAAGTCAATTCAGACCACTGCAATAGCGGTGAGTCTAGTGTGATCGGGCATTGCTTGCATCTCCTTTAATCTTCTATTTATTAAAATAAGATTAATCTGAAAATAATATAAAACTGATGAAGGGCTTAATTTATAGATGAATTTTAAAATACAAGGATTAAACATACAAGTTTTGGAATCATGAGGACTAATTAATTAATTAGCCAATCTTTTGTTCGGGTGGTGTAATGAAACGACTCCATAATAATCGTGAAACGATGTACAGTCCAGCCCAAATCCAGTGAGGATAGACATTACACAGAGCCGACCCATGTCCCATCGTGGCCTATTGCATCATCATCATCATCATCATTAAGATCTTCTAAGTGAAAATTTTATACTACAGTAACCACGTATAATCCCCCCCGTCTCCATTGCTACCCTTGCACAGCAAGCATCATTCCATGTGCTATTGCCTCAGCAAAGCTACATAAAATTCACAACGTAGTGCAGACTGCAGACACTAGAATAAAACATTTCACATAATGGCCAGATGAGACTCCAGAGAGACTAACAGCTATAATTTCTCATCCTCTAATGGCTTTTAGGGTCCAACTGATCACAAAGGAACAGACTGAAATCTCAAAGTCACCAATACTCAATATTTAGAGGCATACGTGGAATAATCATATTATGTTTAAGTAAAAGTTGTTAACTATAATGGCGACACTACATGGAAAGCATGATTGAGCCTCCGTTTAACATGGATTTATGCACAGACGAGATAACTGTACAAGTTTGTTTGAAGAAAGAACTTGGTGGATGAAAAACAAAATAGAGTAATTTCAGTCTTTATCAGGCAAACACAACCAAAGAAAAGCACGCATCCCCAAAACCAATTTCATATGAAACTGTGTTTGTGTTGCTTAAATAACTAGAATTATACAAGTACATGTGGAAAAAAAAGGGGGGGGGGGGGAGCACCGCAGATAGCAATAATAAATTATCATATCCACTTGTAAGAAAAAAGCTAACCGGAAAAAGAAAAGAATGGCTGGAAAGAGAAAAGCTAACCAGAAGCAGAGATGTACCCAAGTGCTGGATGTTTATCAGACTACGTTATGCTTGTTTGATTCTAGCTGAGAGGGATGTCATGATGTAAGTTTCTTCGTTTCTTCCAGAGGGGCTGCTGTGAGGCAAGGGCAAGGCTTTTGTAGGAAGCTGGTTTGTGGATGCATCACGAGCTTTTGTCTTTAGTTGTTCCCGAATTCGACGGGCTTCCATGAGCATATCATGTGCACTTGGTCCATGACTTTCCCAGGCATCTATTGCTCGCTGCTGGAATTCAATGGCAAGGGTATAGCTGCAATATCCAAAAAAAAGTTTTTAGAAACTATGAAATTCTACTTTGAGATAGAAACCTAAAACAAAATAACCTTATATGACACTAAATTTCATGCCATTTGCTAGCTGCCCCGATGAATGAATGAATGCATGCAGCCATGACATGCTTAATTGCACCAGAAGTATTAACTTTAATTACCACCGTAAGTAATAACACAATCAACTGTTCCAGATTCTTCATAAAAAAGTAAATTCATACTACTATAAACCTTACCCACAAATGATATGGTGATAAAAATGTATTTTTTATCTACCAAAATTTAAAAAATACAATAATTTATTTACTCGCTCGTGTAAAGGTTGAGTCAACAGAGAATGTTCTAATTTGGCTAGTTGTAGGCTTTTGAGAAGGTAGATGGTGGAGAGCCAAAGGTCCAGATGAAAAAGAAATATTGAGCACTTGCTCAAAATCAAAATTTCTTGCATATTCACATGCCCTTTGAGAAGTGCATGCATTCTTGCATGCTCACATGCTCGGCCTGACATATATGATTTTTTTTTTTCCTTTATAAAGGCTTCATGAAGAGGAAGACAGCATCAAAGCACTCATTTTAATCAGCATAACAGATGTGGAATAGCAACCCAATAATGATTTCTCAATGAATCAAAAGCCATGCGCTATCAATAAAATCAGGAACCAGGAACTGAGGACATATTCTTACCTTCCCATGGCACTATATGCTTTCGAGAGATTCTGGTATGCCTCAATTGAATCTGCATGATGAGGACCAAGAGCTGCATCCATGATGTCCTTTGCAACTGCAAACATCTGTGCAGCTGACTGTGGTCTATCCAATTCCAAATACGCCGCCCCCAAATTGTTGTAGACATATCCAATTCCAAAATGTTTGGACCCAAAGCTCTCCTTCAACATTTCAGCAGCACTCTCCAAGTAAGGAATTGCCTGAGTCACCTTGCCTGTCAACAAAAGTAACCACCCAATTCTAGCAGAAACACTTCCTTCTGAATGCTGTTCTTGTGGGAGCTTCTCGAGCATAGACTGTGTTCTCTTTAGCAATGAAATTGCCGTTTCAAACTCATTCATATTCTCATATAGCATTGCTATCTCTGAGTATGCCTCAGCAACTTCAACTGGAGAAGCTGTTTCTTTCTTGTCAAGAATTCCACAGGCAATTTCCAGACACCTCTTTGCATCTGCAATCTTTTCTAGATGACATAGTGCCTTTGCCATAGAGATAAACACTAATGCTCGAGTCCCGCCATCTTTCTCTGTCTGCTGGACAACACCCTTCAAAGTATTAATAGCCTCATCATACTTGCCCAATGCAATCTGCATATTAGCAGCATCAATCTCAGCATGAAGCAATTCTGATCTAAGACCCCAACTCTTCAAAACCTTCTGTGACAGCACATTCTGCTCCAATGCCTTGTCATGTTCCTCCAACCCACTATATATGACCCCGAGAAGCTTCCTATCATATGCAACCTCCACAGAATAATCCCCAAGTCCACTCTTATGTATATCCAATGCCTTCAAACCAAACGGCAAAGCCTCATTGAAATTCAAAACTGCAACATAAGCCTCTGCCAGTTCCCTATTTGCCACACCCAATTCTTTACTGCCTCTATCCATAGTCATTTCCTTGATCTCTAAACACTTCTTAAGATTATCTATGGCCTCCTCTCTCCTCCCCATCGCAGTCTTAACATTAGATAACTCAAGCAGCACAGCATGCAACACTGGCCTAATATCCTCAACACTAGTAGTCCCCTCCTCCTCCAGCCTACCCAGTATCCTCTTTGCCCTATTTAAATACCCTAAACTATCATTAAATCTTTTTAAACTATAACTAACAGAACCCATTAATTGTAAAGTCATAGCAACAAGAAAACTAGGCTTATCATCACCAATATCAAGAACTTTCAAAGCTCTAGTAGCAAAAGTTAAAGCCTTTTCAGGGTCCTCACCTTGCTGGTCAAGTTTAAGACCAACTTTCAATAAAGCCAAACCAAGTTCTCTCTCATCAAAACAAGCCTCCATATCTTTAAAAGCTTCGAGCATGCCCTCAACTGTCGCTGCAGACTCAAAAGCCTCTTCAATTTGAGATCTTTCCTTGATTTTCTTCTGCCTAGAGGAGATTTGAGGAGTTGTTTCAACAAGGGTACCACTATTTCGAGATGGGTTTGATTGGGATTGGTGGGGCTTGATAATAAGGCCATTGGTTTTGGTGCAGGATTTGAGATTATTGGTAGGTGAATGAAGTGAGTAGTAGGAGGGTGTGTTTGTGGTGTTAGATGATAAGTAGTTTCTGGAGAGAAGAGGGGTTAGTGTTTTAGGTTTTTGGCGAGTAAGATGAGAGAGAAGTAAGATTGAAGCTCTCTTCATGGTGGGAAGTTTTGTGAAAAATAGTTTCTTTTTTGTTTTGATCTTGGTTTCAATTGCTTAAACCTTAAACCCTTGCAGAACCCAAAACCCTTTCGAGATGTCTGGTTTCCCTTTCCCCTGTCTTGTCTGTTAACACGCCTACATAGAGGAGGGGTAGATGGAAAGAGGCTATTTTTGCTTATATATATATTTGTGAAGAAAGAAGAATCGGTAAAATAATATAGTTTGTATATATTATAATTGAAAAATAGAATATTTATAGTTTATTTTATTCCGAATAGTGATATTTTAAAAAATATTAAATAAACAGGAGAGAAATTATTAAATAAATAGAAGAGAAAAAAAACAGTTAGAAATATTTTAATTATAACATAATTAATATTATTATAAAAAAAATTTAATAACACAAATAAAAATCATTAATAATATTTCAAATAAGCTAAACTTGCTGTAAAAATGACGGATGATTCACTTATCTTTAATAGATGTAACCTAATCGAATTATGAATTATCATTAGTAACCTTATTAATGATGTTATATTTATATTCTTGAGATCTTTTAAATTTTTATTGGTGTTGTTATATTTATGTTCTTGAGATTTTTTAAATTGTATTGATGGTATTGTAATTGAAGCTTTAATATTTCTTCAAAATCTTTTTTTTTTCTCTCCTTTTTATTTAATAATTTTTTTTAATGTAAGCCATAAATATTATATTTATCGATCACATGTACAAATTATATTATTTTACTAATTATTTTTTTAACTGTGCTATTACATCAATATTTTTAATTTACTATACTAATTTTAAAATAAAAATTCATGGAAAGAAGAGGAGGATTCTTTGTGTTGTGTTGAAGAATTGTTTTGATACGAGGTATTAAACTAGAATCATAGATTGAATGAGTTAAATTAAATGGATTAAAACCAATCAAAAACAATATTATTTCAAAATTAAAAAAGAAAAATATTAAAACAATATCATTTATATTTTTTAAAAATCAAACCAGATTTTAACCCGGTTTCAAAAAACTTACCAAATTGAAGAAACGAATCCTATATGCAACTGCAAAGAAATTGACTAGTTGATTAAAATGGGATTTTGAATGTATCAATGGATTGCATTTGTTTTTATAGTTTCAGGAGGCATCCAGTGACTAAGGAGTCTGTTACCTTCCAAATTCGGACGAGGCCTACTTGAGAATCTAACCTCGTGATGAATCTTATGTACAACAAAGAATACATAGTTTCCTCTTTACACACAGAAGAAATCGCAGTCCATCTTCGGAAACCCATATGCATTCCACAAATCTAAAAACAAGAACCCCTCAAACTGCTGAAGAGGTAATTGACTCTCAAAAGCTAGGGGGCTCTCGAAATGCAGGGGGTGTGTCAGGTGGCCTGCTATAAATGTCATCAAAAAGAAGACTTACACTCCTTCCCGCTTCAATGTCATCATCCAAATAAGTGGTCCGGGACAACCTGCTAGTGCCTCTCCAGTCCAAGTGTTGCTCATGGTCCTCTAAGCTTTTTTCCGATAAATTATCATAGTGATTTTCAGAAGCATGGAGGTTGAAATCAGGAGGCTCGAGAAAACTTGCTTGGTGGAAATCAGGAGGCTCGAGAAAACTTGCTTGGGGCTGCGCACCAAATGGGCCACTTCTTACCCACCAATGGCTCCTAGTAGGATGTGCAAGGTTGCTGGAGTCATGATGTAGTCCACTTTCCTGGAAGAATGGGGCAGACGTAGAAGCACCCAAATGAGACCCGGAACGGTCCTGGTAATTGTGACCCCAGAACTCTTCATCATATCTTGCTTCATTTTGCTCCAAGTTGGATGGCGTCCAATAATCCCTGGAATGCTGTTGCTCAGCTGCTTCAAATGGTACTGCTGTGGCATCTCTCGTGTTGTTAGTTGAACTATGAGGTCGAGAAGTATAATACCAATCAAGAAGATAAGGATGATTCCTCTGGTCTATATCAAGTAGCCACAAAGAACCCAGCTGAAAACCGGGAGTATTAAATGGCATTTCCCTTGAAAAAGGAATGTTTCTATCACCGGGGCCTCTGAAACTGGGGCTCCCTCGCCACATTCTAGGAGAAGAGTGCGTATGTCTAGCTCCCTGTCCTTGCAAATTTTGGTCCCTAAAAGTTCTAAGATTTAATAGAAACTGCTTTCCCTGAATGTTGGGTTCCCATGAAGGATAGCTACTCTGGAAACTGCAAAATAAAACGATGCAAGATGAGGAGCAAGCACAGGGAACAATGAAAACAAAACTACCAGCAGGCACCTTGCAAGGCTTGCAAGGGTTTATTTCAATTTCCAAGTGAGGACATAACAGTGGCAAATTTACAAAATAATGATTAACATGCCCAGAATGACTAGTTCCCTTTAAGGAACAAATACAATAGCATCTCATCCTGAGAATTTTGTTGTGCATGTAAAGCAAGCACAAGGACAGTCACACAAGGTTTCAAAAAGCTAATCAAATTGAAGAAAGAATCGACAATTAAAATGCTAAAATCATACCTCAAAAATGATTTCTCCATCTTCCCTTGACAGCTCCTCTGGGAGCGAGGTGCATTGTAGGGTGAGCCATAATTGCTATTTCCATAGTTTTGAAAATCAAAAGCACTAAAACTGTGACAGGTCAATAAAGTCAAGGATTGAATATCGTCAATGTTAAGAAACAAAGCTAAAATATGGTTTGGTATCTAATTCCTTAAGGTTTCAGAATTTTTAATATAAGAACATGTGACTCACCTGCAAACATCGCCAACACCTTCAACATCCACTGTGAAATCTGCAATGAACTGTAAGATGTCATCCACGCGCTGCAAAAAATCACAACAAACCAGCTTGAAATTAGCCAATATATGTCATAGCTATAACTAGATAAACAGTCTATCAGGAGATGAAATGGATACCTTTGGGACAACAAATAAAAGCAAGAATGGAGTGAGGAAAATTGAAGCCATCTCCTCAAGTAACATCATTCCAGTATACTGCATAAAAACCATAAAACAGTTAAAATGGATCAACACCATCATTAGGGAGGTCTCATTTTCATATAAATGCATGAATTTCATCTGCATTACCTGAAATAAGGTTTCAAACTCCATACGGACCCTCTCAGTATTTTCTCTGCCCCGCCATTTCTTTGGCATATAATGTGTGTGCTGGACCACCATAGACATTGCCCCTTCTTGATCAAGGACCAGGAGCTCATCTGTAACAGCAGCCCGGCTGATAGCTGTTATAGTTCCAAAAACAGCAGCATACCAAAGCAAGTTGCGCCCAAATATCTGCAGAATTTAAAAGACTATCATGAAACATACATATTATCATCAATTATGACTGCCAATTTTGTATTATTTAGTATCTTTTTAAGATAGTATAAGTGCGAGTATATTACATGGCCCTCTAGCAAAGATTCCTCCAGAAATGCAATGATGATCAGGATAGCAGCAAAGCCTCCAGAGACAAAAGAGATGAACTTCGCGATGATTGAAATAATAGGTGAAGGGAACTGCTTTAAATAACCTGAAGCATGCATTGCACTGCTACTGATCCGATGCTTGAACAAATGGTCGGCCTGCAACATAAATACATGCCATCTTAATTATAGAAGTGTTCAGGGAGGTGGATTCATATCTGAGAAATGATTTCAAAAATTGCTAAAACCCTCATTCTTTTATTGAAATAAAGCTACATTATGGAAATGGACTCTCATCTCATGCATGAAAATGGCAAATAGAAGAAATTTTTCTTGTAACAAAATAAATCTAGCAATCTAACATGCCAGAAACAAATTAATAGATTTAAACAGGCATAGCCCTCATTCATCCAATAATTAACAAAACCCAACAATATCTTGCTTCTGTTCATTACAATGCCATCAAATAAATCAAGCACTGTTTCATAATCATGAGAAAATGTGTTATCAGAAAAAACACATCCTCTTCTGACTAGAAGCAATATTATAAAACCACCAAAATATGTTCACCTTATCAAGAGGTTTTGCTAGTTTAATACAAATATAAGACACAAGATTTGAAAAAAAAACAAGAACACATTCAAAAATTTGCACTTAACACATCATTGCCAACATTTCAGAAGCAAGCAGATTGATTATGAAAAGTTTTGTTTGAAAATAATGTCTGAGAGAGAGAGAGAGAGAGAGAGACAGTTTGTACCTCGTTGAATTCTCTAAAAATCCACCTTGACACATTTGACCATCTTCGAGATGATGCTGTGCTTGGATGATTATAAAATTGTTCGGCATGCCTTAGGAAGAGATACACCAGCATGAATATAACAAGAAATGGTGCAAGGACAAGCATCGCAAGCCCAACTACCATAAGTCTTTTCTTTAATGCATTAGGATTATAAATGAAATCCCTCCTAACACAAAAGTTCCTGCAGAAGTACATTCTAATGAGAAAATGCTAAAAAATCAACATTTAAACAGGAAATCATGTGAAATTAAACATACCGATCAAACATGCTCTGTAATATGCACCAATTTAAGGTCCATTCAAGGGGCTTTGTCAATATTAGGCGATGCTGCATTCCATTTGAACCTGTCCTGACAGTTGGGCCAACACCTGGAATCCACAGGGAGATTGGAAAAGCAAGCACTCCTTTGTTGAGCATTCCAATCAAGTAGTTCTCTTTCCGCATCAATCGCATCATGATGTCATGAGCAGTAAGGTCCTTAACCACACACAGTTGTTGTGAGTGTTGCAAGTGAACAACCTTTTCAAGAACTGTAGCCCATGACATGGTTTGAATTTCATTGTCTGTGACATGGAGACTGCAAAAAGATAATATTTTTTCTATTATTGAAATACAATGAAAAGTCAATATAAAAGAAAACATCTGTACTGAAGTAAACTTCCAACAAAAATTTTCACATATTAGATCAGCCACCTGTTATAATAGAAGCGCCGGGTACCAAGAATGTCCCTCAATTGAGCGAAAAACCTCAAGAAACAGAAGATCCAGTATATAGAAAATAACCCCAAATATCCAACAATGATAGCTTTTGTAAGCGTTAGAGGGGTTAATGGGTGCAGATGGAGAGCTTCTTCAGCAAGATCACAAGGCTTGATTCCAGATTCAACTGCATCCATCCCACACTTAGCATTACGAAGACCATTCCAGTCAACATATAATAAAAAAAAACCTGAGAAACCGATGGTGAAACCCATGCTAAAAAGCTCAACTATCCACTTTATAATAATACACCAAAGCCCTTTCTCGCAATAGTAATTGTATAATCTTTCAAAGAACAGGTCCAAATCAGCAACTGTTTCCACATTCAACCTATCGCCATTAAGAAGCCCTGAAGGGCTCTCGCAACCAGGACTTGGCACCCTTCTATAGTCAGACAATTCAATCTCTGGTGGAACATCGTCAAGCAAGCGGTTTGACAAAGATGATTCACCACGCCATTTCCACTTAAATATGCTCAGAGCATTAAAATTTTGCCCACTGAACATCATATTCACAAACACTTACAGTAGGCAAAAAGAGCCAGTCCATTCCCCAAACTGCATTAATGGTTAAGGCAAAGCTCTGGAAATGAAAGAAAAAAAATGGATCAGACTAGACATGCCTTATATAGCTACTTTACACAATCCCCTGTTTCCTCAGTAATCAGCTAATATTCAAAACTTGAGAAACTAGAGAAGTTGAATGAAAAACCATGCCACTTCTACTACACTCAACTAAAAAATGCATTTACACGACCACAATATCTTCCACTTCTCATTCGTCAAATGTCACTGAGAAAAGGAAGAAAAAAAAATCTTCTGGGAGGAAAAGAAGGGGCAGTGGGTGATGGAAGAAATTTTCCACCAGTATTACCAATGCACCATATTAATCAGAATGAAGATGAGCACAACAAAGAATGTGTTGTTGAAACATAATGAAATTATACCATCATTCTGAAAGTATTCTTACATCTTCAGTATCCTAAATCTATTAAGGCCCGCTGAAACAAATATTTTTAATTAATGGGTAATAAAACAGAATCAAATATTCCCACATAGTTCATAGCGTTTTGATCAAGTATCTACCTGTTCATCTGCCAAAGCTCAAGTCCTACAAGGCAATCAATTTTCACCCAGTTCTACAATACAAACAAGGGCTTCACTGCTGCCTGTAAAAGCAGCACCAAAATGATCTTGATCAGTCTGCTAATGTAAACACACGTAAATGCATATGGAAGGCCACTAATCCAGTGACAGAGAGGGAGTTTAACAAGGAGTTCAAAACTAATCAAGGCATCTACTAAGAGCAACTAAAAACCAAGATCAACTCCCTTTATTTCCTAAGACATGGTCTAGTTTCATCTCCCTTTTGTACCATATATAAAAGCTGCAACAGGGATTTTTCACTCTTTAACAAATGCCAGAAATACATGATCTCTCTGGAGGCATTGCTTTGCTTCTACAACTACTTAATTCAAGTGCACTATCTTTGCTATCCCCGCTGCTCCCTTTAGTTAATTAATTAATAACAATCAAAGCTACGACCAAAAAAATCAAATTTAGCAAGAGAAATAAGAATAGTGAAATCACTAACCACTTAAGATCTCTAATGGAACCCTCCAATTCAATATGCAAACAAAAAGTCACAAA
>Ga0325405_1005933_pt1 | contig 12360 bp, 2 predicted proteins | sample PopdelMetagenome_21_FD_205663 | JGI IMG/M metagenome (GOLD analysis project Ga0325405, IMG submission 205663) | Populus deltoides microbial communities from Bellville, Georgia, United States - Xylem-Control-R2 | ecosystem: Host-associated > Plants > Phyllosphere > Stem > Wood/Secondary xylem...
CCTAGAGCAAGCCAGATGACACGACCCGTACAGAATTAGATGCGGCGGCGTTTGAGTTTTAGTTTGTACTTACGTGGAAAAAATTATTTTTAAAAATATTTTTTATTTAAAAATATATTAAAATAATATTTTTTTTATTTTTTAAAATTATTTTTAACATGAATAAATTAAAAAAAATATAAAAATATAAAAAAATTAATTTTTCAAAAAATTAATTTTTTAAAAAATACGATTTGCAGTATGTTTCTAAACGGTTTCTAAATGTAGGTGTGGTTGCTTTTTAAAATACTTTTCATTTAAAAATATATAAAAATAATATTTTTTTTATTTTTTAAAAATCATTTTTAATATTAACATATCATAATAATTTATTAACATAATAAAATATTAATTTAAAATAAAAAAATAAATGTTTTTAAAAATATTTTTATAAAAACAAACTTTTATAACCTCGCCAAACGATAATCTTGGTACTTTAGGGGAAACTAGTTACATGACCCGCGCGATGCCGCGGGTCAATAGTTTTTGCATAAAAAATATCAAAAAAAATTAAAATCTAAAAATATTAGGTTTTTTTACAAAGCTATACCTAAGAGTCTTGGGTGTGGCTGCAACGCCTGACCCAAGAGTAATATTTATAATATTAATAATAACATTAAACTTGCATGACCCAAGTTTAAGTGGGTCTGACTGCAATACCAGACTCAATAGTCTTGGATGTGGGTCTAACTGTAAAGTCGTGTCATAAAAGTGTAATAATTAAATAGATTAATTAAAAAGAAAAAAACAAAGAAAAAAAACCAAAAGGAAGAAAAAAATTAATGAAGAAAAGGAAAAAAAATCTGAACTAACTGGGTTAACCCTTCAAACCAGGTTAACCCGTCAAACCTTTGATTCGTGTCGTGAAAGCTTGATAACTAAATAGAAGAAAAAAATTGACGGGTTAACACAAAATTAACTGGGCTAACCTGTCAAATCAGATTAACCCGTCAAACCCGAGATCCGTATCATGAAAGTTTGATAACTAAATAGAAAAAAATTAAACATTAATAAACTAAATTAAATGAAAAAAATAATTAAAAATAAACAAAATAAATAAAAAGGTATCAACCTTTTCACTGTGAACTACAGTTTGCAGTCTACAGTTAAAGGCATAAAAACAGGAAAAAAAAAGAAAAAAAAAAAGAAAAACCAAAGGCATTAGTCGATAACTAAATAGAAAAAAATTTAATATTGATGAACTAAATTAAATAAAAAGAAATAATAAAAGAAAAAAACTTATAAGAAGAAAAAAACTAATGAAGAAAAAGAAAACAAATCTAAATTAACTGGGTTAACCCGTCAAACCTGAGATCCGTGTCATTAAAGTCTGATAACTAAATAGAAAAAAATTAATATCAACAAAATAAATTAAAAAAAATTAATTAAAAAAAGGCATTAGCCTTTTCATCATGGACTGCACTGTGCAGTCCACAGTGAAAGGCATAAAAAAAGCAAAAAAAAAAAACTAAAGGTTTCAGCCTTTTTACTGTGGACTGCATACAATATTAAAATATAAAATCAGAAGAACAAAACTAATGAGGAAAAAGAAAAAAAAATCTGAATCAACCAGGTTCACTCACCAAATCAGGTTAACTCATCAAACCTGAAATTCGTGTCATGAAAGTGTGATAACTAAATAGAAAAAAGATTTATTATTAATAAAATAAATAAAAAAAATATTAATTAAAGAGGAAAAAGCAAAGAGAAAAAAAACCTACAGGAAAAAAAATACTAATGAAGAAAAAGAAAAAAAAATCTGAATAAACTGGGTTAACCCGTCAAACCTGGGATCCATGTCATGAAAGTCTGATAATTAAATAGAAAAAATTTAATATTAAGAAACTAAATTAATTTAAAAAATAAAAAAAACTAAAGGCATTAGTTTTTTCACTGTGGATTGTACTGTGCAATCCATAGTAAAAGGCTTAAAAAGAAAATGAGAAAAAAAAAAACAAAGGCACACGCCACGGGTTAAATTTTTTTTTCTTGCATTAAAAATATCAAAAAATACTAAGATCTAAGAGTGTTGGGTTTTTCTGCAAAGATATGTCCAAGAGCCTTTTGTTTAGCTGCAACGCTTGATCCAAGAGTAATATTTATAATATTAATAATAATATTAAACTTACATGACTCAAGTTTAAGTGAATCTGGCTGCAACATCAAACTCAAGAGCCTTGAATGTGGGTTTGACTACAAGGTCGTGTCATAAAAGTGTAATAATTAAATATATTAATTAAAAAAACAAAGAAAAAAAACCAACAGGAAGAAAAAAAATTAATGAAGAAAACGAAAAAAATCTGAATTAACTAGGTTAACCCTTCAAATCAGGTTAACCCGTCAAACCTAGAATTCGCGTCATGAAAGTTTGATAGCGAAATAGAAAACAAAATTGACGGGTTAACCCGTCAAGCCCGGGATACGTGTCATGAAATTCTGATAATTAAATAGAAAGAAATTTAACATTAAAAAACTAAACTAAATGAAAAAAAATTAATTAAAAAGAAAAAAAGCAAAAAACAAATTCCGGGTTAACTCGTCAAACCAAGTTAACCCGTCAAACCCGAGATCCGTGTCATGAAAGTCTGATAACTAAAAAAAATAACATTAACAAACTAAATTAAACAAAAAAAATTCATTAAAAGAAAAAAAAAACACAAAGAAAAAAAAGCAAAAAAAAAAAAACCTATAAAGGCATAAAAAGAAAAAAATTAAAAAGTAAAAACAAAAAAAATTAAAATTAAAAAAAAAACAGCTTAGCGTTTCACTATGGACTGCACAGTGAAACACTGAACAATTTTAGTATATGTTATTAATTAAAAAGTAAAAAAGAAAAAAATAAATTTCGGGTTAACTCGTCAAACCAGGTTAACCCATCAAACTCGAGATCCGTGTCATGAAAATCTGATAACTAAATATTAAAAAAAATTAACACTAACAAACTAAATTAAACAAAAAAATTTATTAAAAGAAAAAAATACAAAGAAAAAAGCAAAAAAAAAAAAACAGAAAAAAATGAAAAAAATGAAAAAAAATAAATAAAGAAGAAGAAAGCTCAGCGTTTCACTGTAGACTTGCAGAGTGAAACACTGAGCAGTTTTAATTTATTGTTAATGATTGAAAAGGATTCCAAATATCCCGGTTGTAATCCTGGCCGAACAGCTGCTATTACGAGTTTTTTTTTTTAAATTAGCACCTTTTAATTATTATTTTTTGCAAAATAACACTTAATAAAAAATTGATGAATGATTCATATATATCTGGTTGTAAAACGTGAAATTAAAGTTTGTTCTTATTCGAGAAGTGATATTTCAAAAATATTATGAAATGAATTGCATAAATTATCATAAGTAGAGAAAAAAATAAATAAATAAAGTTTTGATTACGATACTTCTAGCATTATCAAAAAATTCTTGATGGAATAAATACAATAACAAAAAAAATCATTAATGATGGATAGAATATCCTATATTTATTGTTAAAAGTAAATGAATCTATTTTTGGATGATAAGTGTGATCCTATTTAATTATTATCAGTGACTTTCCTTTTGCGTTGAATTTTTTTTTTGTTAAGATTTTGATGATATATATATCAATAATATCTTAATTAAAGCTTCGATGTGTTTCATGAGTTTCTTTTTTTATGTTTTCTCTCTTCTTTCCTCATCATAATTTATTTAGTTCATTTCACAATTTTTTTTTAAATATCACATTTCTAAATAGCAATAAATATAAATGTTGTATTTTCTAATCACGATATATAGAAATTATATTATTTCACTGAATTTGTTTTTCAAACTTTATTATTTTACCTATTTTTTTAAAAAATGTTGTGATAATAACCTAAAATTACTAAGTTTCATGAGAATTTTTCAGTTCCTCGTGTTAACTACTAATTATATGTACCACTCCAAGTTGCAAGAAAGGATCTGTTTGTTACACAATTGAACAACTTCAACATTGAATTGAATCTTTTGTCATTGTTGTCTAAAAAAATTATTATTTATCATTCTTTTTATATTTTTTTTTAATCTGTACACAATCCAGATGAATTGCCCCACACTAGGTGAGTTAACTCAATGAATTCATGGTCTTCAAACTTCATTCTTAACCTAATAGATAAATCGCCCCGCACTAGGTGAATTAATAATTCCTTATCAAGCCAAAGGGTATGACACTTGTTGCTTGTTTGGAATAGTCAATAAAGTATTAGGCGAATTCATCAGGTAATGGTGGCAAATTCATATACCGAACATAGGTTGCCTTACTTAGTGAATTATTAAATAAATCTAGTCTGGCATAATCATCATAAAGAAATTTAAAACAGTATTTTACAGAAAGCAAACTTCAATTGTATTCGTGTTCTGTTGTCCTATACATGTATATTTAACAGGAACTTATATGACAAGGAAAGACAATTTTGCACGTAATTTCTACAAGAATCTCGTTAGGATTTCAGACTAATAATAACATAGCACAAAATCATGTCTAATTTTGGTAACAAATAAATGTAGGATCTCTGTATCATTAGTTGCAGCTAGAATATCTTTTTCAATATCTGTTGTATCTTCTGCAGTATCTTCAATACATCAACATCAATGTATTGTGCAACAAGTTTACCTCAATGTTCTGTGATGGATTGACTATGTTTTCCAGAGAATGTGGTGAATTTAGGACAACGAAACCATGAGGAAACGGGTATGCTTGGTTTGATCCATTCTAGATATGGCCTTTTTTTATTGTTAACCATTGTTAAAGGGGTGATCGATCTAGGCTTAATTGTTCCTACAAAAGCTGGCTCCTCAACCTATAAAGATTAAAAATCTTGTCAGTAGTTCCCATGTTGTTGAGTGAACCCTAGTGGTTCCTCGTTTTAGTTTGCAAATAACATAATTTCTTGATTAGGAATAAACTGATTGGATAAAGAGCAACCTAGTGATCATTCCTCGTTGATTTGCAGCTCAGGATTAGATTCTTGTGCATAGGGTAACCTGGTGCGGTAGAGCCACCATTCGGGGTTACAGGCGAGGTGTCATTATTGGTTTATTATTTCAGAGTAATTCTCTCATATGAGCGATTCACCCTCTCCTCATTTCCATGAGATGTGCTCTCATCTTATTGTGTATGGTCCTCCCGACAAATGGATCTCACTTGTAGAGATAAAAATGACATGTTCTATACTGGGGTTGTGAAGGTATTGTCTAGATCTTGCATGGAAGCGCCTGTTGTTACAAGTAACCATGCATGACCTGTAAAGAATTTGATACATGTGCAGCGCCCACCAGCCCTAGAATATAGCGACTGCATGGAAATAATGCACAGCAATGATGCATGTTTTGATATTATTTTAATTGAGAATTGAAAAGTTCATCCTGTATTTAATAAAATAAACTAAAAATAATATGAATTAATAAATTATAAAAAGAATTGTTAAAAAACTCAAGTAAGAAGCTAAAAGTTTTACTGCATATGCTTTATAATCAATCAGGTGATTCATGTAGCAATGACATTATTCATGCAAGATATATATTTTATTATTTATAAAGATATTATTATATTTAATATTCATTTATATTTGATTAGTGAGTCTATAATAAAGAGAGTTATTTGGACAAAAATATTTTGCAAAAAAACAAAAAGTTATAAAATAGTTATAATTATGAAGATTTTTATTAAACCAAAGCATTATTCCTAAATATTTTATGGTCAATGATGCTCTATTAAAACTAGATATTAATTAAAGTTGTTGAAACTATTACATGTTATTTTTTTTTTCCTTTATAAAAGGAAGTAGTTGTTCGCATAAGTTAATGTAAGAGTAATACTTGGAACTAATATGTATGTGCTTATTAAATAACAAATTTACTAAACTAACATGCATAAGGATTCTTTTTGGAGAGATTACTTGTGTTTATGAAAAGACTCATGTTGTAGCTATGTAAGTAATTCTTAAACTTGAGATCACTAAATTATCTTATATATGAAATGATATGTTTTGATCCTGACCACACATTGTCTCAATCAATGGTGATAAATGGACAGATATTGATTATACATAAAATAAATATAGGTATTTGAGTGATCAAGAGATAATTCATCATCCTAGATGAATTAAGAAAAAATATTCAACATGTTATCAAGGAGTATTGATTGAGAAATCCTTATGAAAAGTGAAATAATATTTGAAAATAATTTCAAGTCTTATTCAAATAATCAATGATCATGATATTGAAAATAAATATGATTTAAGACCCATCCTATACTCGAATGTCTAAATCAGAATATTTTTGATTAAAGGATAATAATTACACTAAGAAATTAGTCAATAAAATGTTAAGTCAAATCAGATATGACTTTTCTAATATTTAGACATTATGAGACAGTGTTAGATGATAAACTTAATGTTCAAATATAAATCAATCAATTATTAAATTTATAATAAGTTAAATTATTTAATACTATTTTGCTTTATATTTTGACCCAAATATTAGAAACCTAATGGATCACATATAATAAAAATCATCGGTAAGAAATTATAACTAGATAATTAATTACATTCTACTTTTCAATTTCTAAAACTTATATATAATCAAGTAGGGATTTGATTGCATAAATTTCTAAAATTATCCTGAAATAATATATGTGATATTTTTCAAGGAGCAAAGTGATATTTAGTCATTAATAAAATTATCAGGTTTTTTCTATAAATAAAATGTTATGCCTTATAATTTTCTGAACTGAAAAAGAAAAGAATAAACATAAAAGAAAGACTTAGCACTTAATGCATAACAATCCCTCTTCTAAAAAAGGTTTTAGGAAATTTTTAACCTTGTAGCTCATGTGGATTACTATTAAAGGATTGGTAATTAGATGACTTATAGTTTGCAACAATCTACCCTTGAAGAGTTGATCAAATCTTAAGAAAAAAAATAATTTTTAAATAATCTTCACACGAACCCTAAATTATACTATATTGTCTAACACGATCTTTAAGACCCTCCAAAAATTTAAAATTATTATTTTAGTTGCGTTCATTTGCTTCAAAAAACCTAATAAAAGATCATGCATATGACGATATTTGATATCATGATGAGAGGTGATATTTTATTTTATTTATTTAATTATTTATAAATAAAAATTAGTTTTCATAAGAAAAGAAATAATTTAAATTTTGTATAAAAAATATAATTGCTAGTGTAAATTCTCTTTCTATTATTAATATATTTTTCTAACAAAAATACATATTTTTAGTTATGTTGTTTATTGAATAAAGACCGAAGGCAATTATAATCAATATCCAAAAACAATTTAATGATTTGAAACAAATATAGAAAATGTATCTCTTTAATTAAAATTTATTTCCCTTATTAATGCGATTTTTTCCCAATAATTTGTTTTAGAAATATTATTTTTTAAATAAAAAATATTGATTAAATTTTTTATGATAAAAATTACCAAAAATAACGAATTAATAATTTTCGACACAGATATATAAAAATTATAAAAAAAGTACAAAAATAGATATTTCATATGTATTTAGAAAATTATGCATATTACATTCATATATAATTATTCAAGAAGCAATTGTTAATATTAACATAAATGACATTAATATTATTTGAAAATAATGACATAATTTGATAATTATAAAATGCAGAAAGAGAAAAAATTAAAGGGTATAGAGTGCATGGGCTAGAAGAATTGGCCCTCGTGCTTGGTTCACATTAAAACCCAAGCATACCTAGGCCTGCATGTTCAGTTTTTATTTTCTCATAAAAAATGGATGACATGTTGTATAAGCTCTTATTACTTTTTATATATAAAAAAATAGACAAATGACGCATTGTCTTATTGAACAAACAATGTGTTGTCTACTTACCATCCTTTTTTTGTCACTAAAGTTGTCTTTGATGATAAAAAAAATTAAAATCCAATATTTTGAACCTCAAAAACCTCCTAAAAACCGATTTTTTTTTCTTGCATCACTGAAAATGAAAACTATCCATTGAATTCCTCTCTCGAAGCCAAATTCATAAATATCAAAATCAAAGTTATTGGTGGCTAAAATATGAAAATTCAAGAGCTTTCATGCTTCTTCAATTTTCTAGCAATTTTCTCTCTCATCTCTTAATATCCAGGGACTGAAACGTGAAAAATAAACTTTGAAACCTAAACAAAAAATCCAAAAACATAAGGGGACAAATATAAAATAAATAATAATTAAGGGACTAAAGTGTAGGTTTACGTGTATCTTGAACTATACACTTGGAAAAAAGGCTGTTAGTTTTTTCAATGTCAATTTTAATCTTTATTCTTTTAATTTTATGTTTGATAATGACTAAAAATTCTTGTATGTAAAATTAAATAATCATTTAATTTGAAAACAATCTTCGAACTCCCAGCACACATGATAACATGCAATCTAAATAGAATATAAAATTCAAGAACAACAAAAACGTAACTTGTAATGATCAAATTAAAAAAATATAAAATTTGAAGATCGAAAATTGAAGAGACCACGAAGGGAAAATTTTCAAGACAACACGACTACAAATAGTGAAGTGTGAGAGAATAGAGAGTGATATCATAGTATTTCACCACTCTTCTACCATATTTGTTAATGTTAATATATTCTCCATAAACAAACAAGAACACTATATTAACAAATCACTATCTTAGGAGTCCTAAGATACATTTGCTTCAAATTTATTTTCATTTTCTTTTCTCCTCCTCCTCTTAGCCCCACCGTCACCCCCCCCCCTCTATTTTTATTTTTTTTAATGATGAAACATGCCATTATAGTCACAAATTGTGTATTTAAATCTTTTATGTTTATCTTGGGTTTGGCTCGAATGAATAGATAATAAGTTATTTATTCTTTATGAAAGGAAATGATGCGAGAAAGAAATTCATTGTAAATATGAATGGTCTCCAAAGATGCAATTTTTTTTCTTGAATTTGATTTTTTTAAAATTAATTTTTTAGTATTTTTGAACCCTTTTGATGTGCTAATATCAAAAATAATTTTTTTAAAAATTATTTTGATGCATTTGTGAGCGAAAAACACAATATCTATTTACTCCCAAATAGACACTTAATTTTGAATTTGAATTTGAACTTGAAATTTTTTTTTAAATTAATTTTTTTAGTGTTTTTTTATTGTTCGGATGTGTTGGTGTTGAAATGAATTTTTTTAAAACAATAATAATATTATTATTTTATATATTTCTAAGTAAAAAACACTTTAAAACACAACATCTACCTTACTCTAAAATAGACATTTAAAATACAATAATTATTAAGTATTACTCTAAAAGATGTGGGTTTTTTTATTGTGCAAGGCTTCACTGTTCATCTTCTCACACATTACTATGGATGAGCTATGTCGCACGCGTGCGGCGTTGCGACGAAAATATTCACCCTCAAAATGTATCTAATGTGGCAAATGTGGGGAGACAAGGAATTCTTGTCTTTTATTAGTGAAAAAATGGAATGAGAGTCGTCACCTAATATTTTGATCACTAGGAACCCTAACTGGTCTAAGAGATCGGGTACGGGAACTGGTTGCGTAAATGGAAGGTATTAGCACCCCAAATACGCCCTACCTAAGGTAAGCTGCATTGTTTTATTATCTGATAAAATTTAAAGTTTTGTTGTGTTTTTTAGTTGTTGGTCCGTCTATGGTTTAAGAAAAAGTTCTTTTCGGTAAAGAAATCTTTATCTTATTGGGTAAAACCTAACCGTTCTAACGTCAACAAATAATTTAATATCCGGAATACGTATTACGTATAAGGTCGTAATCCTGGATATTAAAAGAAAACAAAATAATTTTTTTTTGAAAATTTTGAAATATTGGCCAGTTTTCGTGACTTTAATAAACTGGTTATTAAAGCCAAAATGCATGCTAAAACTTTTTTTTTTTATATGAAGATACTATATGATTTTTTTATTATATATTTTTATAGAGAGACTTGACCGTATGCATGAAAACAAAATATTTTATTTTATTTATTTATTTTGATGAAAACCAGGTATTTAATATCGGATTTGTATCTTTACAATATAAAAATACAAATCAATATTGATCAAAATACAGTAAAATATTTGCGAAAAATCATAGATTTTTGAAAAGAATTTTTTGAATTTTTTTATTTTTAAGATGGGTCCAACCCGGCCCATATAGCTAGGCTGGACCCAACCCACTTGTGTAGTTGGGTTGGACTCAGCCAGCACAGCCTGGTCACTGGTCACTAGCTCAAATCTAGTGATCCAATTATGCCATGCACGCGTAAAAATTTAGGCGTGTATGAACAATGCGAAGATAATTAAATCACCTTCGTACTGTTCATCTTCTTCTTGCCAATTAACCCAAAATGCAGGCAACACTTTTTATCACAAAGACTGTGGAAGGAAGTAAAACATATCGGGTGCTAGAGAGATGAAGAAGATGGCGGTGCTTATCTCTTCTGCTATTTGCGTTCGCTGCTTCGGGTTGCTACGCGTTCCTATGTTTTTTGTTCAACTCACGTCTCTCTCTCTTTCCCTTTTTCTTTCTTTTCCCGTCTGCTCTCCTCTATCCTCCTTCTTCTGCTTTCTTCTCTTGCTGCCTCTTTTACTTTCTTATGCTCTTCCTTCCTCTGTTTCTCTCTTCCTTACATTCTCCTCTCCCTCTGTTTTTTTTCTATTCTCTATCGCGTCCTCTCCCTCTGCCTCTGTCTTCTTTACACTCTCTTATCTCTGTTTTTTTTCCTTCTGTCTCGTTGCCTTCTTCCTTTTCTCTCTTTCTGTCCCGTTCTTTCCTCCTGTTTTCTTTTCTTCTCCTCTCTCCCTCTCCCCCTTTTCAGTGCAGTACATCCTCTGGCTTTTATAGCCAGAGGATGAAAGCGTTTTCCCTTTGATGTTGCAGGGATGGAGTAAAGGCTGGCGTGCATCATAGTAGCCGTGAAACATGCCCTCTTGATTGAAGCAAATCGCGCCTTCGCCGCTGCAAACTTTTCTCGGCCAGCCCACGTAACATAAAGAAGACAATAAACAGTGTTGAATAAAACGCCATTGTTTTGCAACTTTAAATGATATTTCTGATTTGGTCCTTGGATGTTAACGCTATTTTGTAATCAAGCCCCCGGATGAATTGTAATTGGATCCCTTGCTTTTAGCGCTTTTCTGGTTTGGTCCTTGGTTTCAGATTGTTTCAATTAAGTTTCTAATTGGCCATCAAAATTCAATAATTATGCAATTAAACCCCTGATTTGACCAAATCAACTCTTCAAAATTATAATTAGACCCCAGAACTTTAATTTCTTCCAATAAAAGCCTAAATTAACTTTAAAAATCAATTTTCTTGCAGTCAAACCCTCCATAAATTCAATTAAACCTTGGATAAAATTTAATTGAGTCCATAAACATCTGATTTTGGACTTTGCTTTCTCAAATTGAATTTTCCTTGTCCCAAGACTCTCATCAGTCAAAAATATATTGTCAAAATTTCAATTCTTGTATTTTTGAACCTCCTTAATCAATTTCTACCCCTTTTTCAGCATTTCAGCATCCTTTTCTCACTCCTATTATTTTTGGATTTCCTTTGAATATTTTTTGATATATATTTTTTTATTTTCTCATTTTTATTTTTTTTGTTCTGTGGGAACCCAAAAATGGGTAACAACAAGCTATGCAATATTTTATATTTTTTCAATTTGATCCTAAAGTTTTTTTGGTGATTTAGACCTAATTGAAGACTAATTAATTTTGACTTCTTATGAAAAGATAAAACTAAAAAAAAGGAGATTGAAATGAAAAAGACACCAAACATGAGTGACATGCCATAAATTTCACAAAAGATACATTTGGTTATTGAACTTTAAAAATTACTTAAATTATACAATTTTAGTCCCTCGATATTTTTTCAATTTATTTTTTATGCAAAATTTTATTTTTGTTATTTTTAGATAAATGTCCTGTATTTCAAGATTAAATATATTAATCTATATCTATCTTAATTTTTCAAGTTTTATTTTTATGTATTGGTAATGATTTTTTATTTATTTATCTATGTACACAGTTCTTGATTTATTTAATTATATATATATATATTAAAAAAATTATTTAAAATTAACATTTTTAAACTGTAAAAATACATTAAAAAGATCACTATATATAATTTTTTAATAAAAATAAAAATAAAAATATCTGAGCCACAAGTAAAGCCCATCACAACAACAGCAAACCAGCCAAGAGCATAATTACCAAAACACCCTTCGAGATCAGAAGTCCAGATGGGAATCAAAATAACGGTGAAAATGTTAGGTGAGGAGTGAGGACAGA
>Ga0325405_1005942_pt1 | contig 12354 bp, 9 predicted proteins | sample PopdelMetagenome_21_FD_205663 | JGI IMG/M metagenome (GOLD analysis project Ga0325405, IMG submission 205663) | Populus deltoides microbial communities from Bellville, Georgia, United States - Xylem-Control-R2 | ecosystem: Host-associated > Plants > Phyllosphere > Stem > Wood/Secondary xylem...
CCCCCTCAAAACCCTAACAATCAAAACACCGGCTTCCTCGCGCTTTTATTAATCTCCGTCAGTAAAATCACGCGATGACAGCTGTCATCCCGCCACAATTCTCCGGCCGCGAACTCTCGAATCCCCCAACCGACGGGATCTCGAACCTCCGATTCTCCAATCACAGCGACCACCTGCTCGTCTCCTCATGGGACAAGGTACACCCTCACCAATCAAATCACTCCCAATCTTAACATTTTACTGTAACTCAATTTTTTATTTTGTTATCGTAGACTGTGAGATTATACGACGCGGGTACTAATGTTTTGCGAGGAGAGTTTATGCACGGTGGTGCCGTGCTTGATTGCTGCTTCCACGACGATTCTTCCGGTTTCAGTGCCAGCGCCGACAACACCGTGCGACGGTTAGTGTTGAAGTGGATATTGCACTAAATTGCGAAACGTGTGGATTTAGGAGTTGACTTTGAGGAGTAGTTTATTATGTGAAGAATGTGTTTGGGGATTTTCTTTTTTATACTGGTCAAGATTTTTGAATTTTAATGATTTAGGTTGGTTTTTAACTACGAAAAGGAGGATATTTTGGGAAGGCATGATGCGCATGTTCGTTGTGTCGAGTACTCTTATGCTGCAGGTAGGTGTGTTTAAATTATGATTCATTTGATTGCTTATATATTGTACTTTTTTTTTGCCTTGGAGGTTATGCTAGTTTTGTTTGCTTTGTAATTTTGAAAATGAAGTAGTTCTGGTGCGTATAACTTGAGTTTGTCAGATAAAAATCTACCTCTAAATCCAGCTTCATCGTTGTTGATCTTGTGGACACTTGCATGTATGTCCAACTTGATCTGTTGTGCTTTAATGTTTTCTATCTGCATGAACTTAATGTGTGGCTTATTTGGTTATTGCTTTTGACTTGGATATTTTTGTTAGCAACAACAATGGTATATTTAGTAATAAGCCCTAGGGTTGCAAATGCGCAATCCAAGTGCAATAATGGACAATTGAGACCTGAAGCAGTAAAACAGAGTAACATTTGAAAATGCCTAAACCAGTCAATCCAAAGAAAAATAGACTGGGAAGGTGGAGAATGACTAATTAACACATAGTCGAAGCGTGGAAAATATTTTAAGCTCTAAAGATGAACAAACAGGCAGGACTACAAGAAAGAGGAGCAGAAAATGGCTTGTGGTTACTGGTCTCATGTGCTCATCGAACTTCTATTTTTCAACTTTTCTGTCATGTTAGTTGCTCTGAATAGATATCATACTGCTCTTGTGCTTGTGTTCGCTGTATTTACTTGTAATGAGGCTCTAAAGAGTATTATATGGAATATAATGGGACAACCTTCTCCTTATTTTAAAAAATTATGCCGTATTCCTCTCTTTAATTGCTTATCCATCTTTCTTTGACTACAGGGCAAGTAATCACTGGTAGCTGGGACAAAACACTTAAGTGTTGGGATCCTAGAGGAGCTAGTGGGCAGGAGCGCACCCTCATCGGCACATATCTGCAACCTGAGCGTGTTTACTCTCTATCTCTTGTTGGAAATCGTTTAGTAGTAGCTACTGCAGGAAGACACGTCAATGTCTATGATCTGCGAAATATGTATCAACCTGAGCAAAGGAGAGAATCATCTTTGAAATATCAAACTCGATGTGTGCGTTGCTACCCCAATGGCACAGGTATTGATCATAACACTGAACTGACATTGTTTTCGCTGTCACTGTTGCCATATTTTATGATGGGAGAAATCATGTCATTTGGGCTACCTCTCAATTGAAAGTCACCCTGTCTGCAATGCATTTATATTTGCTTGTGCAATGGCTTTCTTAAATTTATGTGTTATGAGGTTATTTCTATTTTCTTGTATTTTGCTTTAAATCTCAAGAAATTCACTTAAACAGAAAGTGATTAAGGAGTCTTCTAATACTCATATAGCTTAGCTTTATGTTCTGCTCTTCCATGAATAGCACCCTCTTGGCTTCAATTAGTTCAATGTGGTATATTATTGGCAGGAAAAGTGTCTGGTATATGCAATGGTCATTTCCATCTATGTCATGAATTTGTCTTGCATTATTGGTTTAAAGTTCTCTCATGGATGACTCTTATTCACTTGAATTACATGATGCAGGATATGCACTCAGTTCTGTTGAAGGGCGAGTAGCAATGGAGTTTTTTGATTCTTCAGAGGCCAGTCAGGCAAAAAAGTATGGTTCATTTTCCTCTGCACCATCCAGCATAGTGCAAATTTGATTATGTTATTCTCCCTCATCGTCTTTTACATTTATATGACTTTCATGTCTTTCGGTTAGATGACCAAGGAAATAACTGGGACACTTCTGATGTTGCATGATAAATGTTTATACTTTGCTCCTCTTGCGTGCTAATTTCAGGAACTAATGGGTGTTTTCAAACAAATCCGTGTGATACAATAAAGTAGAACTTTTTGTTATCCTCTATAGCTCTTCCTCTGTGGGAGAAATTTTGAGGATGAATTAGTCTGTCAGCTCATCCCGGATTAGGTCAATAGCAATATGAAACTTGTATAAAGAGTGAATGGAACCTACATTGGATATGTAATAATTAATCCATGTGTCATGCCACTATTGACCTATTTTATGGACGAGTTGGTAGACAGAGCAACAATTCCTCCTTCTGTGGGATGAACTTTTTGTACTTTCATGTGGGGTGTACTCTCTATTCTCAAAAAAGTTGTGGTTTCTTGTTATCATTTTTTATATGGTCTCTCCATAATCTGGCGATGATATGCATGTCTCATTTGTACAAGTTATCTAGTCATGAAATTGCACTTGGTGTAACTGTGTAAAAATGAAAGCAGCACATGTATCTTTAGGAGATAAATCCTCCATCGTTTATTTAATTGGATGCCCTTAGGGTATAACTATGTAAAAATGAAAGCAGCCTCGTGTATTATTAAGAGATAATATCCTTCGTCTTTCATTCAATGGTTTTGATAAAGTTGAAACTTTATGCAGATATGCATTCAAGTGTCATCGAAAGTCAGAGGCTGGAAGAGACATTGTCTATCCCGTAAATGCTATTGCTTTCCATCCTGTGTAAGTTTCTGAATGCTCTCTCTATACATTGGATTTATGAACTTTTGATTGACAAAATAAGATGGATGGACAGATTCTATATATTCACCAAAATGTTGATCTTCATCGTGAAATACTTTCTCTATTGTATAGTCCCTGTCCTTGTAATGCAATTGTATCTAGCTCAAGATAAATGACTCGTCTGCTGTTTAGTGGCTGGGCTGGTCTTGAGTCTTGACTTGGCAAAAGGTTACTCTAAATGAAAATTGTGTGAATAAATGGACTGGAACAACAATATGATGCATAAGACACGAACATCAACCCCCAACTTTTATGAATTTTGAAGTTCTTGTTAATGATTAGCAGACATTCACCGCTTTTTCCAAGCTGACAAGTTCTCATGGAGTAATTAGATGAATTTTTTCTTCATAGAGGAGCATTCTTTCCATTTGTCAGATCCAGGAGTCCATAACTATTATTTTTGCCTAACTTAATTTCATTGAAGCATCCAAGTAGTTATGTCTTGATCAAGATTTTAGCCTGATTCGTTTCTCCATTTCTGAACTTACAATGACTGAAGTTGATATCTTGTTTGGCATGTGGTGATACTACCATCTCGTTTCTCTTTGACTATTTGTTGGGTCACTTTATCTTACTTCCAGACTCAACTTGCAGCTATGGTACATTTGCAACTGGAGGTTGTGATGGTTTCATCAACATATGGGACGGGAACAACAAAAAGAGACTGTATCAGGTACATGATCACTGGACATCTGAAAGCATTAATTTACTAGTGGAAAGCTTATATCTTGTTCTTGTTGTAATTTTACCCTTTTCAGTACTCAAAGTATCCGTCAAGTATTGCAGCACTTTCATTTAGCAGAGATGGCAGTCTATTGGCTGTGGCATCAAGTTACACTTACGAAGAGGGAGATAAACCGTAAGAGTTGTTCTAATCTCACTCTCCGTCTCTCTTCCATGTTGTTTGCTCTGATTGTTGCAAGTTCATTTTGCAGGCATGAGCCAGATGCTATCTTTGTACGAAGTGTGAATGAAATAGAAGTCAAGCCAAAACCAAAACCATACCCCAACCCCCCAGCTTAACTTAGCCTGGTATCTTGGATATGCAGTGTCTTATGGTTTTCTAGGCTTTATTCTTTCCTATGAAGCTCTCCAAACTTGATGTGAACTAATCCTTGAATCAAGTTGGATTGTCCCTGTTGTCTCATATTATTTTAAGTGATCATATAGGTTTGTGCTAAGAACTTTGGATTCTGTAAGTATTCGTCTATCTAGTCTCCTAGATATACTACTGAATGTGACCGAGCAACTCTTTCTTATCATAATGCAAGACTTGCAGCTAAGACGAGTTTAGGATGAGAGTTTTTTTTTTTTTTTTTGCAAGGTCTAGAAAGCTCTGTTTAAATGAAATCAGTGACAATCTGATAGGACCAGGGGAACAATCTGTAAAGAGAACTGGATAAAATTTAAATGGGTTTTTGCTTTCTACTGTTCATATGGCCTTGTTTTTTTGCCACTGATTTGGCGATATTTATAGTCACTTAAATAGAGATCCCTAGTAAACAGCTCATCCTTCATCCAATAAATGAATGTGCTAATACAGTCCGCTGCATCTAAATTCTATGTTTGATGATTTAATTATAATTTTATTAGGAAATGCATGAGAATTCTATGCTACTTTCGTTTTTCATTCCTGAGCAAATTATACAGGAGCCACAAGAATGTTTCTTGGTGGAAATTGAATTATCAGTTATCACTCTGATGGATGGGCAAACCGAGGCCGCCATGCAGTGTGCGCCAACTCAGCATTAAACGGCGTATAATCAATTTTCATTTGGATATAGACGGTATCTCTTTATTCTTCGTGATATTGACCACATTTCTGATTTCTATTTGCATTTTAGGGGGTTGGTCTGGTTTGAGTGCTTGAGAGTTACTTTAATAGGCATTTTTAAAAAAAATGATTTTTACATATTCATGTTAAAAATAATTTTTTAAAAAATAAAAATATATTATTTAAATATATTTTCAAACAAAAATTACTTTAACAACCATCTTCATTTCAATATCAAACATTTATGCCTGTGCCTGTTTGCCATGACTGTGAGCTGATATTTGATTCTGCGTCCTCACTTTTATGAACTGGTTACTTTGGAGCCCTCTTGTAGTCGGCACGGTCGCCATTTGTCTCTTTCTGTGCTGTCCTCTCGTCAAAAGATTTTGTTTTAAAGAACTCGCTAATGCATGATAAAAGTACTCTTTTTTCGTTCTCGAAACTCGGACGAAGACATTGAAATATCATAAAACATCCTTAGATAGGAATGCCTCTTTTATTTTATTTTATCGAGAAAATTACCCTAATCCTTTACTTCTCAATCAGCTGCCATCATAATAAAGCTCCAACTCTCCACAAACGAGATTAAATATATAATTACGAGATAATTTAATTGGTTAAATTTTAGATTTAATTTTTAAAAATTACATGTTTAAATACCATAAATCTCAGAATTAATAAAAATTTACATAATCATTAACTTTAAAATCTTGAAAAATTAATCAAAATATACATAAGTTAACCTAAATATTCATAATTACCCAAATACACACACACACACATCACGTAATATTTCTAAACCATAGTTATCCAGTAACTTGGCTCAAGTTTGCTTTCAAACTACTCAGGTTTGCTTTCAAACTAGGTAGCCAGTTAACCCAATAAATTTTGCAAACAATGTTGTTTCTTTAGAACAAAACCAAACAATGTTGTTTCTTTAAAACAAAACCCAAAATAATATTGTATATAGTTTTGGGAAAAACCCGATCTAACCCGCCAACTCACAAGCTGTCCTAGCCAACCAGTAAGGCGAGCCTTAAGCAGGGTCTGATAAACAGTTTCCTGTCAAATTAGCTGATTTGGAATTAGCAGTTCAGTACCAGCCGTGCTTCTAAATTACAGACGAGTCTTTGGTAAGTTTGTGCTCTGCGCGGAATACTCATCTGTTGACGAAAAAGGGAAAAGAAATCTACTGTTCAAATAAGATCAAAACCCAAATTCGGATTTGTTTGCGTTACATTACTATTATGAACCAGTGGCCTATTGTTACATGTAACTTTCACACAGCCCTTGGTCAAGACACGCTTTGTATACAACATTTTTTAGATAAGCATACGGATCCAGAGCAATCTGGTCACAGTGACAAGCGCTGCCATCAACAAAAGAGTGTCCTACCTTGATAGTTTCCTCTGTATGATAGGCTACACTGTGTTTTGTCATCACCTAGATCCTGATGGAGCTGCTCTTGGACCAGCAGCTTGTGCCTTCATGGCTTTTGTTTGAGCAAGCAATGCATCATAATCCTGGACATTGAAGGCATATTGTCACTGAATGCACATAAAATCAATCACAAAAGAAAAGCCAAATGCAATGAAAAAATTACCCGTTTCTCAAATGCATCATCATTTGAGCTAAGTAACTTGTCTGCAATCCCATAATCTATGGCTTCTTGAGCTTTGAGATACTTTGGTCGCTGGATGTCTTTAACAAGTTCTTCCTTCGGTTTCCCAGTTCCTTTTGCTAAAAGCTCAATATAATACTCAGTATTCGCATCCAATTCCTTGGCCTGAAAAAAAAATTGTTAAAAAGGGTAAAGGAAGTAAAGGGGGTGGGGTAGAAGGAGGGAGAACCTTGATCCACATATCTACTGCAGCTCCACTTGATCTGTTGACTTTAGGCAAATATAATTTTGCTGCAATTCAGAATCAAATTATTAGAAGCTCATGCTCAAAACTTCTATATTTACTTGAAACAGGTGCAGATCAATGGTCCTACAGTCTGAATGAGCAGTCAACAGGCTGCATGCACTAGTCACTAATGCCAAGGTCATCAAATAGATCAGGAAAGCAAATAGGTACAGCCTCTTCTACAGGTTCCAAACAGCTAGGATTGGGGCAAGATCATCAGGTTAAGCCGCAAGTTCCTCTGACCCATAAACACTGTCCAGTAACTATTATACCACTTTCCCTACATCTGGCAAAAGATTTTAGGATATAGAACTTCACCATATCAATCACTTCAATTGCTCTCATGCATCTTCTTTCTCAAGAATGGCACCTTAGCAGATATGTCATCCATATGGTTTGAAAATTGTGAACATAAATTATTTTTAAACCACATTCAAGTACAACTAGGGTCTCTAATTTTAAATTCTTAACAGACATGCAGAAATGAGAGAAATATAATATTTCCATAGTTCCAAATAGGAATTACATTTTTCAAAACAAGTCAAGATAATCTTTTTAACTGTAAAGAGAAGTTTGGATCATACTGGATGAGTTTGGCTGTAAAGCGCGATAACCCTTGGCTCCAAGAGATAGAAGCATTGCTGCTTGACCATATGCCATGCCACAATTCACGGTATAGATAGTTGATTTGCAGTACTTCAGGCAAATAAAAAGAGATGCACAGGATAAGTTTCAAGCACATTAAACAATCGAAGAAAGGATTGAAAAAAAAATCTTGCATGCACACACACACACACAACAAACAAACACAAACACACGATGTTACTCCATAGCATAAATATATGGTGACAAAATAATTGAAAATCTTGCGGGCTGACGCACACAATATTGGTCCAACACATTGCATGAACTAAAAAGATCTTATGATGAGCTTTGTGCAGATAATATTTTATATTATGATACTTACAGACATGATGTCTGCAATGGCATATGCTTCAGTTTCAGATCCAACAGTCTCCATCTTCTCATTCTAAACAGTAAGAAACCAAGTTAGAGAAGATTATTACACATATTCAACCAAATGAATGTGACTTCAGGCATCATTAGAACACAAGTCAATCAATGGCTTATCTAGAGCGACACATACATGTTGCTAGAAAAAGAAAAGGAAAAAAGGAAAAAAGAATCTGGGGCAAACCTGTGTCCCAGATGAGTTTATATATAGATATATAGGTTTTGAAGCGTCTTCATAATCCAAATACATGAATTGAGCAACAAGAAGCTCTGTGACAGCTGGTACAATCTGCAGTTAACAGATAGGACATGTAAAGAAGATACAAGTCAGACAGAAGGAAAATGGTAAGATAGATAAAGAATTCTAGTTGATATTGAGGATAGTAATGAAATATATAAATAATTGCTCACTGGCATTCCAAGGTAGCATATCCGAGCATCTAAGAGCAAAGAAGGCAAATCCGGAGGAGCAGATTCAGGTCTTCCATATCCTCTGCCCCCTCCACGGTACATGCTTACGCTCATACTATATTTTGAAGGACCTTGATCCATCATGCCTGATACACTATACATCCCTCCGTGATCCAGATAGTTCTTTCTAGATGAGATGCTTTGCTGTCAGAGAAGGTAAGGACATAACAATCTCTCAAGATAACCACTATAAGATTGAGGCTCTTAGATGAAATCAACTTTCAGCAAGCAATAAGAAAAATTATTATTATGCAATTAATAATTATAAGATCATCTTGAAGCTAGAAAATGATTTCAAGGAGTAAGACGAAAGAACCTCTGTGACACTCCCTGACTGACGACGAATGGGATTATCTTCAGTCATGAACATGTCCATTTGTGAAGGAGTAAGACCATAAAGAGATTGAGGTACATTTTTATAATTTTCCATCACTGCAGAGGATGAGATAAAGAGGAAGGGAAGTTAGGATTTGAAGTTTGTCATGTATCTGGAAGAACACACAAGTTCAGAGCTGCTGGGGAATTCACAAGTAAAAGAAACTAGAAACGTTGCAGTTCTCAAATTCTAATACAAAAGTCCACTTTGTATTTCATAAAACCAAAGAAAGATAAGTATCCAAACAAGCACGGAGATTGTAGTTAAATGGCATGAACTTGAAGGTCTCAACTTGAATAATTTGGCGTCATGCCATTCAAAATAAGTCGGTCTACATATCATCGGCATAACCTGAATCCTCTAGCTCATTGCATAGTAATGCAATTGAGATTTGTCAAGCTTATAGCTGAAGGGAGATTACTGTTGAAACTTTGAACTGGAAAAAACCAACTGAATTACCACCTCTAACAACAACAAACACCTATGCTATTATCTTAAGAGCAGGTTCTTGATTTGATGTGACCCGTAGCAGACTAGCCACTAGGTCGCTTCAAAGGATACGAAGGACTCATAAAAGGGAGAACCTGTGGGAGCAAGAGCACATGAGAGCTGAGGTAGAGAAAATAAAGCCCCCAAACCATGTGTACTCTTGGGAAGCAACTATAGAAGATCAAACCCCTCAAAACATCAATCAAGTGCTTCACCACTATTCTCTAGGTGCGCACTACATTGATCAAAAGATAACACAAGGGTTTTTTGAGACTGCTATTAGTATTAATTAAGTAACCTTTTCCAAAATGCTGCAATTCCTCCACCACCAGCCTGCTGAAATTATAATTCTCACAGTTCAACTTCATCTTCTTCTCTTCAAAAGTGTCATCCGAAATGCTTTTTGTAGTACCAAAATGTTAACTGTAAAGGCCCACGTAACTACAAATTCAATACAGACCCTTACTAACCTCCTAACTAGAAGCCTGCCATGATATGAGTACCATGCCAGCATACTGTATTGTTATAACAAAAAAAACAAAAAAACTAGGGTTTACTTTCCTCCATTCAACACTATCTAAACCAAGGTTGAAGAGCAGAGCCAGTGTCTCAATTATCATATTAAAAAATAAAAGGCAACACAAAACACAACAAAACCCAAAAAAACCCAAATCCCAAAAGCTATTGATGATTCAAGAATCAAAATAAGACTAATCGCATATATAAATCAATCAATAGAGCAAACAATAAGAAACTCAAATAACAAAGCAGAGAGTTAGAGAGGGAGAGAGAGACAGACATCCATCTTTGAGATTTTCTTCTCTAAACTGAGTGGGAATATGATTCAGTGGGTTCCCAGATGCAGAAGGGGACTTGTAATAGCAGCATCTTTGTTGTTGAAGCACTCTTTGATTTCTCGGACTGCTTAATAAAAAGAGGCTGGCGCTTGGGAGAAAGGAAGACTTCTGTTGCAACCCGGTAGCTGGATATACCAGTTCTGGGTTTGGAGCTGCGAGTGGAGATAGCAGAGAAGTTGCCATAGTCATGAATTACCCACACAGACAGAGGGGGTGATTCTTCTTTGATTCTATTTGCTATGCCTTCGAGATAGTGAAGCTTGAGGTTTTTGTGCTTTTGGGAATTTTGGGTCTTTTTCTTATTTTAAGTTTTTATCTGGTTCTAAGGAAGACCAACAAAGCACTGCTCTGGGCCCTTCACTCCCGATTCTTATTTCAAACACCACGGCCTTTACTAGTTACTTGTTAGCCCATAATTTTAATGGTCTTGGACCATGGTCTAGCCCACTTTCATTGTATCGAAAGAGTCGAAAGACAACACCCAGCAAAATCACCATTGGAGATGGAAGAGGGGTCTGTGTGGTCCACAATTTAGAACAAAGCCTAGCAGATGACGGTTCCAAGAATGTTGGGGTAACTTGTAAGTTGGTCCTTGACTTTCTCAAATTTCAATCCTTGCATGGGCCTTCCTTATCCTCCTCGTCGTTAGAAACGATTAATAAAAACGAAGGAGACCGCTACTTAGCCAGATTTTCGTTTAGATAGAAACTTTGGAGGTCATCATCGCTGTTAAGTTTCTGTCTCGCCTCCTTTGAGGCTCCAATTTGTTTCTTCTTTCTTACTATGACAAAGGTTCAAGAATTTAATATTTATGTGTGTTTAGTATTGGTTTTTTAAGAGTATATTTTATTTAAAAATACATCAAAATAATTTTTAATATTTTTAACTTTAAAAAACACTAAAAAATAACATTAATTTAATACTTTTTAAATAAAACACATCCAAAATAAGAATTTACAGCACTTCCAAAGTGAAATTGGTGGAGTGGGTTTGGGCCTAACAGATTTCAAAAGGTAGGGTGGATTTAATACGTTGAACTGCCCCTGACCCGTTGGTTCAGCCACCACCGGAGCATCCTCAGCTGAACGGCATGCATTGCATTTGCAGCTCCCTCGTCAACAGTCAACAAGATCACTATTCTCTGCTTTTGAATATTTGGAAGAGTCCCCATTCACAGTTTACAAACAGAGGAAGACAAGTTCCGCTCGAAATTCACGTGTGAAACTGTAAAGTATAGTTTATTCATTGGTCTTATATTTGACCTCCACCGCTCCAGGTTTGGTTGACGGGAAAAATATGGTTCTGGGCAAGATCAGAACTCCATTTTTAACACAGCATCGATACTATCTGGCAGTAAAGATTAAGACGAAACTTTAATTAAGAGTGGAATATTCGCATGCTTTTGGACTGCTTTTGGACTTCGATCCACAGCCATCAGTAAGGCAACAGTAACATGATCGATGTACCCTCTGAGCCCCTAAAACTAAAGGCCATTCCCATTGTATAGACTCTCAAAACTAGCTCTTTAAAGTTTAAAGTTTACAAACAACTTGACCAGACGGGATGGTACGTAGTCCTTGACGTCATGCAATCCCGTCTCGGGCCTTGTCTTAGCCATCGTTTAAGGCAATAATTCAACATAAAACAGTAAAATATTCCATTGATAATAATTATAAAAAAAAACAGCAGTCGGTTGACATCATCATTCTATGGATCATCTTATTTCTCCCTTCCAACTTGATGCCAGTAAATAGGAGTGTTTTGGTGAATTAACACATTTTAAAAAAATTAATTTGTAAAGTAATATAAGTTATGGAAGTCATGGATGATACCTATAACATATAAGACGTGACGTATAGTATCTATCTACGACTCGTTTAATTAATATTCTAATTTTTCAAATATTTTTTCATGTGTTTCGCTCTATTATTTTATTTTTACGATTTTTTTTTAAAAAAAAAGAACTCCAGGGAACAGTAGCTGTGAAGAGATGATAATCAACCAAGAAAAAACCCTTCGTATGCATATAAGATTCTAGTTTCCAAATTACCATTTGAACGCAGTGGCTTTATTTATTCAAGGAGTGTGCCTTCGGCGACGACATTAATTAATTGGATATTGTTTCGTGAGCGTGGTACGCTGTTTTTCGAAAATATTTATTTTTTAAGAATATATATAAATAAATATTTTTAAATATTTATTCTCAACATCCATGTATCAAAGTAGCTTAGGACAAGCCAAGCCTTTCGTGCTAGGAATCAAGACTGTTCATGAAAGAAAAGAAAAGGATCACATGCACCTCGACATTTACTCCAGCAATTATGAGTTGGACC
>Ga0325405_1005943_pt1 | contig 12353 bp, 8 predicted proteins | sample PopdelMetagenome_21_FD_205663 | JGI IMG/M metagenome (GOLD analysis project Ga0325405, IMG submission 205663) | Populus deltoides microbial communities from Bellville, Georgia, United States - Xylem-Control-R2 | ecosystem: Host-associated > Plants > Phyllosphere > Stem > Wood/Secondary xylem...
ACACATACACATACACATACATGCTAACACTAAACACCAATAACCATCCGTCTATAATATACAGTTCCTCCTGCAAATATACCCCCACCACCATCTCCTCCAATAAAAACCACCACCATCTCTTTTTCAAGATTCCAAAGCCAATTCCTCCTCCTTTCAAGATTTTAGGTTAAAAAGGAAGCATTTTTCTGCTATATACAAAAGCGAAAACCCAGAAAAAAGAAAAGAAAAGAAAAGAAAAGAGAACACATTTCTTTTAACTTCGTATATTTATTGAGATAAATATAACACCCTTTGCCTTTTCAAGATTAAAATTTGGTTCTTGGTTTCTTGTAGAGAGTCAATCATGGAACCACCAGAAAATTACAGCACAAGTACTTCTTTTGCAGAGCCTTTTGAAGATGCCCAGAAGATAATTCTGAGGTGGGACTCAACAGCATCAGAAGAAGCAAGAGAAAGAATGATCTTTGGTGGAGATCGTCAAGAAGTGGATCTATACTTACAAGCTGTTGATGAAATCCAAAGGTCTATGTCATCGACTTCAATATCACCTCCTTCATCCCATCATCATGATCAAGATAGTAATAGTAACAAAGTCAACTCTGCTATACAGATCGCCATGGCTAGACTTGAAGATGAGTTCCGCAATATCCTTATTAACCATACAAGCCCTGTTGAAGTAGACTCTCTTTTCATTCTTGATCATGCTCCTGCTCCTGCTTCTTCTTTGAACCACAATACTAGTTCGGTAGGAAGCAGCAATGAATTTGACCAGGAGGAAGTTGGTGGTGGTGGTGGTGATCATGTTGATGCTTTAGATCCTATACAGCGTGCAGATTCGAGTAATAGTAGTGCTAGTTATCGATCTACGAGTAGTATTCGTGAGATCGATTTGATTCCTCAAGAAGCTGTAGCAGACCTTCAGTCCATTGCTAAACGGATGATCTCTGCGGGGTACTTGAGGGAGTGTATTCAGGTTTATGGGAGTGTGAGGAAATCAGCTGTGGATGCGAGTTTTCGGAGACTTGGGATTGAGAAGTTGAGTATTGGGGATATTCAGAGACTAGAATGGGAGGCTTTGGAGACCAAGATCAGGAGGTGGATTAGGGCGGCCAAGGTTTGTGTTAGGATATTGTTTGCTAGTGAGAAGAAGCTTTGTGAGGAGATTTTTTATGGGATTGGTACTGCTATCGACGATGCTTGTTTTATGGAGACTGTCAAGGGTCCAGCCATTCAATTGTTTAATTTTGCTGAGGCAATTAGTATTAGCAGGAGATCTCCTGAGAAAATGTTCAAGATTTTGGACTTACACGATGCTTTGATGGACTTGTTGCCTGATATTGAGGTTGTTTTTGAATCAAAATCTGCTGATTCCATTCGAGTCCAGGCTGCTGAGATTTTGTCAAGATTGGCTGAGGCTGCTAGGGGGATTTTATCTGAGTTTGAGAGTGCTGTTTTGCGTGAGCCTTCGAGGGTTCCGGTGCCTGGAGGGACAATTCATCCATTGACAAGGTATGTGATGAATTACATCAGTTTGATTTCGGATTATAAGCAGACCTTGATTGAGCTTATTATGTCAAAACCATCAACTGGGTCAAGATATTCGGGTGATCCAACTACACCTGATATGGAATTTGCTGAACTAGAGGGGAAAACCCCTTTAGCCCTTCATTTGATTTGGATTATTGTGATTTTGCAATTCAATTTGGAGGGCAAGTCCAAGCACTACAAGGATGCATCGTTGGCCCATCTGTTTATAATGAACAATGTTCACTATATTGTTCAGAAGATTAAAGGGTCACCAGAATTGAGAGAAATGATTGGAGATGATTACTTGAGAAAGCTAACAGGAAAATTCAGGCAGGCGGCAACTAGTCACCAGAGAGCAACCTGGGTGAGTGTTTTGTATTGCTTGAGGGATGAGGGGTTACATGTAAGTGGGAGTTTCTCTTCTGGTGTCTCAAAGAGTGCTTTGAGAGAGAGGTTTAAGACCTTCAATGCTATGTTTGAGGAGGTTCACAGGACTCAAGCAACATGGTTGATTCCGGATTCTCAGCTTCGGGAGGAGCTTCGAATTTCTATATCTGAGAAGTTGATCCCAGCTTATAGGTCATTTCTTGGACGGTTCAGGAGTCACATAGAGAGTGGAAAGCATCCGGAAAATTATATCAAGTATTCAGTGGAGGATTTAGAGAGTGCTGTCTTGGATTTCTTCGAGGGTTATCCTGTATCTCAGCACCTGAGGAGGAGATCTCAGTGAAGGAATGGATAAGTTTTGCCGATTTAGAAACTAGGACACATTCTTTGAATTTTTTGTGAAGTGTTTGGGTGATGTGGTGCTGGTTAATAGGGGGCTGCCCTGTGCACTCTAGTTCTTTTATGTATCATCAGTTAATTTTCCGTGGATCAGAACAAGTAGAGTTCTTTGGGAAGATTTGGTGCAGCTCTCTCTTGAATAGCCAGGTCTCTCAACCTGAATGCTTCCACACTGTAAGCATATTGTTTGTTTGGGCACCACATTCTAGATTTTGTTCCACTTGTTCATATGGGAATTGTTGTATGTGTGATTTTCTTACTATATATTATATGAAGAATCAGTTTTCTTTTCCTAGCATTAAAATTCTCCCGGACTAATCTATTTGTGACCCGAGTTAAATGCATTTGGAAATGAAACTGAACAAGCTTTGATGATACGGGAAAGGTAGTAAAGGTTGGTTTAAATATGTGTAGGTAGTCGGTGTTTTTTCCATTGATCAAAGGAAATATGAATGTTAGTTATTGGAAATGACAACTGAAGTAACTAAACCTGCATTTATTGAGGATGAATCTGCATAAGGTTTCTTTTCTAACTCCTATTGAAAATCTACAGAAATGACGCATGGCTATGGTGCTTGTGACCATCACTCAACTAAGCTGTTGCATTAGAACTTTTACAATTAGATAACGCAGCTAATTCTTGCCCACTGAAACCAATTTTGTCACTTGATGATTGTCCCTTTGTTTAATTTCTGTTTACCATTGATTTCATGAAGGTTGATGCCAGATACATGTCAAGGTTGAGATCCGTCACAGACAGAAAGTCCTGCAAGATATGACAAAAACTGGGACCTTTTTGTGCTTGAATAAATTTGGAAGCGTTTCATGTCATTTTTTTTCTTTAACAACGTAATCTCCAGCTGGCATTAGTGTAACTTTGACAATTTGTGGATTCAACTTTCGATTTGGTTTGGATACATAAAGAATTCCTACTAGATACGTTTTTCTAATTCATTCGATCTCGGCTAATAGTTTTGTCTCTGCTTGTTTTGCTTGAATTTAGTGACGCAGTACATCAGATATACAGTGTGTTTTTTACACTTTTAGATTGCTGGATGTTTCATGGTAACTGATTTCAAATTGAAGCTCATAGCAGCTTGCAAATGAGGTTTACCAACAAGGCTAGACTATCTCCTTCTGGAAAGAGGTTTGGCTACCCGATTTTTGAATGGTTTCCATTAGTTTTATCATGTTTGCAAAGAAACTCGTCACCCTTCAATCTAGGACAAATCCATCATCAACGCAGATTGATGGCTTCTTGTTTGATAATGAAATGAACTGGAAACTGAATTCTCCTAATTGTCTTTACTCTTTACCTCCCTTCATTAGATCACCAAAAGTGTACGGATTAGAGACAACACAGAAAAAACAGGATAGGGAACAGGTCTTATCTGGTGACGTTATTTGTATGAATCTAGATCCAAACTAAACTAGCAGGGCTATTATTGCCTTTGTTCAGTAATCAGGACCCGTGTCCTCTAGGGTAGTGGACTACAGGCCAACTCTTTCTTTAAGCAGGCAGAATAGTCGAACCATCTGGGGTGTCCCTATGATGTGCTGTAAATTTGAGGCATACATGACTTAACAATGAGTGATTTAGACCAGAACAGTCTTGAATTGAAGTGACAGAGACTCGGTTGTATCACAACAGATTTTTTTTTTATTTTTTTCCTAAAACAGAATTGAATGGAGAGACGATATATGTAGTTAATGAAACTATTTTGGAACTGAAATTATGTCTTGTTACAATTATAAAAAGAAATAGTTTTACATTTTATGCAAAGATTGAATAGTTTTTGCCTGTTAATGCTGTTCTAGGAGCATTTCTTGTTGTTCCATTAGCTGTTAATCAAAAGAGATAGGAAAGTTCTGGTAGAGAAGTTTTTGTCATTTTCTCTCTTCTAAGAATGCCGAATTCTTCTTCTTGTTCATGTCCTCTCTTAATGCTAATAGATTTACTTACATCTACGAAAGAGACAAAAAACATAAGACATTTCCGAAAATAGTCAAATGAAACTAATCACAAGAGGATATTTGCGACAACCGAATAGCTAAAAGTTAGAAAATTAAGGCAAGTAGAAGGGGAGAATCAATCAACTGCTAAAATAGTAGAGATTATAAAGCAACATGCAAGCAAGTCAACAGTCATTTTCTTTCTGGTCTAAATTTGCATCAGCCAAATCCCCCACTCTAGCAACATCCTTTGGATGCTTACTAGCTAAGAAATTTGTCGGTCAAATCCACTTCTTCAAGCATTTGTAGGGGACCGAAAACAAATTAAGCAGAAATTTTCCCTTGGCATTCTTATTAACAAGTGACAACTCCAACATGGTCCTTTAAGTAAAAATACAGAAGTTCTCATATCACTTTTTTTCATATAGTTACCATTCCCCGCATGCGTAAACATGGCTAGAGAACTACAATCCAATAAGGTATCAAAACTTAACAAAAATATGCTCCATCGTTTCCTCTATAACCAATAATGCACATTCAAGGATTACTGTAACAAGTACACAGAAATCTTATCTAAAAAAACGTACATAGAAATACCACGAGCAAAAATGATAAACAAGAACTGAAGAAAAAGCCATCCTATTGCAATCCCAAAGTAGACTTTTGCCTTGTATAATTTTGCTCCTGCAGTAATTCTCGATGCATATTTAGGGAGTGATAGATACAACAATAACAGATGGTTGCACCTGCTTTAGAGCGATGATTGCACACCTGCTTTAGAGCTTCGTAATTGAGATTTGCATTACTCTCTCTTATCTTCTTCCGAATCACTATTTGATGCTCCATTGCTGGCTTGCACTGGTCTAGGTTCCAGTGCACTTCGACCATCCTTAGAAGGTATTGTGGATGGTTTAATGAGTGTTAAAGTACCATCATCCCTATCGAACTCATCACTTGCATCATCTGAGTAAGCGTATCTGTCAAGAAATCAAGAAATGATCAAGGAGAAGACAGTAACAAAATTAAGGTAAAGTCGATGCCCCAACCCAAGAAGATGATCTTTCTGTCAAGAAATCAAGAAACGATCAAGAAGACAGTAACAAAATTAAGGGAGTGCTTAATAACTGAAAGACAGAACAAGATGAATACAAGTGCACAAGCATGTTGGATGGGTATTCTCTTTAGGTGAAAATAATGGTACGACAGTATTAAGCTATGTATTTATAAAGTAAATATCTTTAGTGCCGATCCAAGCAAACTGCAAATTCATCATTAAGTTCCTGTTGTCCCTAAAATGGTGACAGTTCATAAAGTTGATTGAAAGCACTTTTCATACCCTGTCGTCGCTTAACCACATCTTACTTAGGGTGTGTTCCCAAAAATTTTGATTTTTTTTTTTGCTTAAAATGAATTTTTTTTTAATGTTTTTAGATCATTTTGATATGCTGATGTTAAAAATGATTTTAAAAAAACAAAAAAACTTCATTTTGATGCATTTCTAAGCGAAAAGCACTTTGAACTACCACCACTACCATAATCCCAAACAAGCCCTAACACACCAGGTTAATACGTAAGCGAAGCACCAACCTCTTATAGACCATTGCTGGGGCCTATTAAATATTGACATTTCTTGGAGGTTGAAAGAGATTTAACAATGACATTATGGTATAAAAAGGGGAAGGTCTAGCAAACAAACTATGCCTTACCGCATTGAGTTCTGAGAGGGAGCCCAAAGAGCACAGATGACACATAGGAGAGAGAAGGAAAGGACTCGCCAGAAAGCTGGGATGACCCACGCGTTCTGCCAGCGCTCATTGTAAACATCGTTTGCTTTGAAATACAACTGCAAGTAGAAAACTACAGAATTTAGTGACAACGGAATTCCATGAATGAAGTTGGATCAGTAAAACATTGCACAAACAGTTCCCTTTTTTTCATCAGTTTTGATAAAAGTACCAAATTTGTACAATACAGTTAATTTGAAACTGTCTGTTTTATTCACAATTTAAGCCATCCCATCCTAGATTTTATCTGTTATAACCTGTCCCAGAGCTTTGTAAAACTCAAATACCTTACAAAATCATTGAAGTCAGAATGCAAGAAACATAGTTTTATATTTAATAAGAAATCGCTATTTTATATATATATGAAAGAAATTGGAATTTTCTTTTAGTTCTATTCCAAATTCTGTAGTCCTAGAAGCTAAGCAATTAGCTTACAGTAAAACATTGCAAGTAGTTAGAAAAACGTCCGTGAATTATTTATGCTTTTACAGTAAATTTTTGTTAAATCATTGTCCAGTGACGAGGAAACTTAATGCTAACATAGTCCGAAATTATTATATATTACCTCATAGCATATCCAACCCACTGACACAATAATGCTAATATAGTCCGAAATTATTGTATATTACCTCATAGCATATCCAACCCACTGACACAATAACTGCTACAGCAAGAGCATTAGTGAATTTCCGGTATATATCCAGCTTGACCATCATCCTTTTAGCCTGTGACATCAAATGAGGAAGGAAATGTTATTATTCAAGTTCACTTCTATTGCATTTGAACACGTACACATGTAGTATCAGAAACTCTGATGTAATGCATGTTACGTGATTGATAATCCAGATACTCTGCTTCTGATTGATTTTATAGATTACCAAATCGTCTGATAAAAAGGGTATCAAGAGTAGTTCTAATCAACATGTAAAACAATTAACTAACACCATATGAAGTCCATAAGTTAAAAGAATGGAATTCTATGTTTTCTGCATCAAATAGTAGCTTTAATAGTCATGCGTAAAATAGTAATCCATCCTATCCAGTATCCATTACAAGCTAAGAAGAAAAAAAAAGCATTGCTGTGAATAAACATTATTCAGAATGTCAAACCAAGTACCTGAAGCTTATTTAAAGTCGCAGAAAGAGACCTAAATATCCAAATAATGATGAAAGCATCCAACATTGACACAGGAAGCACCAAAAAAAGTCTGGCCCTCCCAGAAAGGTCACTGACAGTGCCAACATTTTCTACCAATTCAAGCACTTCAGATGCCACAAAAAAGGTCACTCCAACCAGTATCACCTTTGATGTAAGACCACCTAAGGTAGGTCTCACAACACCATAGCCCATTGAAACCATCAGAATGACAAGGCGTGCTACAGTAAGTTTAATAGTACCAAAAGTAACTGCCCATAAAGTGATACCAGTTGGCCTAATTCCAGTCTCGTTGAATTCAGCGTAGTCAAAATACCAGAAAGCCATCTCAAACATGCCCAGCGTTATCACCAATGTTATGCAATTTTGCAACGGAAAAACTTCTCGCCAGAATCTTGCATACTGAGAGAACCAGAATAATCCGAGTATAACAAAAGCAAGGGACATGAACCCATAAAATCTCATTAAAGGTGCCATTCTACCAGGTAAATAGCCACTGGGATTTTTCCATATAGTTTTCCCCTCTACAACTACCTCTTTAAGATTAGGATCACAATGCATGAAATACAAATTATACATCCCAGTACTGGATATCTGTATTGATTTTGATGGGAATGTCGCAACTAGCTCGTCTACGTTGAATGAGACACCAAAGACTTGAGGCCAGCTGGGATCTTTTGTTGAAGGACGATGAATGATTTCTCCTTCTGAACACACACCCAACTTTGCAAGATCAGCTGTGCAGCAGACAGCTCTTTGACCACCATAGGCTGAACCACCAACTAACTCTCGATCCTCTACCTCAAAAACAATAGCTTGTACCAACCCCGAACTAAAGTTAGAAAATTCCCGAGTTCTCCGGAATGTAATCTTTTCAAAACTGGTGACAAATGACCACATAAAATTAGTCAGTGGCAATAAATGATACTGAGAATATAAAGCACGATGCTGTATTTGAAACAATATAACAACCCAGGCTATACATTTAAAGTTGTATGATAATGAGACGAATTTTGATGATGAATTCCAAAAATAACATAGAAATACAAGGTCCTGAACAAACCCTAATTCAACCAGGTACCAGATGCCCAGGTTAGGAATTTAAACTACTAAGCTCAAAAAGTAGCAAACCCATTTTAACTATTTGCGACCCTGTGTGTAATAGAATCTCAATATTTAGCTTCGGAGGATAATTCTCTATGCTATGTTAGAATTGATAAAGTTTACAATCTGTTCTCACTATATGCTTACATGATTTAAGACCACATTGAACCCTAATTCATCTTGAAAACCAATTAATTCTTGTGAAGTGCATTATCTACTCCAATTCTAAAACTTGACCCACAATGGCGTACATTTAGTAGATTGCTGATGACAAAAATAAACTTTGGCATCTTCTCAGCAAAAACCTATCTTTGTTCTCATTTCTACATCACATGTGTAAGCATAACTATTTAACTCCAAGAAGCAAGAGACCTTATCATAATTACACTTAACACACACTTAGATATACAAGGTAAGTATGCTGATTGTGGAGAAATGAATAAGAATTACCGTATATAAGAGTCCCCATTAGCAGGAAGGACACTATTCTCATTGTGATCTCCAGAGTAAATCCCCTCACTGCCACCATGAACAACAAAGGCATTACCTTTGCCCACAAATCTCTCTCCTTTATATTCATGAACTGAACCTTCAACAATCAAGCTCATAAACAACCAAACACACAACAATATTGATCTATGAACCCTAAACATTCTTCCAGAGAAAGACAGAAAATGAGATTGCGAGTGTGTCTTGGTGTTTCTGGATCTGCAAGTTAAGATCTTGCTGTTTAGTTGCTAAAAAAGACAAGGTGTCGATGTAGTAAAGTGAAGTGTAGGCTTTAACAGTGAGAGACGATACTTGCTTTGATTAGTAACTCTTGGGATTGGAGAAATGATACTCTATTACCATTACACATGTACCAGTTTCTTTGATTATTACTTATAAATAATGAGAGTCTTGGAGCCATCAGATGTTTAGGCTCCTGGTGGTTGAGATTATGTGTATGGTTGTGATCTTGTTTGGCACCATTCGTTCTGTATATATTGTTGTATGGGAAAGAGACAAGGTGTCGGTTTCTGGCTGTATGTTACTGTCTTTTTCTTGAGGAAAACGAATAGAAAGTGATGGAAATCTTTTTCAGACAAATGGTTTGAGGCAACATACGTTTCCTAACATTAGATTATGTATATATATTGGTACGCTGTCAGACGCCATTGATTCATGTCAAGAGATCTTTCAGTCCATGCAATGTAAAGGAATCTGGGCACCACACAAGTCGTCGAAAGTTGAGTGAGTTTTCCTTTGCCAGTAGATCTTTAATGTAAAGTTGTTGTTACCACTACCACCCTACTTTTGGATCAGCCAAAAAGGCTTTCCATCATTTACTTTTGAGTATCTTTTGTTTCGGTGTGATTATTTTTGAATGCTTAAGTTAGTTCCTTGCTTTTTTTCAGTTTTTGATCTCGTGGTGGTTGTTGTAATTTTCACTACAGTGGAGTACCTAGGATGTCAGCATATTTTTCATATTTTTTCGTAGCGACTTTACACTATAAAAATTAAAATAAAAAAAATTATAATGTTCAATCTCCAAAAATCTATAAATATAACAATAAAATCAAAAAAAAAAATCAAAGATAAAATAGTAAGTTGACCCATGATTCCAGTAACCCAAAACTTAAGACAAGTCGAGTTTCAAAAGAAATTTAAAGAAAATTAATCCATTGCAAAATGATAAAAAATACAAGTTGACTCATGATCTAATCAACCTGTGACAACCCTAGTTAAGATTGGGTAAAAAATCATTGACTATTTTACTTTATTTTTTTTCAACATGATGTTATCCTTTTTTTTTATATTTGTCTTGAGTTAACTCAAATTAAATTATCTAATACATGACTGGTACTTGTCCCAGATCGACTTCTAGAAAATAAAAGGAAAACCTAAAATTTTGAATTAAATGGCAAGATCGAAAAGAGAAACAAAATTAAAAATAAATCCAAATAAAAAATAAAAAAAATAAAAGAATGAGGAACCAAACTTGATGAAATTAAAAAATCAAGATTATGAGCCCAATGACAAAATTAAAAACAAATTAAAATTTGATAAAAGAGCTGAGAATCAAACTTAGAAATCAAAACATTAAGGGTCAAATATGAAATGTCATAAAATAACAATACAAATTATTTTTTTAATGGCCAACACAAAGTTCAATATGGAGGGGAGAGAGAAGAGGGAAAGAAAAGGAAGGGGTGGTAGGAGCCAAACTGTCCTTCAAAACACCAAGTGCGTGCACCCCTCATGGAAGGAGGAGTCGTGTTACTTCAAACATCATGGCAGAAGCTGATGTTCTTCCACTAGACGGTGGCTCATGCGCCGCTCAAAAGCTTGAAGTCATCCCACACGCTAGCACGTGCGTAGCACGTGACATCAATATTTTCTTTAAATATTTTTAAAAAATAGAGAAAGATTGAATCGCCCCTAACCTAACATAATAATAGCAACAAAAAAAACTATAGACAATGACAAAAAACCCCTTAATGCAAAACTTAGAAAATTTGATTTTAGGATTAATTTAGTAATTCTAGTATTTAAAAAATGTAAAGAAATGAGAAAATCCCTTAAAAAAATTAAATGGAAATAACTTTCAAAGGCAATTAAGTAATTTAATTGTACAATTAAGATATGATATTACGATAATGATCATCATGAATTTGACAATAACATTTGAACCCTTATGAAATTACTAAACTATCCTCATAGCAGCTATGTTGCCCAGGGGTAAAATAATGATTTCACTGTGAAAAACACACAATAAAACACTAAGCTCTTTTAGCTTTATACTAGCATATTCACTCGTGCTCCGCTGCGGGTCGGACTATTCTTTTCTAAAAGTCAAAAATAAATGTTAAAAGTGGAGAATTATTTTGCAGTATCATTTAATCGAATGATCTTGAAACTTGCGAACTTGGTTCTTTGCCTAGCTCGAGTCTCAAATTAAACCATACGAGAGCTGATCCAAAGTGAATTATTCAATTTAATAAGCCCAAAGACAACTTGAATGACTGATAAAAATATGACATAACTTTTAAAAAACCTTAAGATGACATTTTTTTAATATAAAACAATACCAGATTGAATCAACCTCGGTTACCCTACGACCTAAGTCATAAACTTCAATAAGTTTAATAACTTTTTTGTTTTTGTAAATTAATTTTATTTAATTTTATGATAAAATTAGATGCTTGTAAAATTGAGCACTAACCCTAAAAAATATGTTTATTTGAGATCGTTATAACTCTATATAAATTTTTTTAAAAAATAAACCATGAATTTCATTTCCCAACCAATCCACTATTGAAGAAGAGTGAAATAAAGAGAAAAAAACAATTAAAAAAATAAATGAACAAAAACTAAAAAAAAAAAACATGAGACTTAATGGGTAAACATGCTAAACATGTGAATCGGATAACTCAGGTCAACATGTCAAACTCGCAAAACAGGTAATGAATTCTATTGGGATTAATAACTTGTTTTTGTTCTTCTAAAATATTGTTTATTTAACTAATATGATAACAAAAATAAACGATTGCAAAATTAAGTGTCAAACCAATACTGAGATTTTTTTAAAAGATTATGATAATCTCATAAAAAAACAAATTATGTAACTCAATTCTCAATTAGCCCAATATCGAATGATGAAATTGAAAAAAAATATTTTTTAAAAAATTAAACTCGACAAACCCGTCAACAGGCCTATGGACTTTTTAAAATTTAATAAAATGTTTTTTTAAACTATATGATAAAAAAAACAATTACATAATCGAGTTCTATTAGAAAAAAGAAAAAAAATACCCCAATAAACCCATGAATCAAGGTTACCTCGTCAAACTCACAAACCGGGTCATTGACTCCATAAAATTTAATAACCTAGTTTTTTTAAAAAAATATTTTTTATTTAACTAATTTTTTTTAAATAAATTATACTGTGATATTAGAATATTTTTCTGATATCAACCCGATACCTTTAAATCTTTATAAACACATCATATAAAGACTAAATTAAAAAAAATATATTAATAGCCAAAAGGCCAAAAAAG
>Ga0325405_1005945_pt1 | contig 12351 bp, 10 predicted proteins | sample PopdelMetagenome_21_FD_205663 | JGI IMG/M metagenome (GOLD analysis project Ga0325405, IMG submission 205663) | Populus deltoides microbial communities from Bellville, Georgia, United States - Xylem-Control-R2 | ecosystem: Host-associated > Plants > Phyllosphere > Stem > Wood/Secondary xylem...
TGGAGAGTGTTGGGGGTTTCGATTACAATGATTCCATTCAATAGGTCATCAAATATTATTGAGATGGTTCATGGGTTAAATCTTTAACTTGCTGCATAGTTTCTGAAATCTTATGGATAGCTATTGGCATCTTAATTATCACATCCCATTTAGTTTGAGCATCGATTATCTGTATAAAGATTACATTAATGATCTGTTTGACGAGTGATGCCTTTCTTTTAGATGTGATCCGTTTGACAAGTAATGCCTTTCTTCTAGATGTATGTCTGGAAGTTGTATTTAGCTGTTCTGATTTTTATTTTTGAAATATCTATAATGCAAGAGGATGTTGCTGTTTACAGAATCTTTAAATGATTGTCTTGTATACTATACTACTTGGCATCTTCTAACTCTTGTGTTTTGCTTCTTTAGTTATGAAAACACAGACATGGCTTTGCACTATGGTGTAATGTTGAAGGAGTGCATCCGTCACCAGAGTGTTGCAAGGTAAGCAGAATCAACTGGGTGGTTTAATCTATATCCGACTATCAATATAATCTCTAATTGAGAGAGCAATCTTTTCCTGAAAGTCCTAAAAAATTGTTTGTCTGTTTAGACTTTGTATACTAAAAATTATGATCCATTTATCTTTACATAAACATGTCAAAGTGTATTGTGAAGTCAACATCTAGAACACTCATTTTAATTTGTTGATCTGGAACTGCTTTTATCAACTATCTGCTTCCATCTTCTTCTTCTTTTTTAATTTTTTCAATGGTGTTTTGCCAATGTTTTGTGCACTCATTTATCTGGTTTGATGGAAGATATGTCCTGGAATCACCACACGTGAAGAAATTCTTTGATTATATACAACTTCCAAATTTCGACATTTCTGCAGATGCTGCTGCAACTTTCAAGGTTAAGTATGATTGACTCAGATATAATAATTAACTTCTTTTGATCCCTCTTTCCTCCCTCTTTTTCTATTTGAATTTTTTTCTCTTCATACAATGCAGTCTTTTTTTTTGTCATCCACTGTCAAAGGTTAACACTAAGTGACTTTAAAATTCTGCTTGTTGCATTAGAGAATTTGTGAGAGTATCTTCTGTACTGCCATGCTACAATGTTGGACATGTTCATTATTGTATTGCATCATTGCACGCAACTATTCTCAAATGATTGAAGTGTATTCAGCTTTTGCAACTTCTGACAGCCCTGGATTTTCACGCCTAACATTTGTATTTGATAGGGTCCACTATTTTATTTCACTTAAAAAAACCCCAAACTTCAATTTAAATGCTCTGGTAAATTGTTATTTGGGAAATTTTATGTCTTCATTGCATGTTTATGAAGTTATTAAGTTTCAGTCTTATACTTGCTATTAGGGGTAGTGTCAATCTGAGGCATTTGTATTGTTTTGTTGCAGGAACTCTTGACAAGACATAAATCTACAGTAGCTGAATTTCTTTCTAAAAACTATGACTGGGTAAGTTCTGTTGTCACTTTTGTTTAGATGGATACTTGTATAGATATATACGTGTCTGTGTTATACATTTCCTTAGTTATGTCCACACACACAATGTGGATAACAGGGCATGTCCAATCCTCTTTTAAAGAATTTGGAGGGAGACAATTATTCTAGTTGGAAAACTTGTGGCTGAGAAAGATGATGTGCTGATTTATTTATCTAGTGATGCATTAATATCAAGATATTGTGGCTGTGCAATGATGGAGACATAAAGTAGAATCTAAACCCCAATTCAAACCCTATAAAATCACTGTGTGAAGGTTTTAACTTCTAATGGTTTTGTCGAAAACCCAAATTCAAAACTTATATACGAATATATACATATTTGCTTATATATTTCATCAGTAATGCACACACAGACACTGGATAATAGGGCATGTCTAATCCTCCCAGTCTTAAAAGAGTTTGAAGGCAGACAAAAGTGTTGCGGGAAAGCCTGCTGCTGGTGAGATTAGAAAAGGATGATTTGCCTAAAGCAGACATAAAGCAGAATCTATTACTTTGTTCTCTGATGAATTGAGTGGCTTTATCTCCCTTTTTTGTAGTATCCTTTTTAAAACTGCATGTTTGTAGTTACATATCTATGACAAACACATGGATTGTAACATTTGAAATATGTGTGTCTATATTTCCTGTTGTTGCCATCCTTGAAATTATTGGTTAGAGCCTAACAACTGTGTACCTTATTCTGGATTTCAGTTCTTTGCCGAATTTAATTCGAAGCTGCTAGAGTCCACCAATTACATTACAAGACGACAATCTATCAAGGTAGGGGAAACATTTGATATATTCTTAAATCAGTCAATGAAGCTATCCTCTAGGCATCTGAACCTTGGGAAATGCCTTCATTAAATTCTGCTTCATTGTTACTATTGATAATTGTACTGTTTATTGAAAAGGCTTCTTTAATTGTGACAGCTGTTGGGAGATATGTTATTGGATCGCTCTAATGCAGTCGTGATGACGAGATATGTGAGCTCAAGGGATAACTTGAGGATTCTTATGAATCTTCTCAGGGTATGATCCCTTTTAGATTGCTTGTTATCATACCATGTTGTCAGATTGTTAGGAAATTACTGATGCACCATTCTGGCATATGTGATGTCTGCTGGAGAGTACTAGTACACCAATCTCATACATGATTGGACTCAACTCATATGTGATGAATCCTCCTTTGCAGGAATCAAGTAAGAGCATCCAGACAGAAGCCTTTCATGTTTTCAAGGTACAATTTAAAGAAGGAAATTGTGAATGTTTCCTCTTTGATTCTTTAACTTCACGTGCTTTTTTCTTTCCTCTCTTATTGATTTTCCCCCCCTGTACTGCAGCTTTTTGTTGCAAACCAAAATAAACCTCCCGACATAGTTAGTATACTTGTTGCAAATAGAAGCAAGCTTCTTCGTTTGTTAGCTGATTTCAAGATAGATAAAGGTATAAAAACGTAATACATGTCTAGTGAAATTATGCTGGCTTCAGCACTGTATTGACAATTTTTTTTTTTTTTTTTTTTTTTGCAGAGGATGAACAATTTGAGGCAGACAAAGCTCAAATTGTGAAAGAAATAGCTGCCCTTGAGCCTAGAGAGTAGCCATGAGTGTGCCTGGTTTCTTGTAATCATTTTACATAATTTACAGTTCTCATACCCTGATGACAATATCAGTGTCCAACGAATATATGTTAAAACTGTATATTCTTGTGCGAAGGGAAGAGAGAAATAAAAAGACATGAATTGAGTTCAATCCAATACTTGGCTTTGAAGATTGTTTTAATGGGTGGCAAAAGAACCCTGTAAGAGAAGGAGTTCATGTCTTATCAACCTCTTAGCTTCACCATCTGTTCATCCCCCTTTTCTTGTAGACAAAAGTAACAAGGACAGCAACAACACAAAAAAGAATTGTGGAAATGAACTTTAAATTTGCAATTTATTTATTTCAAAATAGAACTAATGAAGTCTGAGGTTTACAAGACCACCTATATGTATGCCAATTGAAACAAAAACAACAGTTTGAAATTTGAAAGCACAAAGGAAATTGAAACAAATAGTAACATTTGGGCTTGATTTCTAATTTTGGGATGTTCAACGGTTCAACATGCGATATATTAGAACATTAGTGATAGAATCACTTGAAAAACTAGAGTCGATTCAATGATAAAATCTCTTTTTATTTTTATTTTAAGCTGGTAATTTAGTTTGGCACGATTATACCTTTTTTTATATCTAAATTTATCTTATTGGTCTATAAAAACATTTGTTATACCATTAATATAGTGTATTTTGATTAAATTTCTATCTAGTTATGTTAGATTCCCACTCTTATTTAGAACCTTTAATTTTTAGAAGGTCGACTGCATCATCTTTGTAACAACTTCTGGTTCCTCCTGTATTTTTATGCATTTAGAAGATCTCACCGCTTCTATGTTAACCATTAACCATACTTAACTTAGGGTATCTTTGCTAATGGAGATAGAAGTATTTTCACTGTGGGAGTTAATAGCTATAGGTGTCTGTGGCAAGACTCAAACCTAATCTCATGGAAGGAGAGTAAGCAGCAAGCATATGTTCATGTGCTAAAGGATGCTAAAAAAGCACATCGCTATGCTATTTCCACCCTCAAGATCATCATGATGGCAGTGGTGGTCAAGGACAGAGCTTGAAATTTTGGGGAATTAGAGAAAAGTTTAGGAGGACCAAAATTTAAATTTTTTTATTTTTAAAGCTAAAAATCTAATTTATTGAAGAAGGGAGGCTAGGGAAAAAATATTTTCTTGCAAAGGCCTCTGTCCTTGCAGCCCCCTAGTGGTGGTGACTGGAGATGGTACAAGGTATATGAACCTTCCACAATTATGGGTTTTCATAATTATGATTGACATCGGAGTCACCGGTGAACGTCACCAAACACTGCAAGCACAAGCATATTCCAAGCATCTACTTCCATTCAAAAGCAGAATGTTCTCTGCTTTGACTGTTAGTCTGTTACTAGCACTCTTCGTTGTCATAAAAAGGAGATGCAAAAACAGAGTACAAGACAATGGGGTGTTTTCATTTTGGAAAATCTACGACTACACCCTCCAATTATTGTGTAGGTTTCAATTTGGTCCTTCTCCTTCTAATCTCATCAATATTGAAATTGTGCAATCCCTCTTCCTCATTAATTGGATGTTAATTTTCCCATAAATTGCCTGCAAAAATCAAGTTTTCCAATTCATATCAAAATTCCTCATTCTTAACCTTCCAATTTAATTGCCTTAATTTATGCTTAGCAAGGGACACCAAATTAACTATCATTCATGTTTATTATGTGACTTCGAAAATTTCTATCATTTAACATACAACTATTTTTTTAATAATGAAATTAAATCATAAATTTTTGTGAATATAATTAGGAGGTTAAAATGGATTAAATTAGAAGTAAATTAATACACAAATTAGCATCTAATTTAACAAAACAAATCACCATCCAATTAACAAAAAAAAAAAAACAATTTGGATAAGTTAGGGTATCATCGCTACAATCACAAAAAGAAGAACCAGACCGATACCTATCCAAGAAATGAAGAGTATATTAATAGTTTGCCCATAAATAAAAGGGTTGAAAAGACTCAATAGAAATCATTGAAGGACTTTGTTTATTTTTCACATGGACTTTGCTGCAAGAAGCATTGTTTTAAAATGGGATTGGCCCGGGTTAATTCAAGACCGTACTGACTCAGGTTTAGAGCTGCTCAGATTGAAAAAAAAAACTTATTTGATCTAGTTAAAAACTCAATTAATCTGGTAACCCAGTTAATCTAGGCCCGACTCATTCAAAAATTAGTAGGTTGGTCGAGACCTTACCAACTCAAGTCTAGACCTGTTAAAGTTGAAAAAAAATAGAAAAAGAAAAAAACTCGTTTTGTTGACCCTTGTAATCCAATAAAATCATCAACCCGTTAACCTTTTCTTTTTGAAAAAACCAGGTTTTTTTTTAATTCATAACCCAAGTGTTATCCCCCGATTAACAGGTTTTAAAACTATGGCAACAAGGACACTACTACACTGGAAATCCAATCAAAGCAGAAAAAGAAAGGCAGATTCCTCACCATAAAACGTGCTATATAAAAAGAGAAAAAAAAAAACAGAAACCAAACGGTCCTTTCTGTGGCTGGCTGCTGCTTCCTTATATACGTAAAAAGACACATAGCCTTTCATCATTTTCATCATCACCACCACAATAACTGACCTCCCTCTGCCATTCTCTTCTTTGTGCATACAAATTTATAAACATGGCACAAAATGGTAGGACCCCATTAATCTTTTATCACTTTCTTTCTCATGTATTTGATTCGCTTTCAATATGGGATCTTGATGATCTTGCATGTTGATTTTTATTTCTATTTGGATGTTTCAGATTCTGTTTCAGAGTTCTTGGAAACTGCTGTTGAGGCAGCAAAGAAAGCTGGAGAGGTGAATTGTAAATTTTAGATTTTTTTTTGGTCCCTCATATTTAGTCTCATTTACATTTCTCGTCTGATTTGTAGATTATCCGTGAAGGATTTTACCAGACGAAGCATGTGGAGCATAAAGGCCAGGTACCCATCTTGCTTTTTTTGGATTCTTTTTTTCTTTCCTTGTTGATCTTGAATGTAGAATGAGTTTGTGCAGTACTGTGCTTAGCAATTCTTTTTTTCTAAAGAAAGGAAATGTGCTGATCAAATGCTGCTAAATATTCTTGAATTCGTATCAGTGATTGATTATATCTAACTGGCAATTGAATCTAGCATGCAAAGGGGAGCTTTAAAATCCCAGTTTGTAAAGCTAATGGAAATAAAGTCTTAATCTTGGCACTGGGGTAAACGAGTTTTGTAACAATTTCTAACATGCCAGGGGAGCTTTAAAATGGCAATTAAATTTAGTATCCAGGTTTGTAAAGCTAATAGCAGTTGAATTCAGCATGCCGGTTTATAAAACTTATGGCAACAAAGTTTTGATCTTTGCGTTGAGGTCATGGAGTTGGTAAGGAAATCAGCCATTGTTGATGCTGCTCCTTCGATTTTCTATAGCTAGCATATTTTCTTGAACATGTAGCAACAGTACTATGGAAATAGAGGAGAAATTTAGCACTTGAAAGTTTCCTACTCATTTGTGTTAATTTAGCCAGGATAAAAATTTTGTGATGAAACAAACTTGACTATATCATGTAATTACTGACAATTGCTTGTTTTATTTCTAAATTGCAGGTGGATTTAGTTACAGAGACTGACAAGGCTTGTGAAGCTCTCATTTTTAATCATCTCAAGCAACAGTATCCCTCACATAAGGTTAACTCATTTTTTCTACTTACCGCTCCCTGTAGCTAATGAATTCATGGAATATAGTTCTCTGTGGGTATATTGTCTCCTCACAAATGGCTGTGTTACTCTCGTAAAAATTTTCTTTTACTTTTGTTTCTTAGCTCATTGGGGAAGAAACTACTGCTGCCTATGGTGCTACAGAACTGACTGATGAACCAACTTGGATTGTTGATCCTCTTGATGGAACAACCAACTTTGTCCATGGGTAAATCTTGTTTTCTAATGTTGTTTGGTGAAGGCAATTTCTTCTTGTTTTTATACATGTACATCACTTCATATTGCAACATGTTTGGATGTAGGTTCCCCTTTGTGTGTATCTCTATTGGTCTCACGATTGGAAAAGTTCCCACAGTAGGTGTTGTTTACAACCCAATAATGGATGAGGTGAGATTTCGTGGTTCACATGTTAGCTCAGGTGGCCAGATACCATTTAGAACTTTGAATGATTAGAAATTTTATGTAGAACATGCAGAGTTGACGTACTTTGATATAGCTTGGTGATCTTCTACATGTAAAGCCTTATGTGAGTGCACCTTTCTGCATGAAACGAACACCAACCTCTAGTTTTCAGCTTTATGGTCTTTTACTTGGATAAATGTCTGCTTTGTGATGTTGAGCCTGTCAATATTCTAATATTGGGGAAAAATGTATCTGGATATCTTAAGCAGTTTGCCTATCAAATTTGTATCTGCCTTCATTTAGACGTTTTGCTTTCATTTCAGATATGCAGTCATATATTGGCCTACTTAACATCAAAGTTACTATAAGATTGATATGTCAAAATGTTTTAGAACTTGAAATGTGTCCCAATAATTGCTAAAAATTTCTGATTTATAAATGCAGCTTTTCACAGGCATCCATGGAAAAGGTGCTTTTCTGAATGGAAAACCCATAAAAGGTGTGTCTCTGGGTGACTATTATCAATCTTCAGATTCTGATACTTTGTTTTTTGCTAATCTTTCCATGATACTCAAGCAACTGCATACTCATGTTTCAATGGCAGTATCATCTCAAAGTGAGCTTGTGAAATCTCTTCTTGCAACAGAGGTATGCTTTTCAGTACTGTCTTTATCAGCCCAAATTTGTAATTAGAGTCACTGAGAGTTCCTTAAAAAACACAAGGGAACTTGAAGTCAAATTTAATAAATTGATGACAATGACTAGCTGAAAGGATTCAGGTAGCATAAACCAAAATGAGAAGTTGGAATTGTATTTTAAACCAGGGATCAAATCATACCTCCTGATCTTATATTCTTTGTAATGATTTGATCTTACAAAGTATACATTACAAATTGGTTTCTTGTTGGATTTGTTTCTTAAGGCTTCTGGTAGTGCCTTGCAATGCAATGGATTTCAGCTTTGACCCCAGATGGTGTTGGACATCTTCTATGTCCAAAACTTAGGCTAGTCTTCTTTTACCCATAAATCGATTTTGCCGGCATGCTACTTAACCCCTTCCTATTATGTTGTAATATTGATCTTAGTCACTAGGAATCTGGCTCCCTGTATCTGAGAAATGCAGATCAATGGTTTCTGAAAGTAATTAGATTTTACCATGTTGCACTTTCTAAAAAATACATTATAAAGGAGTGCTTCAAGTTCATTCCTGGTGTGCTTCATATGGAATCTTGTTAAAGCTCTGTTCTGCATCAATTCTACTTCTTTATGTTTCATTTCAAATCATGTTGAAAACTGATCAAATTAAATTCTGGTGACATCAGGCTGGAACAAAACGTGACAAGTCCACTGTAGATGCCACTACTGGCAAAATTAACAGCTTACTTTTCAAGGTATGACCAGAATCTGTCATGGAAACCATGTGCTTTGGTGAAATGTGTTGGTGTACATAAAACATATCTGATTCTCTTGTTATCAGGTGAGATCCCTTAGAATGAGTGGCTCCTGTGCTTTGAATCTATGCGGAATTGCCTGTGGAAGGATTGATTTGTTTTATGAAACTGGATATGGAGGCCCATGGTACGCATTTGTGATTGATTTCAGCAAGTTTTGGCAGGATGCATAAATGATATAATTTACTCTTGAACTCAGGGATGTAGCAGGTGGTGCTGTGATTGTCAAAGAAGCTGGAGGACTTGTTTATGATCCGTGAGTGATGCACATTATTTATCTTTTCTTCCTCAACTTGACTGGGGGGATATAAGATGAGTAGGGAATAGCCCCGTGACACTATTCTTTAACATGCAAGAACAGTGTTTATCAAAGGTCAAATTGCCTCGGTCATTGTCTAGTGACACCCACAAATCTGTCATTTGTGCATGCATCAAGTCCATGATTTTAAAAATAAAAATATGCTCAGATTTTTTTGAGAATATAATGTCTTTATTAAAATTTTCATGTTTGTTGTTTTGCATCAGATCTGGTAAAGATTTTGACATCACTTCTCAGAGAGTTGCAGCTTCAAACCCTCTCCTGAAGGATGCATTTGTTGAGGTTTTGCAGCAGTCGGAATGAGAAAGCAACTATTATAATCAAGGAAATCACATATTAGTTGTTCAAGACAATCTAGTTTCCCTTCTTATTGTCAGCATCTAACGATGAGCGGTAGTCGATATCATTCACCATTAAAGTTCAATCAATGCCAGCTGAGAGTCTTCCAATTGCTTTGTGGTTTTTAAACAGTGCCAACTTATATGTAGACTCCAATTGAAATGACAAGTACCATTGTTGGTCATTCAAAACTACCATGTTAGACAATGTTATTCTTCACTTTTCATTGCGCAGAAAGCATGCCTGGTTGATCCATGGGCTGTCTTATTTTTGTCTCTCCCAGTATTACCTGAACCTCTTAGCTTGATTCTCTAACAAACAGAACAGGATACCGAATGAGAGTTTTGGGTCTTCCCCAATTGATGAAAGTGTTTCACAGCAATAAATATTTAATAGCAGCGAAGGCAATGACAATGGTTGACATGCAGAAAAATATAGGCAAGAAATTCCTGATTGAATCTGTGGAGTACTTGCTGGTTTCATGGGGATATCATATATCAAACGTTCAGGTAGTTTGATCCTCTTTCCTTTGCTGCATGTGAAAACTTGTGAGGAAATTGGACATCAAGAAATGGGTAGCAAAGAATTGAGATGAAAACCATTAAGGAAATAAGGGGGGAAACGGAAATATATAATAAATAAACAGAGATAGGCCAATACATGTGATCTCAAGGACCATGTTCACGCAGAAACCTCCTAAAGACTAACCAGTGAAAGAATCACTTCTAACCCTAACCTCCCTCTGCATATGGGGCCTCCATAAATATACATGAGGGTGCACAAACTCTGCAAAAGCGAAGGATGAAAGAGGGAAAAACAAACAGAAATTCACAACTGATATCCCATAGTTTAATTTACACCCCTTGGTGTGGTCTACCACCATACCCATTAGCCCCATTTGATCCATTGGTGAAATGAGGCATCTTTCCAGCAGTCTCTGAACTTTTCCTTTTCACCACAACATACCATGTATAACCTTCCAGCCAGACAGCGTTTAAGGCCAAAGCAACAATGACACCAATGTATGCATTCTTCCACTTCTCATCAGGGTTCAAAATGTTGAATCCTTTGAATATGTTGATGATGCTAAGGATGATAACAGTGTATCCAACTATATGGTGGTAGATGTTCCAGTAAAATCTATACTTGTGATCAGCTTTTGGCCTTAGAAGCAAAGCAAACACCTAAAATCCAAACCACAAACCTATCATTTAATACGCTATTGCAGGTATAACACGCTCAAAAACTATGTGACACGGAGAATTTTTGCTTACCTGAAGGGTTCCGAGGCAGAAAAGGATGATGCCAATTGTTCTATGAGCATCATATTGAATGCCAGCTGATTCACTGCCAAGTTTTAGACCAGTAGCCCACCCAGCAACACCAACAATATACGCTATGGATTGGCAACTGGCATGGAGATAAAACCATGCAGGATCTGCAGATTTGAATACCTTCAAGTACCTTGCTATCAAAGCACCAATAGGCATCAGAATACCCCAACTGGCAGCATTTAGCACCCCATGAATCTGGAGTTTTTTCAAGAATTGATCAGAATTAGTTCTTTGTTCATTTTTTTGATTCACTAACAGTCATAAACAGAGTAAAAAACAGAACAAATGGAAACAGAAAGAACCATATATGGAGAACAAAATACTGATTCTAGGGCTTACATTTCTCTTTCTAATTTTTCCATTCCCTCCTGTAGAACTAGATTCTCCAGAAAGAAGGTTTAAAGTCCCCATGGATTGGACATTAGACCCACTAGTGGAATGAATCTGAGGAGCATTACCAGAGAGGGGACCATCTTGCCAAACCTGGTTAACAGTGGTACTAGTGTTTGAAAGTTCTAAAGTAGCAAACATGATCAACTCATTATTTGCTAAGGTAGCTGATAAATCTGAAACATCAAAACTAAGTTTCCCTTCTTGCAATGAGGTTTGGTAACTACTGATAGGTGATGTGTAAGCTTTCATAGTTCCATCATTTTGTTGGTATGCAACAAGGGCTTGTGAACCAGCCATGCCAGTTGAACTAGGGTTGATAGCCCATGCAACCCATTTAGAGGAAGTGATTCCTGTGTGTCTATATGCAATTTGGAGCTTGTTTGATGATGAATCATAGTTCCAATGAAGATATGAGTTCAAGACTGGAAGATCATTGCATGCCCTAAAGATCTTGTTGCTAGAGAAAGCATAGCTCTTACATGATTGAGCAGTTGAAGAGAAAATCAGAGACATGAGAATTGCGAGAGAGAACACAAGATTTAGCGTTCTAGCCATGATGGCTAAAGAAGAACCAAGACAAAAAAAGAAAAGAAACCAAGGACTTGCTTTCTTATGTGACAAGGTCTAGACACGATCAAGAAATTGTAAGAAACCTAACAATGAGATACTTGTGAAGGAGAGAACAGAGTTTAATGTATAAAGAGTTTAGGTGGGTTAGGTTGTTGGCTTGTCCGTTGGGAATGCCTCCATTTATTAAGAGTAGTTACATATTTTCACACTCTTCCAAAAATCAATAAAATTCAAAGTATTTGTTGGATAATTTGATGTTATGTACAGTGTTTTGTTTTTTAAAAAATTCAGTTAAAAATATATTAAAATAATTTTTTTATATTAAAATTATTAAAAAATATAGCAAAAAATATTTTTAAAAGTAGATTGAACTATAAAAACAAACATTCATAAATAATAATTAATTACTGTCTTGAAATTAAAAAAAAAAACAATAAATAAGAGAGATAAATGAGAAATGTTTCCGTATTCTTCATGTTTTTAAAGAAAAAATAAATTATTTTATATTTATTTTATATATATTATTATTTTTATCTCTCCAACAAAATACATTTTTATTTTTTTTTTATAGTAAAACACTAATTAAACACAACCTTTCTTTTTCTTTTTCTTTCTTTTTAATACAAGAATATAAACAGCATCAATATTGCTGTAATATTATCATGAGAAATGTGTTGTTTGTATGTAACCAATTATATATTTTTTTTT
>Ga0325405_1005949_pt1 | contig 12339 bp, 1 predicted proteins | sample PopdelMetagenome_21_FD_205663 | JGI IMG/M metagenome (GOLD analysis project Ga0325405, IMG submission 205663) | Populus deltoides microbial communities from Bellville, Georgia, United States - Xylem-Control-R2 | ecosystem: Host-associated > Plants > Phyllosphere > Stem > Wood/Secondary xylem...
AAGATTTCATCGTCGGACGTAGAACTGGTTTTCGAGGATGATTTTTGGAACACTAGGGACTCAGTTTTTGTCAACTGTTTCTGAGCCATTAGTAGTCTTTGTGCGCTTAAGATGTCAGGGTCAGCCGTAGAACTGGGATTATTAGATGATTTTTGGGTCCCCGGGTCCTAGTATTCATCAACGGTTTCTAAGCAAGCAATAGTTTATGGACACTGAAGATTTCATCGTCAGACGTAGAACTGGTTTTCGAGGATGATTTTTGGAACACTAGGGACTCAGTTTTTGTCAACTGTTTCTGAGCCAGTAGTAGTCTATGTGCGCTAAAGATCTCAGTGTCAGCCGTAGAACTGGACTTATTGTATGATTTTTGGGTCCCCAGGTCCTAGTATTCGTCACCAGTTTCTGAGCAAGCAATAGTCTATGAACATTTAAGATTTCATCGTCAGCTGTGGAACTGGTTTTCGAGGATGATTTTTGGAACACCATCGACTCTGTTTTTGTCAACTGTTTCTGAGCCAGTAGTAGTCTATGTGTGCTGAAATCTAAGTGTCAGCCATGGAACTGGGCTTATTGGATGATTTTTGGGTCCCTGGGTCCTAGTTTTAGTCAACGATTTCTGAGCAAGCAATAGTCTATGTACATTGAAGATTTCTTCGTCAGCCGTAGAACTAGTATTCGAGGATGATTTTCTGAAAAGCAGGGACTTAGTTTTTGTCAACTGTTTCTGAGCTAGTAGTAGTCTATGTGCGCTGAAGATGTCACAGTAGGCCGTTGAAGTGCCTTATTGGATGATTTTTGGGTCCCTGGGTCCTAGTTTTCGCCAACGATTTCTAAGCAAGCAATAGTCTAACTACATTAAAGATTTTATCGTCAGCCGTAGAACTGGTTTTCGAGGATGATATTTGGAACACCATGGACTCAGTTTTTGTCAACTGTTTCTGTGCCGGTAGTAGTCTTTGTGCGCTGAAGATGTCAGGGTCAGCCGTAGAACTGGCTTGTTGCATGATTTTTGGGTCCCCAAGTCCTAGTATTCGCCAACAGTTTCTGAGCAAGCAATAGTCTACGTACATTGAAGATTTCATCGTCAGCCGTAGAACTGGTTTTCGAGGATGATTTTTGGGACAGCAGGGACTCAGTTTTGGTCAAGGGTTTCTGAGCCAGTAGTAGTTTATGTGCGCTGAAGATGTCAGGGTGAGCCGTAGAACTAGGCTTATCGGATGATTTTTGGGTCCCAGGGTCCTAGGTTTCGTCAACGGTTTCTGAGCAAGCAATAGTCTATGTACTTTGAAGATTTCATCGTCAGCCCTAGAACTGGGTTACGAGGATGAGTTTTGGGACAGGAGTGACTCAGTTTTGGTCAAGTGTTTCTGAGCCAGTAGTAGTCTATGTGCGCTGCAGATGTCAGCGTCAGCCGTAGAACTGGTCTTATTGGATGATTTTTGGGTCCCAGGGTCCTAGGTTTCGTCAACGGTTTCTGTGCAAGCAATAGTCTATGTACTTTGAAGTTTTCATCGTCAGCCCTAGAACTGGGATACGAGGATGAGTTTTGGGATAGGAGTGACTCAGTTTTGGTCAAGTGTTTCTGAGCCAGTAGTAGTCTATGTGCGCTGAAGATTTCAACGTCAGCCGTAGAACAGCGCTTCTTGGATGATTTATTGGTCCCTATGTCCTAATTTTCGTCAACGGTTTCTGAGCAAGCAATAGTCTATGCACATTGAAGATTTCATTGTCAACCGTGGAACTGGTTTTCGAGCATGATTTTTGGGAAAGCAGGGACTCAGTTTTTGTCAACTGTTTCTGAGCCAGAAGTAGTCTATGTGCGCTGAAGATTTCAGCGTCAGCCGTAGAACTAGGCTAATTAGATGATTTTTGGGTCCCTAGGTCCTAGTTTTTGTCAACGATTTCTGAGCAAGCAATAGCCCATGTACATTGAAGATTTCATCGTCAGCCGTAGAACTGGTTTTCGAGAATGATTTTTGGAACAGCTAGGACTTAGTTTTTGACAACTGTTTCTGAGGCAGTAGTAGTCTATATGCATTGAAGATGTCAGTGTCAGTCGTAGAACTAGGCTTATTTGATGATTTTTAGCTCCCTCGGTTCTAGTTTTCGTCAACGATTTCTGAGCAAGCAATAGCTTATGTACATTGAAGATTTCATCGTCAGCCATAGAACTCATTTTCGAGGATGATTTTTGGAACAGAAAGGACTCAGTTTTTTTCTACTGTTTCTGAGCCAGTAGTAGTCTATGTGAGCTGAAGATGTCAGTGTCAGCCGTAGAACTGGGCTTATTGGATGATTTTTGGGTTGCCGGGTCCTAGTATTCATCAACAGTTTGTGAACAAGCAATAGTGTATGTACATTAAAGATTTCATCGTCAGCTGTAGAACTGGTTTTCGTGGATGATTTTTGGAACAACAGGGACTCAGTTTTTTCCAACTGTTTCTGAGTCAATAGTAGTCTTTGAGTGCTGAAGATGCCAGCGTCAGTCGTAGAACTAGGCTTATTGGATTGTTTTTGGGACCCTGGGTCCTAGTTTTCGTCAACGGTTTCTAAGTAAGCAATAGTCTATGTACTTTGAAGATTTCATCGTCATCCATTGAAATGGTTTTCGAGGACTGTTTCTGAGCCAGTCGTAGTCTATGTGCGCTGAAGATGTCAGGGTCAGCCGTAGAACTGGCTTATTGGATGATTTTTGTGTCCCTGGTCCTAGTTTTTGTCAATGGTTTTTGAGCAAGCAATAGTCTATGTACTTTGAAGATTTTATCATCAGTCGTAGAACTGGTTTTCGAGAATGATTTTTGGAACAGCAGGGACTCAGTTTTTGTCAACTGTTTCAGAGCCAGTAGTAGTCAATGTGCGCTGAAGATCTTAGTGTCAGCCGTTGATCTAGCCTTATTGTATGATTTTTGGGTCCCTGGATCCTAGTATTCGTCAATGGTTTCTTAGCAAGCAATAGTCTGTGTACATTGAAGATTTCATCATCAACCGTAGAACTAGTTTTCATGGATGATTTTTGGAACAGCAGGGACTCTGTTTATGTCAACTGTTTCTGAGCCAGTAGTAGTCTATGTGCGCTGAAAATCTTAGTGTCAGCCGTACAACTGGGCTTATTGGATGATTTTTGTGTCCCCGGGTCCTAGTATTCGTCAACCATTTCTGAGCAAGCAATAGTCTATATACATTGAAATTTTCTTCGTTAGCCGCAGAACTCGTTTTCGATGATTATTTTTGGAACACCATAGACTCAGTTTTTGTCAACTGTTTCTGAGCCAGTAGTAGTCTAGTGCGCTGAAGATGTCAGGGTCAGCCGTAGAACTGGCTTATTGGATAATTTTTGGATCCCTAGGTTCTAGTTTTCATCAACAGTTTCTGAGCAAGCAATAGTCTATGTACATTGAAGATTTAATTGTCAGCTGTAGAACTGGTTTTCAAGGATGATTTGTCAAGGTCAGCCGTAGAACTAGCCTTATTCGATGATTTTTGGGTCCCTAGGTCCTAGATTTCATAAATGGTTTCTGAGCAAGCAATAGTCTATGTACTTTTAAGATTTCATCGTCAGCCGTAGAACTGGTTTTCGAGGATTATTTTTGGAACACCATAGACTCAGTTTTTGTCAACTATTTCTGAGTCAGTAGTAGTCTATGTGCACTGAAGATGTCAGGGTCAGCCGTGGAATTGGCTTATTGGATGATTTTTGGGTCCCTAGGTACTAGTTTTCGTCAACGGTTTGTGAACAAGTAATAGTCTAAGTACATTGAAGATTTCATCGTCAGCCGTTGAAATGGTTTTCGAGGATGAGTTTTGGGACAGTAGGGACTCAGTTTTTGTCTACTGTTTCTGAGCCAGTAGTATTCCATGTGCGCTGAAGATGTCAGGGTCAGTAGTAGAACTGGCTTATTGGATGATTTTAGGGTCCCAGGGTCCTAGTATTCGTCAATGGTTTCTGAGCAAGCAATAGTCTATTTACATTGAAATTTTCTTCGTCACCCGCAGAACTCGTTTTCGAGGATTATTTTTGGAACACGATAGACTCAGTTTTTGTCAACTGTTTCTGAGCCAGTAGTAGTCTTTGAGCGCAGAAGATGCCAGCGTCAGCCGTATAACTGGGTTTGTTGGATTGTTTTTGGGACCCTGGGTCCTAGTTTTCGTCAACGACTTTTAAGCAAGCAATAGTCTGTGTACATTGAAGATTTCATCGTCAGCTGTAGAAGTGGTTTTCGAGGTTGATTTTGGGAACAATAGGGACTCAGTTTTTATCAACTGTTTCTAAGCCAGTAGTAGTCTATGTGGGATGAAGATGTCAGGGTCAGCCGTAGAACTGGCTTATTGGATGTTTTTTGGGTCCCTGGGTCCTCGTATTCGTCAACGGTTTCAGAGCAAGCAATAGTCTATGTACATTGAAATTTTCTTCGTCACCCGCAGAACTGGTTTTCAAGGATTATTTTTGGAACACGATAGACTCAGTTTTTGTCAACTGTTTCTGAGCCATTTGTAGTCTTTGTGCGATGAAGATGTCAGGGTCAGCCGTAGAACTGGGCTTATTGGATGATTTTTGGGTCGCTGGGTCCTAGTTTTTGTCAACGGTTTCTGAGCAAGCAATAGTCTATGTACTTTGAAGATTTTATCGTCAGCCGTAGAACTGGTTTTCGAGGATGATTTGTCAGGGTCAGCCGTAGAATTGGGCTTATTCGATGATTTTAGGGTCCCTGGGTCCTAGATTTCATAAATGGTTTCTGAACAAGCAATAGTCTATGAACTTTTAAGATTTCATCCTCAGCCGTAGAACTGGTTTTCGAGGATGATTTTTGGAACTGCAGGGTCTCAGTTTTTGTCAACGGTTTCTGAGCCAGTAGTAGTCTATGTGGGCTAAAGATGTGAGGGTCAGCCGTAGAACTAGGCTTATTGGATGATTTTTGGGTCCCCGGGTCCTAGTATTCGTCAGCGGTTTCTGAGCAAGCAATAGTCTATGTACATTAAAGATTTCATCGTCAGACGTAGAATTGGTTTTCGAGGATGATTTTTGGAACCGCAGGGACTCAGTTTTTGTCAACTGTTTCTGAGCCAGTAGTAGTCTATGTGCGCTGAAGATGTCGGGGTCAGCCGTAGAACTGGGCTTATTGGATGATTTTTGGGTCCCTAGGTACTAGTTTTCGTCAACGTTTTGTGTGCAAGCAATAGTCTATGTACATTGAAGATTTAATTGTCAGCCGTAGAACTGGTTTTCGAGGATGATTTGTCAGGGTCAGCCGTAGAATTGGGCTTATTCGATGATTTTAGGGTCCCTGGGTCCTAGATTTCGTAAATGGTTTCTGAACAAGCAATAGTCTATGAACTTTTAAGATTTCATCCTCAGCCGTAGAACTGGTTTTCGAGGATGATTTTTGGAACTGCAGGGACTCAGTTTTTGTCAACGGTTTCTCAGCCAGTAGTAGTCTATGTGGGCTAAAGATGTGAGGGTCAGCCGTAGAACTAAGCTTATTGGATGATTTTTGGGTCCCTAGGTACTAGTTTTCGTCAACGTTTTGTGTGCAAGCAATAGTCTATGTACATTGAAGATTTAATTGTCAGCCGTAGAACTGGTTTTCGAGGATGATTTGTCAGGGTCAGCCGTAGAATTGGGCTTATTCGATGATTTTAGGGTCCCTGGGTCCTAGATTTCGTAAATGGTTTCTGAACAAGCAATAGTCTATGAACTTTTAAGATTTCATCCTCAGCCGTAGAACTGGTTTTCGAGGATGATTTTTGGAACTGCAGGGACTCAGTTTTTGTCAACGGTTTCTGAGCCAGTAGTAGTCTATGTGGGCTAAAGATGTGAGGGTCAGCCGTAGAACTAGGCTTATTGGATGATTTTTGGGTCCCCGGGTCCTAGTATTCGTCAGCGGTTTCTGAGCAAGCAATAGTCTATGTACATTAAAGATTTCATCGTCAGACGTAGAATTGGTTTTCGAGGATGATTTTTGGAACCGCAGGGACTCAGTTTTTGTCAATTGTTTCTGAGCCAGGAGTAGTCTTTGTGCGCTAAAGATGTCAGGGTCAGCCGTAGAACTGGGCTTATTGGATGATTTTTGGGTCCCCGGGTCCTAGTATTTGTCAATGGTTTCTGAGCAAGCAATAGTCTATGTACATTGAAGATTTCATCGTCAGACGAAGAAATGGTTTTCGAGGATGATTTTTGGAACAGCAGGGACTCAGTTTTTGTGAATTGTTTCTGAGCCATGAGTAGTCTTTGTGCGATGAAGATGCCAGGGTCAGCCGTAGAACGTGGCTTATTGGATGATTTTTGGGTCCCCGGGTCCTAATATTCGTCAACGGTTTCTCAGTAAACAATAGCCTGTTTACATTGAAGATTTCATCGTCAGACGTAGAACTGGTTTTCGAGGATGATTTTTGGAACAGTAGGGACTCAGTTTTTACAACCGTTTCTTAGCCAGTAGTTGTCCATGTGCGTTGAAGATGTCAGTGTCAGCCGTAGAACTGGGCTTATTGGATGATTTTTGGGTCCCTAGGTCCTAGTTTTTGTCAACGGTTTGTGAGCAAGCAATAGTCTATGTATTTTGAAGATTTCATCATCAGCCGTAAAAGTGGTTTTCAAGGATGATTTTTGGCACAGCAGGGACTCAGTTTTGTCAACTGTTTCTGAGCCAGTAGTAGTCTATGTGCGCTGAAGATGTCGGTGTCAGCCGTAGAACTGGACTTATTGGATGATTTTTGGGTCCTGGGTTCTAGTTTTCGTCAACGGTTAGTGAGCAAGCAATAGTCTACGTACATTGAAGATCTAATCGTCAGCCATAGAACTAGTTTTCGAGGATGATTTTTCAGGGTCAGCTGTAGAACTGGGCTTATTGGATGATTTTTGGGTCCCCGGGTGCTAGTATTCGTTAACGGTTTCTGAGCAAGTAGTAGTCCATGTGCGCTGAAGATGTCAGTGTCAGCTGTAGAACTGGCTTATTGGATGATTTTAGGGTCCCCGAGTCTCCTAGTATTCGTCAACGGTTTCTGAGCAAACAATAGCCTATTTACGTTGAAATTTTCTTCGTCACCCGCAGAACTCGTTTTCGAGGATTATTTTTGGAACACGATAGACTCAGTTTTTGTCAACTGTTTCTGAGCCAGTAGTACTCTTTGAGCGCAGAAGATGCCAGCGTCAGCCGTATAACTGGGTTTGTTCGATTGTTTTTACGACCCTGGGTCCTAGTTTTCATCAACGGCTTTTAAGCAAGCAATAGTGTGTGTACATTGAAGATTTCATCATCAACCGTAGAACTAGTTTTTGTGCATGATTTTTGGAACAGCAGGGACTCTGTTTTTGTCAATTGTTTCTGAGCCAGTCACCGTAGAACTAGGCTTATTAGATGATTTTTGGGTCCCCGGGTCCTAGTATTCGTCAACAGTTTCTGAGCAAGCAATAGTCTCTGTACTTTTAAGATTTCATCCTCAGCCGTAGAACTGGTTTTCGAGGATGATTTTGGAACAGCAGGGACTCAGTTTTTTTCAACGGTTTCTAAGCCAGTAGTAGTCTATGTGGGCTGAAGATGTGAGGGTCAGCCGTAGAACAAGGCTTATTGGATGATTTTTGGGTCCCCGGGTCCTAGTATTCGTCAACGGTTTCTGAGCAAGCAATAGTCTATGTACATTAAAGATTTCATCATCAGACGTAGAACTGGTTTTCGAGGATGATTTTTGGAACAGCAGGGACTCAGTTTTTGTCAATTATTTCTGAGCCAGGAGTACTCTTTGTGCGCTGAAGATGTCAGGGTCAGCTGTAGAACTTTGCTTATTGGATAATTTTTGGGTCCCCGGGTCCTAGTATTTGTCAATGGTTTCTGAGCAAGCAATAGTCTATGGACATTGAAGATTTAATCGTCAGCCATAAAACTGGTTTTCGAGGATGATTTGTCAGGGTTAGCCGTAGAACTGGCTTATTGGATGATTTTTGGGTCTCCGGGTCCTAGTATTCGTCAACGGTTTCTGAGCAAGCAATAGTCTATTTACATTGAAATTTTCTTCGTCACCCGCAGAACTCGTTTTCGAGGATTATTTTTGGAACACGATAGACTCAATTTTTGTCAACTGTTTCTGAGCCAGTATTAGTCTTTGAGCGCAGAAGATGCCAGCGTCAGCCGTATAACTGGGTTTGTTGGATTGTTTTTAGGACCCTGGGTCCTAGTTTTCGTCTACGGCTTTTAAGCAAGCCATAGTGTGTGTACATTGAAGATTTCATCGTCAGCCGCAGAACTGGTTTACGAGGATATTTTTGGAACAGCAGGGACTCGGTTTTTGTCAACTGTTTCTAAGCCGTTAGTAGTCTATGGGGGCTGAAGATGACAGTGTCAGCCGTAGAACTTGGCTTATTGGGTGATTTTTGGGTCAATGGGTCCTAGTTTTCCTCAACGGTTTCTGAGCAAGCAATAATCTATCTACTTTGAAGATTTCATTGTCAACCGTTGAAATGGTTTTCGAGGATGAGTTTTGGGACAGTAGGGACTCAGTTTTTGTCTACTGTTTCTGAGCCAGTAGGAGTCCATGTGCGCTGAAGATGTCAGGGTCAGCAGTAGAACTGGCTTATTGGATGATTTTAGGGTCCACGAGTCCTAGTATTCGTCCACGGTTTCTGAGCAAGCAATAGTCTATTTACATTGAAATTTTCTTCGTCACCCGCAGAACTCGTTTTCGAGGATTATTTTTGGAACACGATAGACTCAGTTTTTGTCAACTGTTTCTGAGCCAGTAGTAGTCTTTGAGCGCAGAAGATGCCAGCGTCAGCCGTATAACTGGGTTTGTTGAATTGTTTTTAGGACCCTGGTCCTAGTTTTCATCAACGGCTTTTAAGCAAGCAATAGTGTGTGTACATTGAAGATTTCATCATCAACCGTAGAACTAGTTTTCGTGGATGATTTTTGGAACAGCAGGGACTCTGTTTCTGTCAATAGTTTCTGAGCCAGTAGTAGTCTATGTGCGCTGAAAATCTCAATGTCACCGTAGAACTAGGCTTATTGGATGATTTTTGGGTCCCCGGGTCCTAGTATTCGTCAACGGTTTCTGAGCAAGCAATAGTGTATGGACATTGAACATTTCTTCGTCAGACGTAGAACTGGTTTTTGAGTATGATTTTAGAAGAGCAGGGAGTGAGTTTTTGTCTACTGTTTCTGAGCCAGTAGTAGTCCATGTGCGCTGAAGATGTCAGGGTCAGCTGTAGAAGTGGCTTATTGGATGATTTTAGGGTCCCCGGGTCTCCTAGTATTCGTCAACGGTTTCTGAGCAAGCAATAGTCTATTTACATTGAAATTTTCTTCGTCACCCGCAGAACTCGTTTTCGAGGATTATTTTTGGAACACGATAGACTCAGTTTTTGTCAACTGTTTCTGAGCCAGTATTAGTCTTTGACCGCAGAAGATGCCAGCGTCAGCCGTATAACTGGGTTTGTTGGATTGTTTTTAGGACCCTGGGTCCTAGTTTTTGTCAACGGCTTTTAAGCAAGCCATAGTGTGTGTACATTGAAGATTTCATCATCAACCGTAGAACTAGTTTTCGTGGATGATTTTTGGAACAGCAGGGACTCTGTTTCTGTCAATAGTTTCTGAGCCAGTAGTAGTCTATGTGCGCTGAAAATCTCAATGTCACCGTAGAACTAGGCTTATTGGATGATTTTTGGGTCCCCGGGTCCTAGTATTCGTCAACGGTTTCTGAGCAAGCAATAGTCTATGTACATTGAAATTTTCATCGTGAGCCGCAAAACTGGTTTTCGAGGATTATTTTTGGAACACAATAGCCTCAGTTTTTGTCAACTGTTTCTGAGCCAGTAGTAGTCTATGTGCGCTGAAGATGTCAGGGTCAGCCGTAGAATTGGCTTATGGGATGATTTTTGGGTCCCTAGGTACTAGTTTTCGTCAACGGTTTGTGAGCAAGCAATAGTCTATGGACATTGAAGATTTAATCGTCAGCCATAAAACTGGTTTTCGAGGATGATTTGTCAGGGTTAGCTGTAGAACTGGCTTATTGGATGATTTTTGGGTCTCCGGGTCCTAGTATTCGTCAACGGTTTCTGAGCAAGCAATAGTCTATGTACATTGAAGATTTCATCGTCAGATGTAGAACTGGTTTTCGAGGATGATTTTTGGAACAGCAGGGACTCAGTTTTTGTCAACTGTTTCTGAGCTAGTAGTAGTCTATGTGCGCTGAAGATGTCACGGTCAGCCATAGAACTAGGCTTATTGGATGATTTTTGGGTCCCCGGGTCCTAGTATTCGTAAACGGTTTCTGAGCAAGCAATAGTCTATGGACATTGAAGATTTCATCCTCAGACGTAGAACTGGTTTTCGAGGATGATTTTTGGAACAGCAGGGACTGAGTTTTTGTCAACTGTTTCTGAGCCAGTAGTAGTCTTTATGCGCTGAAGATGTTAGGGTCAGACGTAGAACTGGGCTTATTGGATGATTTTTGGGTCCCCGGGTCCTCGTATTCGTCAACGGTTTCTGAGCAAGCAATAGTCTATGGACATTGAAGATTTCATCCTCAGACGTAGAACTGGTTTTCGAGGATGATTTTTGGAACAGCAGGGACTGAGTTTTTCTCAACTGTTTCTGAGCCAGTAGTAGTCTTTATGCCCTGAAGATGTTAGGGTCAGACGTAGAACTGGGCTTATTGGATGATTTTTGGGTCCCCGGGTCCTAGTATTCGTCAACGGTTTCTGAGCAAGCAATAGTCAATGTACATTGAAGATTTCATCCTCAGACGTAGAACTGGTTTTCGAGGATGATTTTTGGAACACCAGGGATTGAGTTTTTATCAACTGTTTCTGAGCCTCTAGTAGTCTATGTGCGCTGAAGATGTCAGTGTCAGCCGCAGAACTAGGCTTATTGGATGACTTTTGGGTCCCTAGGTCCTAGTATTCGTCAACGGTTTCTGAGCAAGCAATAGTCTATGTACATTGAAGATTTCATCGTCAGACGTAGAACTGGTTTTCGAGGATGATTTTTGGAACAACAGGGACTCAATTTTTGTCAACTGTTTCTGAGCCAGTAGTAGTCTTTGTGCGCTTAAGATGTCAGGGTCAGCCGTAGAACTGGGTTTATTGGATGATTCTTGGGTCCCCGGGTCCTAGTATTCGTCAATGGTTTCTGAGCAAGCAATAGTCTATGGACATTGAAGATTTCATCATCAGACGTAGAACTGGTTTTCGAGGATGATTTTTGGAACAGCAGGGATTGAGTTTTTGTCAACTTTTTATGAGCCTGTAGTAGTCTATGTGCGCTGAAGATGTCAGTGACAGCCGTAGAACTAGGCTTATTGGATGATTTTTGGGTCCCGGGGTCCTAGTATTCGTCAACGGTTTTTGAGCAAGCAATAGTCTATGTACATTGAACATTTCATGGTCGGAGGTTGAACTGGTTTTCGAGGATGATTTTTGGAACAGCAGGGATGGAGTTTTTGTCAACGGTTTCTGAACCAGTAGTAGTCTATATGCGCTGAAGATGTCAGTGCCAGCCGCAGAACTGGGCTTATTTGATGATTTTTAAGTCCCTAGGTCCTAATATTCGTCAACGGTTTCTGAGCAAGCAATAGTCTATGTACATTGAAGATTTCATCGTCAGACGTAGAACTGGTTTTCGAGGATGATTTTTGGAACAACAGGGACTCAATTTTTGTCAACTGTTTCTGAGCCAGTAGTAGTCTTTGTGCGCTTAAGATGTCAGGGTCAGCCGTAGAACTGGGTTTATTGGATGATTCTTGGGTCCCCGGGTCCTAGTATTCGTCAATGGTTTCTAAGCAAGCAATAGTCTATGGACATTGAAGATTTCATCCTCAGACGTAGAACTGGTTTTCGAGGATGATTTTTGGAACAACAGGGACTGAGTTTTTGTCAATTGTTTCTCAGCCAGTAGTAGTCTTTACGCGCTGTTGATGTCAGGGTCATTCGTAGAACTGGGCTTATTGGATGATTTTTGGGTCCCCGGGTCATAGTATTTGTCAATGGTTTCTGAGCAAGCAATAGTCTATGTACTTTGAACATTTCTTCGTCAGATATAGAACTGGTTTTTGAGTATGATTTTTGGAAGAGCAGGGAGTGAGTTTTTGTCAACTATTTCTGAGCCAGTAGTAGTCTATGTGCGCTGAAAATGTCAGTGTCAGCCGTAGAACTGGCTTATTAGATGATTTTTGGGTCCCAGGTCCTAGTATTCGTAAATGGTTTCTGAGCAAGCAATAGTCTATGGACATTGAAGATTTCATCCTCAGACGTAGAACTGGTTTTCGAGGATGATTTTTGGAACACCAGGGATTGAGTTTTTATCAACTGTTTCTGAGCCTCTAGTAGTCTATGTGCGCTGAAGATGTCAGTGT
>Ga0325405_1005950_pt1 | contig 12338 bp, 8 predicted proteins | sample PopdelMetagenome_21_FD_205663 | JGI IMG/M metagenome (GOLD analysis project Ga0325405, IMG submission 205663) | Populus deltoides microbial communities from Bellville, Georgia, United States - Xylem-Control-R2 | ecosystem: Host-associated > Plants > Phyllosphere > Stem > Wood/Secondary xylem...
CACTAATTTGAATGTGAAATATTTAATATTTAATTTAAATAAGTAAAAGATCTGTTTATATCTATAAATTCAGGATATAGAAGGTGTTCATGAAAAATATCAAAAGTCAGAGATGATTCCTCGATGCCTTCCTGGTTTAATTAATTGACGGTGGAAGACTTGCTTTTTTCTCCTATTTATCAACCGGTTTGTTTTTTTATTTAAAATTTTTTAATATTAAAAATAATTTTAAAAAAATAAATATATTTTCAAATAAAAAACATGAAATATTTTTAAAAATAAATTCAAATACACAACCCGGAATCGACTATGTGCCAACTGTAATCCGAGAAAAAGATCCAACGTGGAATCCGTAGAGTTTTCAGTCCAAAATACATACAAGGAAAGCTTGTGTTCCTTCAGTCCACTGCGACAGACAGAAAAAGGGTTTTATGTTTTTTTTAATTCACGCTTTTCTCGCCACTCTTCCTCTCCTCCATCTCCGCGTTTTTTCTGCCAAAATTCTCTCCCCCTGCAAATAAAACATAAATAAATAAAATCTCTTTCTCTCATCTGATTTCGTAAACCCTAGCAGAGTAATCCTCTCTGTCCTAAAAAAAAAAAAATCTCTCTGAAACGCCACATGGGTGTTTGGCTTTTCACCAATTTCTCACTCTTTCTTTCCCTACTGCTATGTCTAGCCAATTCTCAGCAAAACGACGACGCAGCAGCCATGATGAAACTGAGAGACAGCCTTGGCAACCCATCTACTCTCGGCTGGTCTGGCTCTGACCCATGTAACTGGCTCCACGTGGGTTGCTTAGATAACCGGGTCACTCGGATCCAAATAGGCAATCAGAATTTACAAGGTACTCTCCCCCCAGAACTCAAAGACTTGACTCAGTTAACTCGGTTCGAGGTCATGAACAACCAGTTAACGGGCGCATTACCGAGTTTATCAGGTTTAAGCTATCTCCAAGTCCTCTTTTTACATAACAACACCCTCTCTTCAATTCCTCCTGATTTTTTCGCCGGAATGACGTCCTTAACCAGCGTCTATTTGGATTACAATCCTTTTGAATCATGGGAGATACCGGAGAGTCTCAAGGATGCTAGTGCTTTGAAGGAATTCTCGGCGAACGGTGCTAATGTAGCTGGCAAAATCCCTGAATTTTTTAACAGCGATGTGTTTCCTGGCATGGAGACTTTGCATTTAGCTTTAAATTATTTAGAGGGTGGATTGCCCCTCAATTTTTCGGGGTCTACTATACAATCTTTATGGCTTAACGGCCAAAAGAGTAATTCGAGGCTAAATGGTACTATTTCTATCCTGCAAAACATGACTTCATTGAAAGAAATTTGGCTCCAAGGAAATCATTTTACGGGTCCTTTGCCTGATTTGTCTGGGATGATTTCATTGGAAGATTTGAATTTAAGGGATAATAGCTTGACGGGTGTTGTTCCGCCATCATTGCTGACCATTTCTACACTTCGTGTTGTCAATTTCACTAATAATAAGCTCCAGGGACCGACGCCCAGTTTTGCTAGGACAGTTGATGCGGATATGATTCCCGGGACTAATAATTTTTGTTTGGATAGTCCTGGTGTTGCTTGTGATGCTACTGTTAGTGTTTTGTTGTCGGTTGCAAAAAACTTTGGATACCCTGCTAGTCTTGCTGACCTTTGGAAAGGAAATGATCCTTGCACATCCACCCAAGCCTGGAAAGGAATTTCTTGTGGTGGAGGGGATATTTTGGTGATTAACTTGAAGAAAGCAGGACTTAGCGGTACCATTTCTTCAGACTTTTCTTTGATTTCGAGACTACAGAAATTGATTCTTTCTGATAACATGCTTACTGGTACGATACCCGATGAGCTTATAAGTTTGTCTAATCTTGCTTTATTAGATGTTTCGAATAATAAACTCTCTGGTCAAATACCCAAGTTTAGAAGTAATGTGCAAGTGGAATATGGTGGAAATCCTGATATTGGGAAGAGTAACACTAGCTATGCTCCCCCTGGTGCTCCTGGAAGTACACCTTCTGGTACAGGTAGTGGTTCGGATGATAGTGGAAACAAGAACTCAGCTAGTGGAAAGATTGTGGGTTCTGTGATTGGTGCTGTTGGTGTTGTATGTGTGGTTGGGTTAGGTGTATTCTTTTATAGTAAGAAACAAAAGCGATCTAGTAAGGTTCAGAGTCCAAATATGATGATTATTCACCCGCGCCGCTCATGGGATCAGGATGAGGTGAAAATCACTGTTGCTGGATCAAGTGCAAATAGTGGAGTTGAGAGCTTTACTGATAGTGTTGGACCCAGTGACATTCAAGTGGTCAGGACTGAGAATATGGTGATCTCAATTCAAGTTTTAAGAAATGTTACGAATAATTTTAGTGAAGAAAATATATTGGGAAGAGGTGGATTTGGGACTGTATACAAGGGGGAGTTGCATGATGGAACAAAAATTGCAGTAAAGAGGATGGAGTCGGGAGTGATTAGCGAGAAGGGTCTAGCAGAGTTCATGTCTGAGATTGCAGTGCTTACTAAGGTTCGACACCGCCATCTAGTTGCCCTTCTAGGATATTGCTTGGATGGAAATGAGAGGCTTCTTGTTTATGAATACATGCCTCGGGGGACTCTTAGCAGTCATCTTTTTAGTTGGAAGGAGGAGGGTGTCAAACCGCTCGACTGGACTAGAAGATTAACTATTGGCTTGGATGTTGCTAGAGGCGTTGAATACCTACATGGGCTAGCACATCAAAGTTTTATTCACAGGGATCTCAAGCCTTCCAATATTCTTCTAGGAGATGATATGCGGGCCAAAGTGGCTGATTTTGGATTGGTTCGTCTTGCTCCAGAAGGGAAAGCTTCAATTGAAACGAGATTAGCTGGAACTTTTGGATATCTTGCTCCTGAATATGCAGGTAACTAAATTTTCTACTTCCATACTTTGCATGCCTAGAGTTATTCTGTTATTTTATTGTAGAGTAACCAATAAAAGAAATAGACGAACATTAGGTTGTGAGAAAACCATAACTGAATGAATAAAAAAGCATGAGAAGGACAGGGGAGGATGCAGCAAAGAATTGCAATTGAGTTCGATACTTTTCTCTCTTTTTTTATTGGTAGGATTTTCTATTTGAAAATTCCTTTTCATGTAGGCTTTTAATGGCTAAAACATTGCAGAAACAACACCAGAGTTTTCTCTGTCAATGGATCATGTTATTACCTTAAATAACTAGAAACAATCAATAAAGTAAATAAACCTGGTGTAAAAATGATAATGATCTTTCACTTGTCAAGTTTTGCAACCCTGATCCATGGTATTGTATTGTTTGTGCAACATTTGTAGGTATAGGAGTAGAAGATTTCATAAAATTATAAAAGAGCCTCCTCCTAGACAGTATTGGTCCTTGTTTTGACACATAAATGATCTTTGTGTTTGCATGCTTATGATAATAGTTAGCATGGCTGCATTGGCTGAGATGAACGATTCACTTTGATTTATTGTATTTATTGGGCACACTGAACTGGAACATATTCATTCTCTTATAATGTCAGCTGGTGCTCCCTTTTGTATTTTATTTTCTTGGTTTTCAATTCAAGTGGGTCACTGGTTGCCAAATAAATTCCTTGCATTTCAAATGATGAATGTTCCACTCTTCTTTGTCTAGACTTCTCAGCATGTTAAAGGAATTTTGTATCTTTTGTTGGATAAAAACCAGTCAGGAGCTAAACCTGAACTCTTCTGTATGTCTTGGCAGTGACTGGTCGAGTGACTACCAAGGTTGATGTGTTTAGCTTTGGAGTCATATTAATGGAGATGATCACTGGAAGGAAGGCACTGGATGAGACCCAGCCTGAGGACAGCTTGCATCTTGTTACTTGGTTCCGTAGGATGCACATCAACAAAGACATGTTCCGTAAAACCATTGACCCAACCATTAATCTTGACGAGGAAACCCTTGGCAGCATTAGCACAGTTGCCGATCTAGCAGGCCACTGCACTGCAAGGGAGCCCTACCAAAGGCCAGACATGGGTCACGTGGTTAATGTTCTGTCATCTCTTGTTGAGATTTGGAAACCAGCAGAACCAGATTCTGATGAAATGTATGGGATTGATTTTGAGATGCCCTTGCCCGAAGTGCTCCTGAAGTGGCAGGCATTTGATGGAAGCAGCTCTTCATTTCTTGCCAGTGGGGATAATACCCAGACCAGCATACCTACTCGGCCATCTGGCTTTGCGGAGTCGTTTACATCAGCAGATGGACGGTAGAGAAGGAAGGTAAAGGAAGTCATGTGTCTAGCGATATCAGTCTGTAAGCAGGCGGTTGTGGTAGGAGTGGCTCTCTCTGAATGCTTAGCTTGTGATTCTTACCACCCCCACCCTTTGGCTTGGTAGTTTATATTTTTCTGGTGCTTTTGAGTGTAGGAAATGCAGATAGACAGATATTTGAAGAGTGGATTAGCTTTCATTTGTTCGTCGTTTTTTTTTCTTCGTCTCTTGTTTCATTGGGATCTGACACAAATGATAATCAATCCCTTTTGTTCAATGTGTTTCCCAGCAGCTCTTTTTTTTTTTTTTTGTAACCAACAGTTATGATCCCGTTCTGTAGAGGAAATGGCGGGAATTCTATTTATTGGGATGTCATCATCGCCTAAATCATGAGTTGCTGCTTTATTTCATGTTCCCCTTTTCCATGTCTGGTACCAAATCCATTTCCAGATAATGATGGGTAGTGAAAAATGTGGTGGTTGGGCCCTGATGATGAAGTGGCAGTCCCTTCCTAGCCTTCGCATGTGAAGATGGTTAGGCTCCGTTCGGCTACAATTGCATCCGAGCTTCCATATAAATTATGCTTTTTATCTAGGAACACAGCAATAGACTCTTGCTGTGTAGTTGCGCTCTTGTTCCAGATAAATTATTTTTTATTTAATTTTTATATTTTTAATATACTGATATTGAAAAATAAAAAATTATAGCAAGCAAGTAGTGTACGACACGGACTGAGGAAAGTCGAACCATATCCTACTGATTTCAACATGTATTAGATTATGTGAAAACCATGTCACATGTAAATATCCTCTCTCTCTCTTTTTTTTGTAATAAAAGCTTAGGTGGTGGATGAGGTGATGGATTAAGACGGCATCTACACTCTAAAACACTCTACGAGTGTCATGCCTGATAAAGCAATTGTATTCTTTTATTTATTTATTTATTTATTATTATTATTATTATTCTATTTTCCTGGGTGAGCGGGCAAGTGCATGAATGGATGACAATTGTCTGGCACGGACCTGCTTGCCAGCTGTATGCGTCTTTTTGGTTGCCAACATTCTGTCACCGTAGACAGCGACTGACAGTACTTGATGATATCTTCAACTTGATGATATCTTCAGCTTTGTCATCATTATTCTATAATCAGCGGAATTGGTGGCCATCTTGTAAATAGTTAATCATAATTAATATCTTAACTTGACGGTCAATTATTTTTAAGCCGCATATCAAGCCTCAATTTCTGGAGAGTTTCTTTTCTTCTTTTTATTAATCTTGCAATTTACAAGGGTGGTGACGTGGATTTATTAGATTTTAGCGTTTTGATGGGACATGCGATGAATATTTTAACCAGAAGGCCCAATGGAGGTCCACGGCCTCCAAGCCCACTTATGGGAAGAACCGCTTTCAGGCGAGCATGGAGCGGTGTTTCTATCATTATCAATTGAACAGAGCTGCTAATTTTCACAGTAAATTTCTAGCCAATCTTCTTCTTCTCAGGGGGAAAAAAACACATCTCCTAACATCAAGCACAGCTTGTTGGCGCTTCATAATTTTTTTTTAAAAAAAAATGAAGAAAAAAACAATGTTGTATCAACTCTACAGTTTCTTTCTCCTCGACGTCCCTTGAGTTAACCTTCAAGGATATCCACAGTACGAGAGAGATCAACAAAAAAAGTAGAGGATGAGGGGTTTTACTTGCCTCTAACACTGTTCACAAGAATAGTTTTTTTTTTAATTTTTTTTTATTTTAGTTGAATCCGTCAACATTAGGATTATTAAGAACTGAATTATATATATATTTTTTAAATTATTTTTTATAAGGTTATTGAAGACACATAATTCAAATACAAATAAAAAAATTAACCTGAGTTCCCGCGAATCAATCCAATATATAGATTTACTGCCAGGTCCGCCAGGATGGATCAGAGATGGCATGGAGACATTCTCATCTTTTCATGTTCAAAAACAAAATTGGGCTTTGCCTCACACTTCAGTGCTTTTACCAGGCCACGCAGGGGTAGAGAAACCAAGCAGCCCGCCAATCCGAGGAGGGAGGCTTGGGCCTATGTGACTTTTCATATGCTTACACACATCGTCAAAATATTTATTGGGTCCAAGTTTCTAAGTCTTCACTTGACCGCCACGCCTTTCTTCTTCTTCTTTTAGGTTACGTAAAATCTTGTTTTCTCTGCTTCTCTGGGACCTCTTTCGCTTTCGGCATTCGCACTAAAAACTGCTCCAAACAGCTTTGTATGATTTTTCTTACAAAAACAAATCTGGTCAAAGGGCGATGATCGGAACAACTTTGACACAAAAAAATCATTGAAAACCATACTATCAATTTAGCAACTAAACAGGTTTTTACATCAACTTTCATCCATTTTTAAGATTTCTTTTATCTATATTTTCATTTAAATTTACTTTTTTTTTTTAAGAAATGACGTTATTTTATTAAAAAAAACTTCATATTTTTTTGTTAATGATTCTAACAGAGGTATTTAATTGGGAAATCAAATAATTTAAGAATAAAACTAATATAATTAGAAAATAGTTTTGATGCAGAATTAATACTAATATCCTAGTAATAAATTCAAGAGTATATTTAAGGTTTGCCCAAGATTATCTTCACTTTTCAACCCCCTCGAATATAGGGCATGTGCTCCTCCACCAACGCAAATCTAACCTCTCTTTTGATGATCCGATCACATGTTCAAGTTCTTAACAATCAACAAGACAGTATATCTTTTTTGTCGTTAATTAATTATCAAGCTAACTCTAATATTTTATAGTTGACCATTCACTTTTACTACATACCAAGTTCTATATATTTTCTTCTAATCCCTTGCTTTATAATTTTCTTTTAGTCCCTCCTCCTAATTAAAAATGGGGAAAATTACTGGGTATGTTAGAATCTGTACACTCCTCTCTCTCTCTCTGTCTCTCTCTCTCTCTCTGACAAGCATGAATTTTGAAACCCAGTATGCTGAATAACTCTTTCAATTAAAGATTATCCCAATAGCTAGGATATATATATAGCGTAATTAAGAAATGCAAATCTAATTAGAATAAAACTGAAAATATATAAACATTTTCTTCATGCCATCAAATAGCAGAAGACTTCAAGAAATGGGCAAATGCCGTGATAAAGAGAACGGACATAAATAAACGCAGCTGGACAAGTGAATGCATGATTTTACGTGTGGGGAAAAAAACGCAAGGGAGGATGGCTGGTTTGGATCATGGTCTGGGGTGGGTCGTCTTAATCCAACGGCGCACCCATGTGAAAAAATAGAAAGCAAAGACAAAAATAAATCTCGAAACCCAGCCCAATCCAACCCAAGAACAGAAAACCAATAAGCAGCTTTCATTCCCTTCTGACAGCACATGCCATGGAATGGATGGACAGTCAGTCCACACCGACCCTGGCGTTGACGACCCTTTTATTTTTTGTGCGTGTCAAAGTGTTGATTCTTCCTTTTGATCCATTCTATTCTAAATTTTCTAAAACCACCACCCTCTCTCCCTCGTGACAGTTCATATCTTGTACCATTTCAAACTTCAACGGTCAAATATTAAGAACCCCCTTCAAAGCTAACACCTCTCTAACATCATGTTTCATTATTTATTTCATTCAACATTATATTAACTCTTAAGTTTCCAATGTTGAACAACCGTGTCAATCTACCACATTACACTCTCATCTATATAAAATTCCCATCTAACTACCCTTTCAATTCCTTAGCACCAAGCACATATATACATTCATTCTTCCTACCACGAAAAAATCCCACCACCACCATTACTTCCTTCTTAAGTTAGTTGTTTCTAGTTCAACATCAACTTTAGGTCCATGATGATCTCTACATGGAGAAAGCGAAGAGCAGCTCGCCTGGCCGGCAAGCGGCGACTAGAGAGCGAAATGGGAGACATCGAAGTGACAATACCAAATCATTTTCGATGCCCGATTTCGCTGGAATTGATGAAAGATCCGGTCACCATGTCAAGTGGGATTACTTACGATCGTGAGAGCATCGAGAAGTGGATAGAGGCTGGGAATGTGACCTGCCCCGTTACCAACAGGGTCTTGAGGACCCTTGATCCTATACCAAATCACACCATACGTAAAATGATACAAGATTGGTGCGTCGCAAATAGTTCTTATGGGATAGAAAGAATTCCAACGCCTAGAACTCCCGTAAGTTCTGAAGAGGCTTTGGAGATTCATTTCAAAATTAAAACAGCTTGTAAAAGAGGAGATCAGATTGGGTGCCAAAATTTGGCTGCCAAGATTAAGGCACTAGCGAAGGAGAGCGAACGTAACAAGAGCTGCCTTGTGGCTACTGGAACGGCTGGTGTTTTATCATATGCTTTTGAAGAGTTTTCAAAAGCTTCTTTCGAAGAAAATGTTGCGGTCCTGGACGAAATACTGTCATGTTTGGCAGTACTTCTGCATCATGACAAGGCAACGAATTGCCCTGGCTCAGATGCATCTATAGATCGCATCGTGTTGTTCTTGAAAAGTGAGGATTTGTCTGCGAGAAGAAATGCAGTTCTGGTGCTAAAAGAGCTTGTTCCAATATTGGAATACAGAAAAGTAGACATGTTACTAGAAATTGAAGGAGCCATGGAAGCGTTGTTTAAGCTAATTAAGGCACCCATTTGTCATGCTGCAACAAAAGCTTCATTAATGGTCATTTATCATATGGTCACATCACCATCTCCTTCAAACGCAAAGATCATAGCTAAGTTTGTTGATTTGGGTTTGGTCTCGTTGCTGTTAGAAATGCTTGTAGACGCAGAAAGAAGTTTATGTGAGAAGGCGTTGGCCGTTCTTGATGGAATTTGTGGCAGTGATCAAGGGAGAGAGGAGGCATACAATCATGCTCTCACAATACCAGTTCTCGTCAGGAAAATACACCGAGTCTCAGACTTAGCAATGAAGTTCTCCGTCTCTATTCTATTTAAACTCTGCATGAATGAGAAGAGAGAAAATGGAGGTGTTCTAGTCGAGGCTATTCAAAGGAATGCTTTTGAAAAGCTTTTGGTTCTCTTACAGGTTGGCTGTGATGAGAGAACAAAGGAGAAGGCAACTCAGCTGTTGAGGGTGTTGAATGTTTATAGAAGCAGTGTGGACTGTATCGATTCTGTAGATTTCAAGAACGTCAAAAGGCCCTTTTAATTCAAGGCAACCGCCACCGTAGCAGTTTTGTAGACAAGAGTGTTTGCCTGTTAGGATCTACATCTGATCATGATATCCAGTTTCATGTACAAAATACAAAAGCTTACCGTAATTAATTATACTGTTACAGATTTTGACAGTCCAATTCTCAATTCCGGACATTTTGATTTTGCGTTGTATGGTTTTTTTTTTCCCTTACTGATGGGATATGCGTGATATTAATAAAAGTCGGACTGGATTATATGACATGCCATCGAAATCAGACTGGTTGTTGGTTTTTATTAGATCCGATCCAACATAAACTAATGCTTTCAAATTTTATCTGAAAGCACATTACTTTTATGTTTATTTTTTTCTAGGAATATGCTATGTTTCTGGGGAATTATGACGATAATAGTAATGCTTGCCGGACCATTTTGCTTTTAAAAGGACTTCATCTCTCTGATCAAGATTTAAGATATTTCTATAAAATGAGAATAACAGGATGTAGAGATTTCATCCTATCGAATAAATAAATAAAATATAAGTCGCAAGTGAGTTTCTTTGTACGAGTGCTTGACCCAGTCCCTATACTCTAACAATTTATGGAGTAATTCTGCGGTACTCGTATAATACTGTCATTTGCTCTTGAATTGATAGCACGCCGTTTCCTGTTGTAATTTTTTTTTTTATCAAATTATACATTTATCAGTTAGTTCCGAGATGAAAAGTTGAGATCATCTAGCTAGTACCACGTATTAACATCTAGGCTTCTTGAAAATTAGAAAGGTGACCAGACGTGGAATGATCTCTAAATTAAGATAGATACCTGTTCATATATCTCGCTTGAGTTGTCAAGGTGGGAAGACCGCCATTAATCATAGTGTACCTAATCAACTTGGAGGGCATGTTTTGTAGCAGGCAAAGGAATAGAATGAAATGAATCACAGAATTTTAACCATCTAATTCAACGACTCGTTACATTTCTTCATTTAATTAGTTGTAAGATTCTACAACATATAATAATTACTAAAAACTAGTGCTTGAGAATCAAGTGAGTTGTTAAGGACGAATCATGGCTAAACGGACCGGAAGAATTTAGCAGACCCGATCGTTGCGGCGGCGAGATTCGATAATTATCCCTGGAATACAACAGGAATATTTAATAGAATATCAGCTATCATTTTTTCTCTAATCTTAGTAAACAATATTTATTCAAAAAAAAAAATATTGTAGTTCCTTAATTTGACCAAACACATGATGAGTAATGTGTGGATATAATTAATTATTTAGCCAGTAAAATAGGTTGTCATGATTAGAAAACAAAAAAACTTTGTAATAAAAAAAATAAAGATGGAAAGATATATGATATTTAATAGCTTTTATTATTGTTTAATAATTGGTATTTCTTAACATTTTTCACACTAGGTAGAGGAAATCATGTTGTCTTGGACAAATATAAATTTTCATCACAAGCTGACTTTTAATTAGAACTCCATGATCACCAGCTATGCAGGAGAAATTCAAGTTCAAACGATGGTTATGAACAACCATGCATGCAGAAAATATGAAAAAAAAGGAAAAAAATTATAAAAATAATTCTGTTATCTGAAAACTTTCTATTATATTGTTCTCCCAACGTATTTTGTCTTGACAATATATAGTGTAGTTTTTTGTGTCAATTTCTCATATTAATGAAATTCTATCTTTAAAAAAGAAGACTTAAAAGAGTTTTTTTTTTTCCAAACAGCGAAATTTCAACGAATTTAAATATAAAATTCACAAACAATTCTCATATAGTGAGAAATATTCAATTTTGTTTTTGGTTATAAATTCATCTTAAGCATCTATAGAAAAAAAAAGGCTGTATGTATTTTTTCATCAAGGTTTTGTTTTTACTTCCTTTATATTGTCAAGACTTTCCATCATGAATTTTAAAATGCATGTAAAAGGTAAATACTAATACAATTAATATCTTAATTTTAGCGTTTAATTAAGTAAATATAGGCTACTAAGATATTGGTCATTCATTTATTTTAAAAATTTTAGATTAAAAAAATTAATAAATCATATTTTCTTTAACATGAAAGAATCTCCATCAAAATAGAGTCAAAGGGCCATGAAATATAGCAACTAGTTGGTGGATTTCTTTAAAACCAGTTACCTATAATTCTAAAATAATTGTAATTTTTCATGGTGCTTCGTCACTGTTTATATGAATAATTAAGAAAGTTAATATAATTGTTTAATCCATGTGATAACAACTCTGTGTTGTAAATCAGTAAGTTAATGAGCGCATCTTTGAGGGCATGGGTTCGAGAGCTGGTAGAGATAATAAGTTTTTAAGGAAACATACGAAATGTTATCTATGTTTTTTATTCAAAAAAATAAAAAATAAAGCAAGGCTCTAAGCCTCCAGGCTGTGCGGTGCACTACTGGTGAGCGATCTGCCAGGCCTGGTAAATAAACTAATAAAAGGGTAATTTTACAGCTAGCATTGGATCATCTTCGATATGTATAGATTAAATTCAGGAAAACTAATTTACAGTACAATATTCTGTGGAGCTGTTTGTACGTTACAAATTACCAGTCCTTGTATAAATTTTTGACCGAGTCACAACATTCCTGTATTCTTTCCATGCTGCCCATGCAATCTCTAGAATCAGCTACTTGTATTTTTCTATTACCAATTCTCTCTAGTTAGCCGGTCAATGTCAATGTTCGTACTCAATTTGTGCCTCCTTTTCTGAATAAAGAGAGGACGACTGCAATAAATTATTGGCTTGGTGCCAGAGACCATGAAGAAAAGACAACCGGGCTTTAATTTATCAGGAACTCTTGAATAATTTTTCTACTGTCAAACCCAACCTTCTCTATATATGAAATACATGACATCGATGCAGTCTGACTATCGGCATCTGT
>Ga0325405_1005951_pt1 | contig 12337 bp, 9 predicted proteins | sample PopdelMetagenome_21_FD_205663 | JGI IMG/M metagenome (GOLD analysis project Ga0325405, IMG submission 205663) | Populus deltoides microbial communities from Bellville, Georgia, United States - Xylem-Control-R2 | ecosystem: Host-associated > Plants > Phyllosphere > Stem > Wood/Secondary xylem...
AAGTGGTTTTTGTCCAAAATATTGCTGGTGATCTAGCTAGCTAGCTAGCTAGCTAGGAGCACGAAAAACTCTTGTGATTGTCTTTTAACATCATTAAAAACTATCCATTGAGTATAAGATTGGACATAGCTAACCTTATTATTATTTTTGTCTTGAAAAAGTTGTGTTTTGTAGTCGAGCTCTTGGAGGTTATGGTTGTCTTGATGTGAAAGCTCCATTAGTAGTGATCGAGCATTGACAATCCCTGCTTATTTATCCAGCAGGATCGGTCTCAAGTAGAGCTAGCTACAAGATCAAAGCTTGGTGGAGACAAAGGAAAACACATCAAGTGATCAGTTACAGAATGAAGAGATTGAGATACACCGTTAATTTATGCATCCCTACTGGTTTGGTTCTTTGATATCTATATATATATATATACAACTTGATTTGAGGCAGTGAAAGAAGAATATGATTTGTTACTTGTCTTGAGTTGAATAGGTAAACATGCTCGAATATCATTTTTGCTGGACTTTTTCGTTGAGGTTATATATATGTGGTTCCTGTCGGTTTAGAGACCGAGTAAGCACTTGCCTGGAGTTGTGTTTTCTAGCTATAAAATCAAATTAACCCTAGCTAGCTAGCTAGCAAATTAAATCATCATCGAAGCTAGCTAGCTATGAGAACATTATGAACACAATCTTTTATATGAAATTACGTATATATGGTCTATGGACCGACCCTGCTGGCTGAGATTTGCCCCTAAATTTGATCACTCGTGATTTCTCTACACATATCTAGAGCTGGCTTAAACCTAAGAATATGAGGGGGGGAAATTGATATACTCGTTTTAGTTTAAAGAGGGAAACATAGAAAGAGAATCTTACAGAACAGCCAACATGCATGCACATTAATAACAAAAAGAACAGTGCCTTTTTTTTTTTTCCTCTCTGGTGCAATATGCATATGTATGGTGGAGGGTAGAGAGAATCTTTCACCATAAATGGATAAAGGGAAAAAATTTATGTGTGAAAAAAATAATCCCAACATCTTTAGCACTGACGATGTGTTACGGCTGCCGTTCATGGAGGCCATGACACTCGTTTTTGTTCCTTCCAACTACGCGGATTCTTTGTCATCACAAGCAGTCGTAGCAGTAGTGGAATCACTGTACACAAACCTAAAATTAGACACTTCATGACCTCCCTCCCATATTTAGGATGTTGCTCACTTTACAATTTTGGGCTCGTCAACAATGGTGATAGGTATAATTAAAGTTTAGGTTAATTTGTCCTTCTGTTGGGGATTATATGTCTTCTGCTACATTGATAATTAATAAAAGAAGAAGAAGAAGAAGAAGAAGAAGAAGAAGAAGAATATAACATATATATGTTGCAAGAAGGAGAGCAACTTGATCTCTTTAGATTAATTGTCCAATAACAATGATGCATAAGTTGTTCTGTAATTAATGTCTATAAGATTTTCCACGTCTGTGTGTGTGTCTTAACCAAACCCAGTTTGTTAATTGCTGTTTATTGCTCTATATATAGGTTATAATTAATAAATCAAATCCTAATTAAGCTCCCAAAAACTTTATTCAAGGAACATTAAATAATGAATAATATTGTTGCAGCAAGACTAATCGATATCAAACCATGATCATGGATAGTTTTTTTAAATTAACACTCTCGATCGAACTAAAAGGAAGTCTTCCCTTGGTCGCTCAAGAAAGTAAGCAGGCCATTTTGCTATATATAGCTACAGAAATTTCAGAATTGAAGCCTGCTTAATTTGCACTTAAATCATGTTTTTGTCATCAACATATCCGGTTTAAGTTAAGAGCCATTGAAACAATGGTTCAGGGGTTCCATTTAATAAAAAAATTCAAGAAAATTCTTTATGAAGTGAAAATTTCTCTTCTTTAACAGAAAAAACTCATTCAAAATGAAAATTGTTCAAGATGCTACTTGTTTATAGTAATTTTTACCGTGAACCCTTAATTATTTCTCTTTGAAGTAGAGTATAAGGAGAAACAATTTGTCTGCTGCTGATGTCTTGCTGATGTCTTGCTAGTGCTAGTATATGCATGAATTTGATGAGAGGAAGTCATGAAAACAATTAACCACTAGCACATTTTTCTTTCCAAAACAAGGGAAAACTATGGAATTTAAAAGCATTACGAACGAGCCCAGAATCAACCTAGATTCAGAGAACAGGCCTTTCAGTCATTTCAAGCATGATTGAAAACATTATCATGTTTCTCTCGCAAGATGCAAGCCTAGAAGAGTACAGTTGTATATACTCAAATTAAAAATTTGAAGAGTTCAATCTTAATTATAGAGATCGTGGGACCAAAATGGCTTCTGTTACTTTATTGACTCTCTTGGCTCACACACAACAGACAGCCAGCTTGTTTTTCTCTTCAAAATTTCTCCCTTGTCCTTCCACTTCCTGTCAGCTCTCGTCCCCCAAACCCACCCCCCCCCCCCCCCTCTATATATAAGGAAACCCTCTCCTTTCCTCTAAACAACTCCACCAACTCCCTGATCACCTCTCACCTGATCTCTCTTTCTCTCTTCATTAATGGAGGATCTTATGATGAGGAAACCTAGTTCAATCACTCCTGCATCACCACTAACCATGCATAGAGATTCACACACAATAGACAAAGTCAAGCCAAAGATACGTATAATTCACATCTTTGCTCCGGAAATCATCAAGACGGATGTTGCAAACTTCAGAGAGTTGGTGCAAAGGCTTACAGGGAAACCAACTGTTCAAAAGGGGGGTTGCAAGAAGAAAGCTAGAAGCCCAAGAACACAGGATCAACCAAGAAACTGCAGCAGCAGCAGCAGCAGCAACAACTACTACTTATGTGACAACAAGCCTGTTATGACCAAGAAAGTTGAGCTAAGTAGCGGGTTTGGGAGTACTTTGGGGTCTAGAGAAAGAGTTAAAGAGGAGGAAGAAATATGGAATGGTCCAAATTCAGGTGGGTTCTTAGGTGGATTTACAGATTTGGATGGTTTCATTCAAGAGCTTGGTGAATTTCCATTGCTGCCAATGGATGCTAATCACATGCAAGGGTTCGGGGAGACTCAACTTGCCTAAACGATCCTTGCAAATGCTTGATTACATCTGGCTTTTGTGTTTTTTTGGGATTATATAATATGGATCTAATTTAGATATTGGTTTAACTCATGAATTCTTCTGCTTATTAATTTGTTCATTTTTCTAATTCATTTGTCTCTATTTAATCTCTCTCTTGATGTAAATAAAGAGGAAAAACTTTCTCTTTTTAAATTGAAGAACAGAAATTGCATTTTCTTATATATATATATATATGCTTCTGCCATGTGTGGATGTAATAGAAGTAAACTGGAGCTGCTCCTTTTTTTCTTTTCTTTTTTAATTTTCCAAGAATTTCTACTGTAGATTGCTTTTGTTTCTTTTCATTTGGATGTGGCCATGACCTTTGTCTTATCTATGCCCTCTCTCTCTCTCTCTCTCTCTCTCTCACTCCCTCTTCTCTGATCAGTGATGAAGAGCAACATTGTCTGGTTTGGCAGACCAAACATGAACGTGCAAAACTCTTAACACATTCATGATAATTATTAATAAATTACTTTTCTTGCAAGACTTAATTGCATTTCATCAGAATTAATTTTTATTACAGCTAGTCGTCTCTCAATTATTTATCTTCTTGGTACATTGTGCATTATCTCTCTCTCTCTCTCTCTCACGCTATGGCAGCGTATGATATGGCTATGAGCGACCATATAAAATTAAAATGAGATAAAGAAGAACCGCTATCTATGTACAGTTCCTTTTACAGCATTCCTTCCATTTTTATTATAACTCCACCAATAAGTTTCTATGATGTTAATCGTGTTTGTTTACTTATTTTTTTAATATTTAATAGGTTGATGAACAATATTTTTTAATGTTTGATATATTATATGATGAAAAATAATTTATTAATATTTTAATTTATTTTTTTAAATTTATTTAAAGTATAGAAACTTAATTTGACAGATGAAAAGGTTGAAGGAAAATAAAATTAAAAAAAAATAAAAATTAAATTTTATAGATGAAAAAGTTTCAGATAAAAAAAATAAAAAAAATTAATTAAAAAAATGAAGATCAAAGTTGATATAAAAATCAAATTCTAAAGGATAAAATTAAAAAAAATAATTCAAAATAAAATATACAACAATAAAAAATACCGATAACTAAATTTGATATAATTAATAAATAACATGGTATTTTATTTTTTACAACTTTTAAAAAATATATTCTATCTAAAATAAAATAAAAATACTTTTCTGAAAACCGTGTTTTATATAAATAACTTTTATAATAATAAACAAATATGAGAAAGATTAACTTCAGTAAAATCACTTTTCATGTAATAAACAAGAACTTAATACCTGGATTCCATTTAATCATGCATAAGGAGCAAATTCAAATATCGTTTTTCACTATTATTCCTTGTGTGTTGTCCTTGAATGAACAAGCATTTAAGTGATCTGAGACATGTTAAGATGAAACTTACTTGGCCATGAATTTCCATAAATCCCAACAGGAAGAATCTTCTACTTTGTTACTGGATGTGTCTTTTCTTGAACATTTACAAGAGATAATGTGGATGCTTTTGGGCCATTACAACTACTTCACGGTTTGGATTAGCAGCCTGAGGTCATAAAAACCCTAACGTTTTTTTCAGAAAGGGGCTCCATTATACTTACAGCAGAGCACAAGAGGTTAGAAATTCACAGGCTATGAACTCCTGGTATCCTCGGCCATCAAGTCCTGACAACTTGTGCTAACACTTGCGGATTAGGTTTAACTGAATGTTGGAAAGCTTCCACTGGGTTTTGAAGGCATTACGGGTTAGAACTTAGAAGTGGGATTGTTTCAGGAAATGGCTTCTCTGTTTCTGATGCGTAAAGCTTGCCATTAGAGCCCGATCGATGCAAGCCAGAGCAGTATAAATCAGGGAGGCTACAGGTTAATTTCCTCTATTTTTCGAGAAGCGAAAAACAATTTACATACAGATCATCATGGACGTGCTTCCCCCATGGGGACGTACAGAATGCAAGTCAAAGGGGCTAAGCAAACTTACAATCAATACTATCGACCCTTTTGCTCCTTTTTTGTTTCCAGAGGCCACAAATGGAGCTTGCCATGCTCATTTTCTTTCTTTGTTATTTATTTATTATTGTTATTTTTTTGTATGAAAGTATTGTTATCATTGTTATTAATTATTATGCAAAACACTATGACCTAAGCCCTTCTATTTGGTACCATAAATCTTGGATAAATTTATTAGGTTTTGAAACAATTGATGCGGTGAGGTTTTATCAGCATTAAAGCAAAGCATGGAGTCACACAGCACGGCACCCTCTTAATCAATCATATTCACACTCGTCACTCAACTTTTCTCATTATCTTTTTCAATCCTCTACAACTTTTGGCAAAAGGCTTTCAATTTCTACCAGTAAAACATACTCTGGGTCACAATTTTATGCATAGAATGGAACCATACAGTTTGCAGATTGAGTGAATTTGAGAGATGGACAAGAACCACGAGGGTTGAAAGCATGCGCAGATAGTGACCCTCAAACAAATCCACCCACTAATTTTGTATTGAAACCAACAACTTAATCACAGCAATTACCTTGAGAACACTTTTATGAAGAAATTAAGTTTCATCACTTCTCTCAGTTAAGGATTATTTTATTTCCAATCAGCAAGCATTTAGTGAATGGAAACCAACTAGTAAATAAGCATGAAAGGGAATGAATTAATGCCCATCTTATTGAGAGTGGTGCGAGGGAAACTGTTTAGTCTACATTGTATTAGAAGGTTGAGAAAAAAAAACAATAAACTATCAGTTTTCACATCTCTAGCTCTCATACTCTGCAGTTGGTTCTGCCATTGGAGAGGCTGGTGCATCCAGCCTTGTAAGAACTTCAGGTACTCCAGCAGCATCCCTTACTATCTGTGTCAAAAACCAGGAAAAATACTCAAAATTTGATAATGTCTACTTTCCTGGTTTACGTTCTTACATATCTTTCACAAAGCTAACTGCTAGTTCTTTGAAATTATCCTTCTGTTTTGCAAATATATATTTATGACCATGCAAAATAGATACTTCTGCATGACCATCCTTTTGGCAACAGCAGTGCACGTGGTCATATTATACAAGCTATATCTGTAGTGAACGCCATGTTACGTGTTGAATCTAAAATGGTCGCAAGAGATGATAGGAACATGTAATGAAAGAAAACCAAATAGGTAAATTCAGGCTCCTTATAAGCAATGGCGGATCCTGAGAACAATTCTTGAGGAAGAAAGATCAATAATATGATAATTATCTATTTTATTGTTCATAGATATAGTTTATCTACAAATTGATAATTTTTAGTGGAAATCACATGCATAAATTAAACAAGAGTTTTTTTCATCAGCTTGAACAAATATTTTTGCATGTGTGTTAAAAAAATCTAAATTTTTATAAAAATATTTGATTTAAAACAATCATTTTCTTTCATCATATGTATTTCATAAATACACATAAATGTTATTCATAAAAATCAAGGACCAATATACAATTTTACTATTTACAAGAACACAACTAATTAAACAAATTTGTTTGACATTAAGAATAAAATTTGTTACTTTTAAAAGCGCATGGACCAAGATGTAATTTTCTCAAAACCTAGGGGGGCTATTGCCCTCCCCTGTGCCTTCTAGGATCCGCCACTTCTTATAAGGGAGCCGAGAGAAAAGCTGGGAGAGAATGTATGAGCCTCCATGAATCTTGGTAGATGGAGACACCCATCCATGATAGGGCTCCCAAGTTAATAAATACAACAGATAGTACTCTCGCATGAGAATGAAATATGGCATGTACTTTTGACATTTTCATATCTAATTCCTTTTAAAATTTGTGCAAAGACTACTCTTGATGTGCTACTGAAACAAGATTCAGATGGCAGATTAATCCTATGTGCAGTTTTCATCCACTTCTGCAATGAGAACATTTGAATAATAATTCAAGGGAAAAAATTCTATGCTGCAGAATGATATGATAAATTATAACAAGTTGAGTACTTACAAGTATTTCATCATCAAGATACGAAATCATGAAGAGTCTCTGGAAAGTACTGGCTGCAGGCATAGACAAATAAACTTAGCAATTTAAAAAATCCAAGCACGAAAAGCACAGGGCATCATTAAGTATTATAAGTTTATAAACCCTGAAATTCGAGTTTCTTTTCATTTAAAACTTGTTGTACCGAGCAGGATATTAGCAGTGAGTAACTGCCACTGTGTCAAAAAAGAAAAAGGTAGAACTCTGAAACAAGATCATCATCTCGTATTCATAGACCAAGTTCAACAAGAGATTCCAATAAATTGAAAGAGAGTGGAATTTCTGGACCTGTGAAACTTCATAGATTGAAATAATGCTAAATTGCTATAACATAATTGTATGTCTAACACAACACAAGCAGTTGGTTAACAGCAGCACACATAAAATGTATGGCAATTAATCTAGTCTTGATATATGCTGCAGGGTCAACTTTCTTGAATACAGAAGAGTGTTGGAAACCAGCCTTGAGGTTCTTTACATAGCATGACCTCAAATCAGTGTTCTCAAAAAGTGCCCTTGGTATAGCAATGGAACACGGTTCACAAACACACAAAAAAAGAGTATACATAAATAACTAATCAACGATGAATTAAAAAGAAAAACAGTTTTTTGTTTGGAAACTATTATATATCTACAAAGAAGAAATTCAAATGAAAACATCAGGGATGCATATGATATTTACAAACATCTTGGGGTAGGTTTCTGAACCAAAATTTGAGTTTATTCATAAAAGAATAGCAGAAACATTTCCTAGAAAGAGTTAAACAACCTGAAAAGGTAGACCAGATGAGCAACATAAATGTCGAGCTACAATTACAGCTAAATGAGTTACTAGAAGGGAGAATCCACAAAATGTCCAAGACAATGGTAGGAAGGGTCTGGGGTACAGGGACAACAAAATGGCTAAAGCTTCAGATCTTATATGACTGAGGTCTAGAGGTACCCTGTTCTTCTTTGTTGGCTAGGAAGGAGAATTCTCAAATAAGATAGAGAGAAAACGATCCAAACATCAAAATGCTTACTTAGAGGAATTTTCAGCCCACTAGAAAAGGAATCCCTAATAGGAACAGGAAGTTGTTGCACTGTGTGAACAGCCTGACCAAATGCACCTTTTAGCTGTTCTGGTACTGTTTCTGCAATGATGGTTGGTGTCTCAAGAATCCCTTCAACATATTCCTCTTTCATTCTAAGAGGTCCCTCCACAGTCAACTTGGAGAGCAGAATGAATTTGCTTTCTATCTGCATTACACAGAAGAGAAAAATTCAAACAAAAGCTCAAAAATATACAAGAGCAAACATAAAATATTCACACCAGTATTAATTGGAAGTTGTCTTCATCTGTGCTTGGAAAAGATTTGGTGATATATCTCAAGGATGGGTTCATGTTTGCTAAAACTTCAAACCTTCCATGATATTTACAGGCATGTTGAATCAAGTAATTGTTTGGGAGAATACTTCATTTCTGTTACACAGATATTATTATCAATGGGTATGTTGTTATTATATATGTTGAGAACTTCAGAATTTTGAGGTGTGATTTTGATCATGCATAAATTCCGGCCTTGATTTCAATACAACTACCCAACATCTACATGAAGTATGCATCTCCAGAAGATTATGCTTACTGCATGAGAGGTATGAGAAACTTTCCTCCTTTATTTGTAAGAAATTCAGTGCAAGAGAATTTCTCTAATTCTATTATTGGTAGCAAAATTTTGCAAGTATTGCAACAAGAGCACTAAAAGATAGAAGGGTACCGAGTATAATAGTTTCATATTTGCTGTAACCTTTGCATTTCCATCCTTAATCACCATGTCCATTTTAGACAAATTAGCGAAATTTTTGGGAAATCTCCTGCAACAACCAAGATAATTAACTGTCATTTAAATTGACTAACCCAGTGAAGTAAAAACTCCCATATAAGTTGCAACCATAAAAATATCACATTCCTTGTAGGAAATAGAAAAGGATGGAAGATGAAAATAAGAAACAAAGACCCATCGGTTCTCACTCGAATATAAATCTGGCAGCAAATAATCCAGGGCTTCCAGCTCCAAACCACTCAAAATTCCATCTACCTTCCAAAAACGGTGACCTGAGTAGCTCAATAACAAGTAGAATTCTCAAAAAAAAATGACAAAAACAACATATAAGCAAATGGAAGTGCTTTGTTAAGCACCTACGTAGTTGGTCGAGGAGTTGGACTGAGCCGCTCAAGACCATTTATCCTTTCATTCACATCAATCCGCTGCATATCTGTTGTCTGTCCAGTGACCAGAGCTTCAAAACCGCCAGAATCTTTGAACTAAATCATTGGACATGCAAAAAAAAAAAAAAAAAAACCTTTAACAAACATCAAGAGTTTCCAGAGCAATACTATTTACTCCATTAATGAAACAAACCATAAATGACCAACATTAAAAGCAAGAGTTTTGTTGTCTGCTATACAAACTAGTGCATTAATCCTGTGAAATTAGTAAACTAGTAAAACCAAGGAAGCAAAAACACTTGGACTATGAAAGTGCCAAGGGATTCCTTTCAAAGCTGGAGAAATCTTAGGCCATTAGCTTGGAGTCATATTGATTATGCTATTTGTAGTGTCAAAATGACATTCTGTTGGTGAGACAATTGGCAACGAGGGCCTGCTGATAAAGGCTTGTGGGAAAAGGTTTTTTTTTTTTCATTTTGGTATCCAAGGGAATGCAACAGTTGTTTCTGTTATTCAAGGAAATGATTGATAATGGCTTCCTGAAAACTCTGAAGCAATGGCAGAATAACAGACTAAAATTTGCGGCTTAATCTTTTCCAGTTCAGATCAGGTTGATTGGCACAAACTGTTATGGGTCTCTCTAGACATTCCCAAGAACCAGTTTTATACCTTTATCAACTATCTTAAACAGGGAGCATCAACAAATGAGAGATAGATATGTACGGGGAGAAACATTAATCCTGTCTATATCCTATGTAATCAAGGATCAGAGAGATAGAACATTCACTTATTTTTCTCATGTCTAAATACAAAAAATAATTTGTTTGGCACAGAATCTTACATACGGGATTGGGATATAAAATTCATCTGGGCCAAGAAGAATCTGAGAAAGAGTCATTTGTGTCTGTTCTGCCAAAATTAGCATCCCACAATCGCTAGCTTTTGTGCATATGCTGTCTCGAAGGAAATGGAACATTAGGGTTTTTTTTTTTTTACAAAGAAAACAGGTAGCGAAGGTTATTAGAGCGGTTCTGAATATTTTGATCAGAGTCAACATTTTCTTTTTGCAGCAATTGGAGACTTAGTACTCTAGTTTCTTAGCTACTTCAGTTTTAGTCGATTGTATAGCATGGTTTTTGCTTTCTACTTTTTATTATGTTTGGTTTCGCATTTTCTGCTTCAGGAATTGGGGATTTTATTCTGTTTGACTTAGTGTGTGTGTTAAAAAAAAAAAAAAGCAGTTTCTTGCACAAAATCTCCGTTTTGAATTCATTTCTTACTTTGTATCCACTAACTGCAAACTAAGAAATGACTTAAATTTCTTTAGGATATGAGATTATCCACTAAAAAGCATTCAACCGTAGGTCAAAATCATCGAATTGCATCGAACTTAACTTCAATACAGAGAAATGAATAAACTTTCTTATAATTCAGGAAGGGAGGGAGTAATTACAGCGAGAAGCAGAGATTCTTTAGCAGAGAGTCTCTCCATTTCCTTAGCAAAAATAGCTGGAGACCCATGTACAGCCTGTTGTACCATAGCGGTGCAGGCCATTCGCCGGTAGCCTGAGCTCCTCCGGCCATTATCCGGTAACTTGGTCAAACATAGAAAAGAATGTGCCGAAGATGATTGGCGTGAGCGAATTGCAGAGAATGAAGGAAGTGAGCCTCCTTGGATTAAAGATGATGATGACGACGACGACGAAGAAGCCATTCAAATTCCAAGAGCTGCTGAGATTTTCTTTCAGTGCTGTGAATTGTGCTCGTGTGTACTATCATGTTCCGAGCAAGAACCGGTCTTTACCCTTTTTATTTTATTTTAATAATTCTATATTGGAAAGTGATAGTACAGAAAACACGTTTCGTTTCATGTGGTTTTTTCGGGCCTGGAAGTGGGAAAATACATTACTCATGTAAGGTAGTTGGGTCATGATAACGAGAGTAATTATGGTGCGTTTGGTAACGTGCTAAGCATGCTTTTTTTAAAATGATTTTTAATTAAAATTTTATTTTTTATATTAATACATTAAAATTATAAAAAAAACACTAAAAAATTAATACTATTATGTTTTTTAAGACAAAAACAAATTAAAAACACCTTAAAAAATAAAAGTTATTGTTATGCAAACTTATTGATTACATGGTAAAGCGACCCTTCATTAAAGTTAAAATACAATCTAGAAAGTTAAAACAGATCTGATAGAAGTGTGACACAATGAAAATCTATCATAAAACACTAGTATTATTAGAATAAAAACTCCTACCCTACGAATATTAATTCACGAAAAAGAAGTATAAGAAAGAAGCTACAAAACCAGTTAATTTTTGATAAATCAATTTAGTTCATTAGAGAAAACAAGAATCTCTCTCACACAAACTAAATAAATTTGGCAACAATAACATTATCAAGTCTAAAAATTTTGTCCTTACAAAGAGTATTTATACTCTTGAAAATAAAACTATGATGAAACTATTTTTGTGGGTTAAATTTGCTCACTTATAAAATTGACATAAAACATATACTAATACATCCGAAAACATAGACCCAGACAAATTCAGGCCATAGTTGAAAACTGATTAATAATTAAGTTCAAACAAGCATGAGTTTTAGCTAATTAATCAAACCCAAAAGTATAAAAATTCTCTCCAATCAACCAAAATAAATAAAATATAATTGAAACTAAAATATTTACAGAGTTCATACAGTCACACATATCTAAAAAAGAAATTACTTCAATTTTTTAAAGAATCTAAACCATATTAAAAACTCTTGTAGCCAAAACTAGCCAAGAAAGAATATTTTATCAACAAATCTGTCAAAACAGTAAAAGTAAATGTAACCAGTTTACATAATATGTCATTGAACTCCAATTAACCTGAATTTTTACCACAATATATTTTTACATGTTTAGTATCTTCCTGTAAGATTTTACCTTGATTCGATGTATGGTTTGAGATATATGTCTGATCTCATAAAACTAAGCATTAGG
>Ga0325405_1005952_pt1 | contig 12337 bp, 6 predicted proteins | sample PopdelMetagenome_21_FD_205663 | JGI IMG/M metagenome (GOLD analysis project Ga0325405, IMG submission 205663) | Populus deltoides microbial communities from Bellville, Georgia, United States - Xylem-Control-R2 | ecosystem: Host-associated > Plants > Phyllosphere > Stem > Wood/Secondary xylem...
ATCTTAATTTAGAAATATTTTTTACTAAAAAAAAGCCTGTTTTTCCTCATTAATCTTCCCATATTATCCATTTTAATTTCTCCATTTCTTAAAAGGAAATTGAGAATTTCATGAAATGGATGAAAAATTTTATGTTATGATTGGATTAACAACTTCTAGGGTTAAATATATAGTTTCTAGAACTATGAAGACTAATATATATATAGGGACTAACTTATATTTAACTCCGAGAAGAAATGCGTATGATTATTTCCAAGAATGAAATTAAATTAATTATTATCTAAAATACTGGCCACCTGGTGTTTGTGCAAGCAAGTTCGCATGGGATACATTTTGGATGCGTTTATTATGATCCATGATTCCAAAGATCTTTGTTATTATTGTTGCATTTTTTTAAACATTTAATTTTTTTCTCATTCATCATCAATGTTTTCTTTTAAATCCTGTGTTATTATTGAATGGTGGTGCAAGCAATTTTAATTCAATACTTGTTATTGTATTAAAATCCAATAGTATATTATAAAATTATATTGCTGGCTTTGAATTATAGGAAACTTAATTATTCTATCACATACGGAAAAACAATTAAAGCTAATTAAGGTTATTAAATTTTTTAGATGTAAAAAAAGAAGAAGAAGATGTTCTAGTTTGGTGCATAACATTAAAAAAGACAACAAGAGATTTTAGTTTTAATACATGAAATAAAAGAGAAAGTCTAAGATTATTAAATTTAATATTTCAATTTTGTATCATGTCCATGTGGGTAGATCGTAATCATTATCTAGAATTAGCAATTTTGAAAATATATATATTTTTAATTATAATCAATAGAAAATATCTTGGTGTCATTGTTATTAATCAGTTTATTATAATTTGTTTTTGTAATTTTTTGAATTATTTTTTTTACAACTTATTTTTTAAAATATTTATTTGGATCCTTTATTTAAATGTAAATCGCTGTTATTATTCCCATATTAAACACATCTCAAATCCAAATCCAGTGAAATTATCATGGTTAAGAATTATAGGATTATTTTATTTTATTTATTAAGGGTAGAATAACATTTTTATTTTCTTTTTAGTTTATCCTATATATAATTTTTTTATATTTCAGTTAAACATATTTATTTAGATTATTGTGATCATGCAGCATCAATGAAACCCTAACCTCTTTCTTTTTTATTTTAGTATTTCTTTTTATTTTTTTGGATTGTTTAACATGATACTAGAGCATGGTTTTATGGAGTCTAATTGACTTGACAGGTCCAAAGACAACCCACAAAATTAATAAAAATATATATTAACTTTTTAAAAAATCAAGACGACATTATTTTTTAAAAAATATTGAAATGATAACATATTAGATTAACTCGAACCAACTCGGGTTAACTTACCATATCCAATTCTTAGGTCATGAGACCCTGATAAACCTATAGAAAGCAAGTAAAAAAATATATATTAAACTTAATTCTTAATCAAACTAATGATGAATGATCAAATTAAAAAAATGAGTTGAGTCAATCCTGATTAACTTATCAAACTTTGGTCATGAGCCTAGGATAACCTTATAGAAATAATAATAATAATAATAAATTATGAAGCTTAGTTCTCAATCAACCCAATATTGAAGGATGAAATTAACAAAAAAGATACAAAAAACCACCTGAGTCAATCGACCAAACCCTTGACCCGGGTTGTGAGACTGAGATAACCTCATAGAACACATACCAAAACAAATTATGAGGCCTAATCCACAATCAATCCATTATTAAAGGATGAAATTACAAAAAAGAAATCAACTAAAAAAATTGAGTTTACCGGCCTAACCCACGACCTGGGTCATTAGATCATGGTAACCACATAAAAATAAAAAAAACAATATGAAAATCAATATTCAATCAACCCAATGTTAAAGGAATAAATTGAAAAAGAAAATAAAAAAAGAACAAAAAAATAACACGAGTCAACCTGGTTAACCTGCCAAATTTGGGTTGGGAGATCAAGATAACTCTATAGAAATTAAATCAAAGAAAAATTATAAAGCTCAAATGCTAATTAATTCAATGTTGAAGGATGAAATTAGAAAAAAAAAAAGTCAACCTTGTTATCCCGTAAAAATTATAATACAAGTCATGAGATCGTGATAACCTCGTTGAGAGAAAATAAAAAAGTAATTATGAAGCTCAATTTTCAACTAGCTTAATGTTGAATGATGAAATTGACAAAAAAAATTAAACAACTCGGGTCAATATGGCTTACCCACAAAACTCACAACCTGAATCATGAGACCAAGATAACTCCTTAGAAAGTAAATTGAAATAAATTATGAAATATAATAACAGGTGATAAGTGCAAAATATACATATGTTTTTATTTTTTTCGCACCATACTTTTTAAGGTATTTTGAGCTTATTGAAAGTTTTTTTTTTAGTTTGGCATGCCTAGAAAACTTTGTGAATTAATTGCTAAAAGATAAGAATTTCTGCATTTTATGTTTCGGACCTTGCTTCTTGTGATAGGTTTTTCACCGAGTTATAATTTTAAAATGTGAACGTAGGCTGAATCAAAGTTAAATTATACATATCAAGCTTTCCAAGAAGGTATTTTGGGCTGGAATCCGAGTTCGTTTAGACATCTAATTGGACTTGTAATATCATGCTGAAATCCTTTTTGTAGGAGGATTCTCTAGTTTCACACTATAGATTCAAATGAGCATATCTTGAGCCCCAGACATTGAAATCCTGCCATTCAAAAGTTCAAAATCATCTACACATCAAGAACTACAACTTTTATGAAGGATTTCAGGTTGTATAAAAAAAATTAAGGCAACAATCTGGATGCAATCTGAAAGACGAGATTGATCTCCTGATCTAATTTGAAAACTAACGGTGTCGAGCATCCCATAATGGCTAAGAGTCTGACATAGAAATGGTTGGCCTTAGGACCTAAGAAGGGTGCAGATCAAGCCTCTAACATGATATGAATGAAAAAATACATCTGGGATGGTCGGATATTGCAAGAATCTAAGTCAGAAACAAAGTCTAAGTTGTAGTAGAGTTAGAATTACAGCAGAGTCTGTTTTCAACACAAATTTTGAGCAATTTAACCAACCTTAAGGACTAGATAAAGAAGGAAGGAGTTAAGTTGCATAAGGACTTCTAATTAGCCTAATAATTCTAAATAAATTCAGCAGTCAAATAAGAGAATAAATAAAGTAGAACACAAGTGAAATAGGGGTTCTGCAACATTCTTTTTTATTTACTTTTGTCAATTTTCCAGCAACTATGAACTAATCTCTAATTTCGGTTCAATAGAAATACACATCATCTCCATTAGCAAGTTGTGAGAAATAACATTATCATTGTAATTCTTTCATATTCAAGAATTTATTTTTCCTTATTTAGAATTATTATATTGATTGTTATTCAAGCTTATTGAATTGTTTTGAGATGGCATGCATGTTTTCTAATTTTTTTTTCAATCCATAATTATTGTTAGGGACTAGAGTAAGAAGCAAAATAATTAATTTGATTGTTGCAACTCTCATATTTATTTATTAGGGAAGAATAAAGTAAGTTAAATTGTTAAGCTTTTGAACATTTGCTAATAATAAATACACAAACTTTACTACTAAGACTACTGCCGAGTGAATGAGAATTGCTTTCAATGTTAAATTCACTTGATGGTAAGAAATTGATTAGAGAGCTTTGTCTAATTCATTTACTCGTAATCTCATTGATTTCCCTTAGCTTTAAAAGATATCAAATTTATTTGCTTGACATGAAAGAATATTTATTTTACTTTGATGATCAACAAATTTATATGAATGGATGAATGAACCCTTGAACTGAGTTAACGACAAATCAATTTATTATTTTCAGAATTATTATTTCTTTAATTTTTTCATTCAAATCCCCCGTTATTTTTATTTCAATATATTGTAGAAAGATTAAACAAAATTTCCCTGGGGTTCGACCTGGTTTTCACGATTATACTATAAATTTATTTTATTTGTGATAGTTAAGTCAGGATTATATTTTAGAGGTTTTGACGATCCACTAAATTTTGGCGTTATTGTCGGGGAAGTTTTATCTAATTTTTCTTTAATAGTGAACTAATTTATGCCAAGATCTCCACGTACATGTGCACTAGTATTCGATCGTGAGATTGATAGAATAACTAAGGCAAATAGAAAGACCGCAAAACAAAAAGATAACTCATCAAGCTCATCAAATCTGAGTGCAAATTCCAAAAAAAAGTTGAATTGGAGCCAAAAACAAAAAACATGGCAGAACAAAGGACATTAAGGGAGTTATCAACTCCCAATGTGAACAAGCAGCCTTTATGCATTGAATTCCAAATATTGATGTAGCTTTTGAGTTAAAATCTTGTTTGATTCATTTACTACCTACTTTCTGTGGCCTTGCAGGTGAGGACCCTCACAAGCACTTGAAGGAATTCCATGTGGTTTGCTCAACCATAAAGTTGTAATGAGCAACAGATGAACAAAATAAACTAAGGGCTTTCCCATTTTCTTTGACAACCAAGGTGAAGGATGGGCTTTATTACTTTCCATCTGGATCTATTACAACATGGAATGATCTAAAAAGGAAATTTTTGAAAAATTTATTTTTAACTTCAAGGGCAGGTACTATTAGAAAAGAAATCAATGGAATTCGCCAGAATAACGGTGAGACGTTGTATGAATATTGGGAGCGTTTTAATCAATTGTGTGCGAGCTGCCCTCATCGTCAAATTTCCAATCAATTATTGTTGCAATATTTTTATGAGGGATTGTTACCTATAAATCATAGCATGATTGACGCAGCAAGTGAATGAGTACTTGTATAAAAGACTTTAGAAGAAGCACAAGAATTAATCTTGAAAATGGAAGCAAATTCACAACAATTTAGAGTTTGTGTTGATTCATCTAGAAGATTTAATGAGGTAATACATTCTAATATTGAGAAAAAACTTTTAGAACTAATATCTCTCGTTAGACAAGTTATTTTGGGACAGGTTACACATGTCAAAGTCTGTGGTATTTGCTCTTTCTCAGACCATCGTATTGATCGATGCTCTCAATTACAGAATGATGACATGCCTCAAGTTAATGTCATGGGTGGATTTAACAGCCAACAAAAAAGAGATGACCAATTTTCTAATCAATACAATCCTGGATAGAAAGACCACCCGAGCCTAAGTGCGGTCAGCCCTCAAACCAACAGCCTTTTCAACTCTATATACATGGAAAATTAGCCTTTTATCCTCAACAATCATCAAGTATGTCTTTAAAGGATATTGTAAAATCATTGGCCACTAATACATAAACTTTTCAATAGGAGATGAGAGCAAAGATTCAAAATTTAGAAAACCAAATATCATAGTTAGCTTTTTCAGTGCATACAATAGAAGCCAACAAAGGAAGGTTACCTTCTCAAGATGAAATTAAATGCAAGTTCCATGACTCTTAGAAGTGGTAAGGAAGTGCAAATCAGGACAGCAATAACTGGCACCTAACAAAGAAAAGCGAAATTGGCCGAATCATTGGATTTGCCAACCAACAAGGTAAGTAAAAATTTTGCCTTACCAAGTTCTAATATTTTAATTCATCCCCCTTTTCCTGGATGATTTGCAAAATAGAAAAAAAAAATGAAATAAAGAACAAATTCTTTGAAACTTTTTGAAAGTTAGAGGTGAGCATTTTATTGTTGGATGCAATCAAACAAATTCCACGATATGCCAAATATCTCAAAGAGTAATGCACCAATAAAAGAAGGTCGAATATTGATGAGGAAATAAGGGTTGGAGAGAACATGTTCGCGATCATTCAAAGAAAATTGCCTCAAAAGTGTAAGGACCAATGTATGTTTACTATACCTTATGTGGTTGGAAATCGTAAGTTAGAAAAAAAAACTATACTTTATTTGGGAGTATCAATTAATATCATGCCACTATCAAACAAGGATTTGAATGTAGGACCTTTAAAAGAAACAAAGATAATAATTCAATTAGCGGATAGGTCTAATTCATACCCTAAAGGCGTTATTGAGGATATTCTAATTAGAGTAAATGAATTGATTTTTCCTATTGATTTTTACATCATTGACATGGATGATGAGTTTACTTCAAATCCAACTCATATATTATTAGGCAGACCATTTATGAAAACAACAAGAACTAAGATCGATGGGTATAAGGGTACTTTATCTTTTGAGTTTGCTGGAGAAATAGTAACATTTAACATTTTTGATACTATAAAATATCCAAAAGACTCTAAATCTCTTTTTAATTTGTAAGTTGGACTCTAAATCTCTTTTTTATGTGGAAGTAATTGACCCTATTGTACAAGATGATTATGAGCATAATTTCTTAAAAGATGAGTTGAACTTTGTATTGCAACATAGCATGACAGATAAGGATGCAAGGCTGGAGAAGAATGAGGACATGAAAGAATCAATTATGTCTTTGCATTCACTACTTAAAATCTCAAGCAGGTTAGTTAACTCTCATTTACAACTATCAAATTCTTATGAAAGTGTTTTACCTTCTCTTGAACAAGCCCTGAAGCGATTATTGCACTGATTGAGAGAGGATGAATAAATGATCTAATTATTGAATAGGCCCCAAAGTCTTTGCCTAAACATTTGAAGTATGTGTAATTGGGAGAGGATGAAACCTTGCCAGAGATTATTGCAAATGATCTAACTAAAGTCCGAGAAGAAAAACTATTGAGAGTTGTCTAGCCAAAGACAATAAAGAAAGGTGTTATTGGGAGGCAACCCAAACATGGTTTTACACCATGAACAATAAAGATTTTTTTTGTTTTGTTCATTTTATTGTGTTCTATTTCAATTTAGTATTGTTTATTTGATATTTTCTTAACCATATTTTCTTTGCCAAACTCTATTCCCTTGAGTAAAAATGTGGAGCACACCAAAAGACATACCAAATGTTAAAGATAGATAGCAGTGTGCAACAAGAAAAATTAGGACAGTTTTCCTTTTTAAAAAAAAATGTTTAACTGCAAACATTAAGGATGATGTTTCATATTAAGTGTAGGAGGGGATTAATGTGCTTTAAAATTTCAGTGTTTTTGGATGAATTTTTTTGAAGTGATTTTCAACTATTGGAATATTAATTAATGTCTTTAACAAATTTTTAGTTGAGCTTGAAAAAAATTATAATATGATTGAATGATGATCTAATTAATGTTAATTTCTTTGCATTAATTTTCCTTTAAAAATCTTTTCGAGCCAATGAACTGTTTTTTTAATTATAAACTTATATTATAAGCTTTAAACCAAAAGTGTCTTATCTAAGCTGTAGAATTAATTGAGAATCATTCATCATTATCAAAGCATAGAAATACATGGAATAATAAGTTTGGGAGTGTCTTAATTTGTGGAGTGGAGGCCATAGAAAAGGTTGCTATCTTGAATTTTTTGAGTTCTATAAATTTATAAAAAAAAAAAAGAAAAAGAACAACTTGTTCTAACTTTAGTGAAGGGTTGAGACATTAAAAGGTGAAAAATCATTTATTGGTTTGAATGAGATCAATGGATGACCATAAATTTTAATTACATTGACAATAATTTATTACTTAAGATACACATGACATGAATTCATCGAGAGGAAAACTGATTATGGATAATTGATTGATAAGTTGTTTAGCATACTAACATTTCGAGTTCAAATATGAGTTGAAAAAAAGACTATCAAAAATAAAAGTTTTATCAATAAATTAAAATTTTATCAAGTCAATGTCTAGTATTGTTCAATTAAAATCTAACTTGAATTAATTTTTGGATTCTAAATTTTCTGATTCAATAATGACCAGATTTAATAATAACCCTACAAACTCAAATCTATAAAACTTATATAAAAAATATAAACTTCTATAGGTTCCTTTGAATTTAGAGACAACATGGAAAGGAGACGATAATATAACTTTTATGGGAATGAAAATGGAAATTAGGTTTTGACACTAGATTATTTTTTTATGCTATATTATGGGTTGGATTAATTTTTTGAAAACATTAAAAAAAATATTTAGACGTTGCTAACGTGTTTTCAAGAAAAAAAATAAATCATTTAAGAATTGATCAGATATGACCTGGTCAATTTGAAAAGTTTAAAAACAACATAAACAATCATAAAAAAAAACATAATTTAACTGAAAAAATTTCAGGACAATATTTTTTTTAAGTATTAAACGACAATATATTGAATCAACTTATGTCAACCCAGGTTAATATTTAAAATCCACGACTCGGATCATGAGACTTTGATAATCTCATAGAAAACAAATCAAAAAAATATTTTGAAACTCAATTCTTAATTAACCCAATGTTAAATGATGAAATTGAAAAAAAAAATCAATTAAAAAAGGATTCAAGTTAACTAAGGTTAACCTGTCAAATCTAGATCATAAGATCATGATAACCCAATAGAAAGCAATTAAAAATAAGTTATGAAACTCAATTCCTAAATAATTCAATATTGATGGATAAAATTGAAAAAAAAAACCAATTAAAAAGATAACAAAAGACACGAGTCAACTCAGGTTAATCTACCAAACTCATGACTTGAGTCATGAGATTAAAATAACCTGAAAAAACAAATTAGAACAAATTATAAAGATTAATTATCAATCAACTCAATGTTAAATGATAAAATTATAAAAAAATAAAAAAACTGAATCAACCAAGTTAGACCGCAAAAGTCATGATCCAATTCATGAAATTAGGATAACTCATAAAAAAACAAATTAAATAAATTATAAAGATTATTCCCCAAATCTTATCTTATGTTAGAAAATAAAATTAAAAAAAAATAAATTTAAATTAAAAAAACATAAAAAAATAAAAATAAAAAGGTACTCTTTGAATGAACTGTTCCTTAGTTCTGTTTAAGTTTGCTACTGAAGTGGATGTGCTCGTTACATTACATCTCGAATTTGAAATTCGAATATGAGTAAACGGATTAGACCAAGGAACAACTTATAGTTTTGGTCATGGTTATTAGACCGATCCAGGAATTCATCCGGCTAAGATACTGAGTCTCGGATTACATGAATTGATCCGGATTAATCTGGAAAATATTTTTAAAAAATTTAAAATTTTAATATTTTATATGAAAAAATTAAGAAATAATTCATGTGAATATAAGCTATACATATTATAAATAATGAAGTTTAAAAGATTATTTTAAAATATTTTTTATCACACATTGAAAATATATTATATTATTATTTTAAGTTAAAGTATTTAAACCAAAAATATTTTTTATCCCAAGTTGAAAAAACATAATTTTTTTTCTTGTGAATATAGAGTATATATACTAAATGACTTCAAATTCCACATTGAAAAAATAATTTTTTTTCTTATAAACATAGAATATATCTATTAAAGGATTTCAAAGTCCATATTGAAAAAATAAAACATTTTTTTAGTATTTATATAATGACATTTGAAAAGGGTTAATAACCAATTAAAAATATATATATAAAAAAAGAGAGGTCTCTATCTAAGAGAAAAAACACATTTGAAAAAAAAAGAGTTTTTACCAGGTTTTGTTAGGTCGCCTGGGTTACGGGTCGAACGGGTTTTTGCTCATGCCATTCTTTCACCTTACCCAAACCGGTCCAACTGCTGGGTCGTCCAGGTCCCACATCGACCCATTGGGCCGGTTCAGGTTTTAATAACTATGGTTTTGGTGCGGGTGTTAAACGATGGTTAAAATTTTTTTTTTTAGAAAAAAATAAAAATGCAAATCCATATTTGAGGTCAAATAAGTAATTTCAAATCTCACTCCCTCGTCAAAGTTATAAAACCCAAACTAAGATTATAACTCGAGTTAAAAAATAAAAAGGTTAATCTAGATTGATTTGGGTTGACCTGTTTTTTTAAAACAAATCAATCAAAACAATATTATTTTATAATTTTTTTTTAAAAAAATCATGGGTCAATCTAGTCATAGGTTAACTCGAATTTTTCATTGTCACTCAATTTTGTTTTTCTATTTTTTTTTAAAATTTAGAACAATCCATGTCTTGGGTTGATCATTGAGTTGGTAAAAAAATTAGGGTACATTTATTTCTATAATTATGACTATATTTTGCCACAACAAAAAAAATTCAATAATTGTTTATAGAGCGTTTAGAAACGCAGGCCAATTCATGTTTCTAAAATATTCAATATTTTATTAAAAATTAATTTTTTTGTATCTTTTGGATTATTTTGATGCGCTGATTTTAAAAATAATTTTTAAAAAATAAAAAAAATATTATTTTGATGCATTTTGGAATGAAAAACACTTTAAAAAATAACAGTAACTATACTTCCGAACATACCGTTAGTTAATATAACAAATGTAAGGTTTTGCATAGTTCTCAATTAAAATTTTATTTTGAATATTAGTGGAGAAACAATTATAATTTATAATTGTTTTTTCAAATAATATTTATAAAAACAACTAAAATACCAAACACACACGATTGAGAAGCATTCTCCAAAACTAAATCTGTTCTTAGCTTAAATTAATAAATTAATAATAATAATTTTTTAAGATAAATAATCCAATCATTGGAAGAAGATCATCTCCTTCAATAAAAAGCTTAATCTCACCGACCCGTCATTCACTTCCCCAATCTCTTTACTTGTAAAAACAAAATCTCAATATTTGAGGTTCCACTTTAGCAAAATCATCAGCGATCATCATGAATTGTGAAGTCTGCCAACTCAAAGAACTGGTAATCAAAAGCCACTGTCTTATCTCTTGTATCAGTGAAATTTTTGTGTTTTTGTTTCTGTTTTTTCTTGATTTTGAAGTTTGAATTAAATTAAATTTGTTTTGTTTTGTTTTTCAGGAAGTTGAGCACTTTGAGATACGAGAAGTTCTATGTTGTGAGTAAATTTTAGAAACTGGGTTTTGTGTTTTGATCGAGTTTGAGGTTATATATATATATATATATATATATATATATATATATATATATGTTATTAGTTAGTGTCATGTTTTGCGTGCACTTTGTTTTGAGAGTTTTGAGTGTTTCTTATGTTGCTTGGAGAATTTGATGTTCGTGCATGAAGATTAGTGAGTTATTACTTGCACAGTTATGGGATAAAATGAAATTTTATTATGATTAATTTTGTATCATGTTTTGAGTGCATTCGTTTTGGGCAATTGATGTTAATCTTGTCTCATTCTGGCTTTGTAAAGTGATAATGATTATATTCATAGTGTGTTTTGTGTTCAAATTGATGAGGTGAAATTGATTGCAGGCATCTTACACACGATTGTGTTTCATAGAGCTTTGGGTCTGGTCCGGCCTAAAGACATTGATTTGGAACTTTTTAACATTACATATGTAAGTGATTCTACATTCTTTCATGTTATTGCTACAGTTTCTCTTGGATGAAAACAATCTAGAGCTTCATGATGATGTTTGTGAAAACTCGAAACGTCATGTAAGAACTAGTGATGGGAGACTAAATTACTTATGAACTGTTTGTTGATGTTGCACTTTCACTATTTAAAATAAAGTGTGGACTCACCATGGGAAAAAAATGCAAATGAAAAAAATGTTCTGGCTTTTAAACGAAGCAAAAATGAATGTGTGCAGAATTTCTTTCCCTGCAGAATTGCTGGTTGACTGGAGATCAACACTTCAACTTCTGATATCTCTCTTTGAACTGGATGTTGTTGTTTTTATCGTGCTGATTGTTTTTTGTTCCATCTTTTTGTCTTATCACTTAGGTACAATGTGGTGATGTAGAACTTGAGAAAAAGATAGAGGAGAAGATTGATCAATTCATAAGTTGGGTAGAGAAACACCCGAATAAGAAAAGTCAGGTAGGCAGTATGCTGCATTCTTGAAGTTGATCCAACCAAACTGTTTAATGGTACAGGGATGTATCTTATAGTTTTCTAAGACATTCCTTTCATTTCAGTGGACCAGGTCATCGTCTTCTTCTTTTTCTCATGTCTCCTAGTGTTAGTTAATATTTGAAGTTGTATTTTGTGTTTGGCTCATGCATTTCATCCTCTTCGTCATCATTAGGTACCTTGCAAGTGTCAGGCCACCAAAATTCTAGTGCTTATGCATACTAATCTCTGGATGCTTAACATACTTCATGTGCATAGTTTACACATGATTTCTCTTTCTAATATTATTCCTATAGCTTGCTCTTTCATTCACAAATTAGGGATTTTCATCTCTTATACTCTTTCTATAGTTTGCTGACTTCTGGATTGACCATGCAGATATGCTTATCTTTCTATGAAACGAAGAACAAACAGCCATCATGGTTCAACAAAACTGAACGCCTGTTTT
>Ga0325405_1005954_pt1 | contig 12334 bp, 5 predicted proteins | sample PopdelMetagenome_21_FD_205663 | JGI IMG/M metagenome (GOLD analysis project Ga0325405, IMG submission 205663) | Populus deltoides microbial communities from Bellville, Georgia, United States - Xylem-Control-R2 | ecosystem: Host-associated > Plants > Phyllosphere > Stem > Wood/Secondary xylem...
ACTATGGAAATGTTGTTTTTATTACAAGGAGAGAAACGAATGCAGTAGCAGACAGTTTAGCAAGGCAGGCTGTTCATGGAAACAAGGACTACGTCGCTTGTCTTGGATAGCCTTTTATTTTAGGAAAGCTCTGTTTTTGGATCTTTTCCCCTTTATAGTCTTCTGTAACCATCACCTTGTTGGTCTTGCTGTAACTTTCAATCTTTAGTAAATTTGATGGATGACGATTCCTTTTTCTGCCCAAAGAAACTTTGATATAAAGCACTCACATGTACGCAAGGTCAGTGCCAGAGTTTTTTTTTCGCCGTGTGCTTCTAAAGCAAATACACATAATTCTCTTTTCAAGATCCATCGTTAACTCATACACATAAATTTATAAAATTAACAATAAAATTTCAATCCAAATACATAACACAAAATATAAAATAATAAAATAATTAAAAGTACATAAAACAAAAAAAAAGTAAAAATAAACTACACTATCAAAATTGCATCCTTAGATATTATGTGGAATAAAATTAATTTATAATCGAATCCAAATCAATATCTTCAACAAGCTCTCGTTCAATGTAAATCATCATAAAATCTGCTATGAATTCTTCCTCTATTTTATTACAACACATATTTTTAACATGTTTCATAGCTGAAAATGTTCACTCTACTATGGTAGTGAAAACATGTAAAGTAAAAACAGGATGAATCAACCTGTCAATCAAATGATAGTACTACGACTTATTTGTTTCAACTAATCCTCGACATAATTCGAAAATGATAGACATATTTTGAAAGTTTTTATAATGAATCACATCAATCTGATAATGTTATAGCTGAGTTCTCAAATAATACATCTCTTATTCATTGGAATCTTCATGATAATATTTCTTAAACTTGCAAATAGCATCAACTTTAAATGACTTAGAGTTGTCATTAGGTTCTAAAATAGAGCTAAGTACAAGAAGTTCCACTGTCTCATTACTGAATCTATAATTTAACTCTTCAAACTAAAAATCTATTGTTGAGTTAAATATATCATAATGATAGTGTTGGTAAACTATCATTGATTCATGTTGTTGACATGAACAACATGTATGATTTTTATATGAAGCATTCATATGTGGTATGTTAAATCTTATATTATTTGCTATCATATTGCATATGTGCAAGGAGAAGATCAAATAAAACATCTCTCAAAGTTTGAAGCAATGTTTTAGTAGTTGACATTTGCATTTAAGATGTCAAGAGTTTTTGTTACAAAGCTCAACAAAGTAAATAAGTAATTCCTATTATTTTATGCATCAAATGTAAGATGAATATAAATTTAAAAGATTGCATCACATTTAAATAACCACTAGCTTTTCCACTTATAGAGTTTAAAAATCCTTCTTGAGCTATATTTTCAAGCACGATAATAATTGCGCCATACATATCTATTAAGCTAAAAATAGAATTAAAATGACAGCTCCAACGAGTAGTTTCACTTCAATGTAAATTACCAATTGATTAGCTCTTCTCTTAATCTTGCATTGTCCATTAGTTGTCATATATGCAATTTCTATAGCCTAAACAGAATGTAACTCAGTATGACGTTTGAGAGAAGTACTAATAAGATTGATAAAGATTGTCATTTTTTTTTTAAATAACCAAATAAAAATCTCATTTCTAGTCGGTGCAACTAATGCCAACGTGTACATAATATACATAAGGACAATATCTAAGAAATAGAACTTGTATTCTGTTTTATGCACCACATATATTGCTAGCACCATTATACCCTGATCTCACGTAATGAGGATATACAAGTTATATTAAGTGAGTATATCATAAAAAAAAGTTAGTGTTGAAAAAGTAGTATTTGAAACATGTAGGTTGCGTTTTTTTTTCACTGGCTTTTGCGTTTACTGTGAAACAAACATAGCAAAGTGTTTTATAACAAACCAAATTGTGTTTTATACTGCGGGACCCACTAAAAAATTAAGTTTGAAATGTAGTTTTTATGCAGTAGTTTTTACATGCCTTTTTAATTGGGTTTCGTAAAACCCTGTTTGTTTTTGTGTTTCAAAAGCGTTTTTAAAAAAAATTATTTATTTTTTTACTTTTTTCTTTGCTTCAAATTGATATATTTTTTGTGTTTTCAGATCATTTTGATACGCTGATATCAAAAATATTTTTTTTTAATATTTTAATGTATTTCCAAGTAAAAAACACTTTGAAAAGAAACTGCAACCACACTTCCACCAAACATTTTATACATGTTTTTTGCTACATATAAACTTCAATCATAATTTTTACCAAACACGTATCTAAATCTAATTAATCACAGTTAACCATATTTTTTTAAAATTTACTTTTTAAAAACTACAACCCCAAAAATTATCTAAAAAAACAAACACAGAATCTTAAAAAAGTTCTTTTGTAAGAAACCTGAATCATTGCTTCCATGTCTTGTCTTTTTTTTAAAAAACCTTTTTTTTTTTTTTTTTTTTTTTTGGAAGGGGTGTTCTATGTAACCAATTAATCCTCGTTAATTCCCTTATGAATCATCATTAGACAAAGTAGCAAATTAACCTTTTGCTTTCACTTCACTATTTCATTGCACGCTTTTATGACCATATTTTCAATGGTTAAATTACATGACCATGGAATATAATTATAATAGAAGCATTCCTCTGCAAACCTGTCCCTCTCTTTTATGCTAACATTATAAATTATAAAGGATTAGCACTGTAATTTACTATCTTTATTCTCTTTTTCACTTCAAATTAACATTTATTGCGCTTCAAAAACATGCTTATTTTTTTTTAACCGTAGTATCCGAGTTAACTTGCGTGCATCTTAACTAATTTCATGAGTTTTGAAGTTAATGACCATGCAAGTCTTCTGTGACCTAAAGGTTCGTAGGACTCAAACTGCTGATATCTAAAGAACAAAATTAAAGCCTAATCAGTTGAGCCACACCCTAAAGTTAAAACATGCTCATTTAAGACTATATTCATATCAGCAGACCGAATTAATTTTTATTAAATCTGAGAAATTCCTTTCTTATGGGTTTTTCTAAATATCCATGGAGAATAGAGAGCAAAAGATTGATACAGCCAGGCTAATCTTAAACAACACAAAATACTTATTGTGCTCCTTGCCCAAGGTCGACAGGCACTTTTGGAGGAGCCAAGGCTGAAGTCTCAACAAAATGCAAGTTAGGATCCCTACAGTCACAAAACAATCTCAAATATTATCACTTAGGCTAGGCCTTAGCGTAAACAGAATTTCAAAAAGGGGGGAAGCATTCAGATTGAAATGATGATACTTTTTTACCAGGGAAGTTTTCTGGCAAGGTGCAAGAATGGCTTCTCAAAATTATAATTGCTCTTAGCTGAAGTCTCTTGCAGTTGCAGGGCTACAGGTTCTTCTTCCCGTTAAAGGTAACCTGTTTTTTCTTTTACTTTAAAAGAGTTTCTTTTCCTTTTTTTTGGGTGAAGGGCAGAAGGTAAAGTTTTTATATGGTGGATTATTGGACTTGTTTAGGGCTAAAGCACACCTTAGCCTTCTATTTCCCTTCGCCCCTGCATATTCGGTTGCCTGTGTTATTAAATGGAGCTAAACAATTTGATCTTCTCAATAATATATATATATATATATATATATATATATATATATATATATAGATGAGTTCAGGCTGCTGCCTGAGCCGAATAAGGATGGTTCCAGGCAAGATGGGCTCAGCCATCCTGCGCCTAAAAGGATGCACATGGCCAGTTAAAGTTCTAGGCTTGCACCCTTTATGGGCTTAAGTACACACCCAAGCTCAATGTTCATGGATCTTAATATTTTATATTAATTTAATAAGTATTATTTTAAATGGAATACAACTCAAAATATCACATTAATTTATAAGAGTGAAATGACTCTTTAGCCCATCATTTTCATAAAAAAACAAGATTTATGGGCTATAAATACCTGATAAATTCTTCAAGCTCTAGGTTCATATTCTTCTCCATTCTCTCTTATATATATATATATATATATATATATATATATATATATATATATATATATATATATATATATTTTCAAGGTCTATCTTTCTAAAATATCATTACTCTCTCTCTCTCTCTCTCTCTCACACACTACAAAGATACTTAAGTATCTAAGAGTCCTCTATTAACGGAAAAGAACATTTTACAAGTATCAGTCACATTGGCTTACTGGTTACCAGCTACCAACCACTTTAGTTTACTAGGCATCACCTAGTTGCTACCATTCATCTTTGCTTACTATGCACTAGCTACATGTTACCACCTACCTCGGTTTACCATACACTAGCTACAAATCACCTTGGCTTATCAGCTAAGTGTCATCTGGACTTCCTACATCAAGCTATCAGACATCTTAGTTAGAGAGAACGATTCAAATTGTTAGAACTAAGTGATTAACTGGTTATTCAACACATAAGCCTGGTTTCTAAACTACTTGAACTTTTTTGGGACATAATGATTGGTACTGTGGTGCATAACCATGACACACTTGGGCTAGAGCGCGTGATGAATTTACCTATTACCGTTATCACGAGCACTTCTACCTAATTAGAATTTTAACAACTCATCTACCAAGTGCAAGTCTTTACTTAAGCCATGTTGTCAACCTAAATGCAAAATTAGACCTTGCCACCCCAATAAGTCTTGGCATTTACGGTAACACACTTAACCCTAACATCATCGCTCTTAGCTGCTCCCGGCACCTGTAGGCAATTACACTACCTAGAGGAGTCTGGGCATAATGATCTTTAGGAGAGTATTTTGCCTCCACACTTTCCAAGTCCCTTTAGAGGTCGCTCACATCATTGCAATACTTGTGTACATAGTCGGTACTCTAGACACGCTTCCTTTAGCTACCATGGGATGGAATTTATAGTGACCAATATTGTTGTCCCACGCTAAACTCTCCAAGCTCCTTAAGGCCTAACATATCATATTGGGATACATTATCCTTGATAGAAAGTAAATTTAATTTTAAAATAAAATAATTTTATCTCTGACATACATTTTCTATCTACATATCTCTAGTGGGGCTTTTGAAATCTCCAGGGATTGATCTTAGATCTCCTGCCTATCCAGTGTAGTCTCAGACTAACATGACTCTCTAGTGGAGCTTTTGGGCTTTAAAAAATATCCAGGGATTGATCTTGGATCTCTCGCCTCTCTAGTGTAATCTCAAATTGGCTCAACTCTCCAATAAGGCTCCTGGGCCTTATGAAATCTCTAGGGATTGATCTTGGATCTCCTGCTCTCCAGATATGATCCTAGATCTCTCTCTTTCCATTGTAGTTTTGAACAAACATAATCCTTCAGATGGGCTCCTAGGTCTTATGTTATCTCCAGTTGTGATCTAGTATCTCTCACTCTTTAGTGTAATCTCAAATTGACATGACTCGTCAACAGAGCTCCTAAGCCTTACACTATCTCTAATAATGATATTGAATCTTCTACTCTCATATACAATCTCTCTTTAATAAGGGTCTGTCATGCCTCCAAGTCATCATCAAGGAGGCTACAAGCCTTCCATTCTAAAAAATTAACCATTATTTAGGAGGAGGGCTCTCACGTCCCATGTAATCGTTAAGAAGGCCACATGCCTTCCACTAAAAAAAAATGACCACTCTCTAGTGAAGGGCTTCTATGCCTCAAGAAAATGTTATAGAGGTCTGTGGCCTTGCATACTTTACTGACCACTTTTTAATGAGTGTCTTTCACGCCTCATTCCATCACTAAGAAGGTCATATACCTCCTACTCTCCACTCACCACTTTTAGTTGGGAGCTTTCATGCCTCACGCCATCGCTATGGAGGTCATATACCTCTCACACTTCAACATGAACACTCTTTAGTGGGAGGATCTAACATCCCATGTCATTGCTATAGTAGTGAGCTTTTAAGCCCCACAACATCACCAAAAAGGCCATAAGCCTCCAACTATAGTGTGATCTCTTTAAAAGAGGCTTCTAAGCTCCATACCATTGACTATAAAGCCACAAGCCTCCCTTTTTTTAGTATGATCTCAAATAAGTATGTGGTTATTGGGCCTTACGCTATCATAGAGAACAACCCGGCCCCTGGGACTTACCCCTAGCCATTTAGAAATTTTCTAAGTACGAGCTTCACCTTTAGGGGTTTCCTCGGCCACTTAGAAATTTTTCAAATACGAGCTTCACCTTTAGGGGTTTCCTCGGCCACTTAGAAATTTTTCAAATTATAAGTTTCTTCTTCTAGGATTCCTCAACCTCTTAGAATTTTTTTAAGTATAGGCTCACCCCGCTTTAACCCTTAGAATGTTTTATAAGTATAATAGCTCACTCTTCTTGAATTCCTCCAACAACCTAGAATTGTTTCTAAGTGCAAGCTTCGCCTTCAAGGGTTTCTCTGGCCACTTAAAATTTTTTATAAGTACAAGCTTCACCTCTAGGGGTTCTCTAAGCCACTTAGAAGTTTTTTTAAGTATGAATTTTTTTCTCCCTAGGTTCCCCCAACCAGTTAGAAATTTTTCTAAGTACAAACTCACCCTTTTATAGGTCCCTTCAGCCTCTTATAATATTTTATAAGTATAGGCTTGCCCTTGATAAGTTCCTCTTAGCCTATTAGGAATTTTCTAATTATACGTGTCATAACCTATTTTTGGGTTATTCCCTAAAATTTATCCTTTCTACTTTTAAAATAAAAAAAATAAAAAAATAAAGTAATAATAGTAAGAAGATTGGCAATTTAGCAAAAACATGATGAGGAGAAATTCAAATATATAGAAAATCAAGCTGTAATTTTGGACAAAATTTGGAGCTTAATCGTACCCCATTGTACCTAAAACTATAGAGACAATATAGATTCAAGGTCAAATTAAATTATTATTGAATAAAAAAAATTAAGCCTAGTGATATAATTAGATTTTTAATAGGCCAATTTGATTTAATCATGAGTCAAATTAAAATTTTAATTATGTTTAAAAAATTAATTTTGGTAAAACTAAATGATTTAATTAAGTGCAAAGACTTGATTATACTTTAAATGGGTCAAATTAATTTAATTAGGGATTTAATTTGTGAAAAATTAAGTTTGAGAGCCCAATTTGAGCTTAATTAAGAAGAATGGAATTTTAGAGGACCAAACTTAATTTTACAAGGTTAATTGGTTGAAATCAGGGGTAAAATCATAAGAAAATCATAGTTTAAGGTTAATTGGGGGTTAAATTGAAGAAATTTACAGCCAAAGACCTTTTTGAAAATGACGCCGAACTCTAGGGACTAAATTGATTGAAATTAGAGGTGAAATCGAAGAGAGTTGAAAGTTTAATGGTTAATTTGTATAAATCCAAGACCAATGATCAAAATGAAAAAGACGTTAAAATTTAGGGCCGATGTCATAGTTTGGTAGGGGCAAAATAACATAAAATTAAAAGTTAGCCAACTAGGGACACAATTGAAATAATCAAAAGACGAAGGACAAAAATGAACTTTGGTCAAATCCCTAAATGAAAACCCTAAAAGTCAAAACATCATCATTTTATTTAAATGAAATAATGCATTTTGACCAAAATGGAACTATTTTGACTAAACATTACCAAAAAAAAAAAACAGACTTGACGACTTGTCATTTGGGTATTATTCATCTTCTTCTTTTTTGCCTAAAAAAGTTGCTCGGGTGGCTACTTTTTAAGGGCATTTAATACTTTGTCTCTTCATCAAATTTGAAAAAACATACACCACCATAATTGCCTGACATTTGACTACACCTTAGCATGGTTATTTCTGGTTGATTGACACCATAATCGTCGCGGCGCCGCTCAAAGAAGACAAACTCATGCATCCTTTAACTGTCAAAATTTGACAATTCATGATAGCCACTTTAAGCCAAAAGTTGATATCCTTCTGTGAAGAATCAAGGCCAAGTTTTTTCCCTAATTAAAATAAAATTTCCCTCTTCCACCCCTATAAATAAGAGTGGATTCCATGCATTGAACATGAAGAAATTTGAGGCCAAAGTTGGGAAAAATCAGCCTCTCTCCCCGGCTTTATCTGCCAGTGTCACTCCCTTTTTTGTGCCACCATAATTGTCGAGCCTTCATCGTTTCGCCACCACTAGCCATGCATCAAACTTCCCTACACCACCAGGAACGCCACCAATAATGTTTTTCCTCTATCCAAGCATGCCTTCCTCTTCCTTTTCTTCTCCGAACACCCCCTAAGCCATTAACAACAATAGGCTGGACCTGTTTCAGCCTAGCGTAGAAAAAACAAAGAGAGAAAAATATGTTGGGTCGAAAGTTGGCCCACCTGATTGAGTTGGGTTGGACCTGTCGTCCAGCTCAGATGGTTGGGTTGGGTTCAATCTAATTTATATTTAATAATAAAATAATATAATAATATTACAATATTAAAAAATTAGAAAAAAGAAAAAAATCATATTTTCCAAAGGGCATTTTAAAAATATTTATGGTCTCTCGCATTTTTTTTCAACAATTTTGCATAATATCGAGTTGTAGAGTTATTTTGTAAGATACAGACACAATGTTGAAAGTACCCGATTTTCTCCGAAACTTTTCTTTTAAATTTTTTTTGAAAATTCAAAAACATTTTAAATTAATTTTCTCTTTCCAAAAACACAAAAAAATATGTTTTATCTTTGTGCGTGTAACCAAATCTTAAAGGTTTTTTATTCATGTTTTCTTAAAGATAAAATCATATTTTTATCATGTTTTAAAAAAAAATACAAAAATGAATATCGTAACTAGTTTATGATTATCCATTAGATTTTTGCCAAAATACAAAAAAAACTTCTTAAAAATTATTTTGTTATTCGAAATACTAGTATGGTTATGATTTAGAATGGTTATGATTTAACATAATAAGATAGAGAATTCATTACGAAGAGAGATCTACCTTGAACCTTAGACAAGTTCAATGGACAGAAATGCAACATAGAATAAAAATTAAACAACAATGCAACTTACCTTAAGTAGGGTGTACTGGGGGTGATGCGTCTTGCTTTGCACAACCGGTCTCTTACCCAGACTCTCATAAACCTTTAGGTTTTCTAGTGATCATAACACTAAGTGGCAACTTCTGAACCTTATAATCATAATTTTATGATTAAATTTAAAACCTCTTTTCACCACACTCAAGAAGCAGGCCCGCCATTCTCGACACCGCCGCACATGCCGTGACAGGATGGTGACTTTACTAGGGAATGCCTTGTCTAGTTAGACTAAGTTTTACTTGTTTGATTGTTTGGTTTTTTGTTTTTTTTCCATTTATTTTAGCACATTTAACATGCATTAGTACATTTTGATGAATTAATGACTTCATGCATTTTAATTTTTGTCAATAAACCCAATTCTAGGTTAGGTGAGGAGTAACGGCCTGCCTCATGACTTTCAGTCGGGGTTCATACTCATGAAACATTCAACTATGAGCTCAGCGTTTACTTGATAATGACGGTCACACTGTGCCTCAACCATTCCTTGTAAACCCCTATATTGCCTTCACGAAAGGTAGTCGTTGAGCAGATCATTGACCCTTTTAATACTAGGTAGAAAGCTTACCCCTCATGTAATGACCTAGAACCTTCATTTAGGGTATGGACCCCTAAAATTCATTTTTCATCAAGATAGACCTGGTCAATAACCCTGAACTCTGCAAGATTTTCTGAGCTAAGACCATGGTTTTTTTTTCTTCTAAATATGGGTAAGAATATGTGATGATATAATTGCCTAAGGACCAAGGTTGGAAGATTACCGCAAATAAATTCTATGTGTATGGGAGATAAAGACTTGGTAAAGATCTTAAGCTAAGCAAAGAGTTGGATTGAAAAATTTTAATTCGAGTCGTTGAGTTGAATTTAATAATAATATCAAATATTTTTTTATGAATTAAATATTTTTTATTATAAAAATAATAATTTAAACTATAACATAGCATGAACATGTAAACTAATTGTAACTCTAAAGGGGTGTGATAGAGAAATACGAAGGAGACAGATAAATCCATTACGTAAGAGATGGAGTGGGGATAAAAAATTGTAGCTGCATGAGTTAAATATAAATTAGAGGTGAGCGTCTTGATGAAAACAACAATTACAGAAAAAACTAGAACTTAAGGTAACAAGCACTAAAGAAGTAATACACATAATCATACCTACACATTTGTAAAATCAGAGTACAACACAGTAAAATAAAGATATAGAGATTAAAAAAAAAAGAGATTAAACACAATAACTTTTTTAATTCCCAAATACAACTTAAGACTTCTCACTCCACTATGTACTTATTTAATTCCACTCTCTTCTGGAAATTGACCTTTATCATATTTCTAATGTCATGAAGCAAATCACAAACTTAATAAATAAAACTTTCTTTTTGCCTTTCTTTTTTCACACTTCATGGCTTATTTTTGTTTTCAACATTATTCCCCATTTCCCATAGGCTATATATAATAAAAATATGACTAATTATCTTTTTTTTATTTAATATTCATGCTTTTTTTAGAATATTACATGCTAGCAAATAGCTTTTTCCGTTGAGTCTTTCTTTCTGTGTTTTTTACTTAGAACCAATGGGGCATGTTTTTAGTGTAGCTTATAACTAGATGTTTTACCTCTACCAAGATTAATTTTTTCTTTATGTAAAAAATATATTCAGGAATTTCTAATATATTTTTAATAGAAAAAAAATAAATTAAGTGAAGGTTAACTTGATGTGTTTTGATTGACTTGATGAGTACAAATGTAAGCTAGATGACTGGTGAAAACATAATTTGACTAAAAAAATTGCAAGATGAAAATTTTTTTAATTTTTTAAAATGAAATAGCAACATATTAAATCAACTAGAGTCAATTTAGATTAGTTTGCCAAATCTATGACCAGGGTCTTGAGACCGTAATAACCTTAAAGAAAGCAAAATGAAACAAATTATGAAACTCAATTTTCAATCCACGGTGTTGAATGATGAAATTGAAAAAAATCAATAAAAAAAAGACATGAGTACATCCTAGTTAACTTGCTAAAATCATGACCCGAGTCATGAAATTAGGATAACCTCATGAAAAATAAATCAAAATAAATTATAAAGTCTATTTTCTAATCAATTCAATGTTGATGAATGAAAATAAAATAAAAAAATTCAATTAAACAAAAGGACATGAAAAAGTAACTCAAGTCAACGTATGTTAACTAGCCAAACTTGCGATCGATGTCATGAGGTTCGAATAACCCCACAAAAAATAAATCAAGAAGCTCAATTTTCAATTAACTCAATGTTGGAGGATGAAATTTTAAAAAATGATAACAAAAGAACCAACTCAACTTGGGTTAACCCACCAAACTCGTAATTAGGGTCATAAGACTGAGATAATCTCATTAATAGAAAACCAAAATAAATTATGAATAACCAATTCTTAATCAGCTCAATGTTTAATGGTGAAATTGAAAAAAAAACTCGAGCTAACTGAGTTAACCTGTGAAATCCACGACCCGAATATGAATTTAGAATAACTCTATAAAAAGTAAATCAAAATAAATAATGAAGCACAATACTCAGTAAACTCAATATTGAAGAAAAAAAACTAAAGAAAAAAATAAACCAAAAAATTATTTCAATGAATAGTTGTTTGTGAGAAGGGGTACAATGAAAACATCTCCTCTTTTAGTTTTTGTTATGAAATATGATTCTCAATTAGTCTAATGTTGAATGATAAATTAAAAAATAAAAGTCATTTAAAAAGACAAAAAAAACTCGAGCTAACCATAACCTATCAAACTTGTGATCCGGGTAAGAGATTAAGATAACTTCATAGAAAATAAATTAAAATAAATTATGAAGTCTAATACCTAGTAAACCCAAAGTTAAAGGATAAAATTAAAAATAAATTAAATTAAATTAAAAAAAAAGTAAAAGAAGAAGAAGAAGAAGAAGAAGCAAACCACTATTCCAATGAACAATGGTTTGTGAGGAGGGTTATAATGAAAACCTCTTTTTTTTTTTTCTTATATCAATATTAAAGGATAAAATTAAAAAAAAAACTAAAAAACTAAAAACAAACCACTAATCACTGTAGATTTCATGCATTTTCCTCCTCTACCTTGCAGTTTTATTTAATTAAATCTACAATTTTAGCTCTATCTACCTGCAATATTGTTTCTAATTAAGCTTCTACATTATTTGGTTTTTTTTAAAAAAAATTCCCATCCTTTAATTCTTTATTTTATGTTTTGAGGATTGTTAATAAACTCAATATTACTAACTTAAAGTCTTCTCTTTGCACAGGACAACTAACTTACAAATGATCAACTATCGCTTT
>Ga0325405_1005963_pt1 | contig 12329 bp, 8 predicted proteins | sample PopdelMetagenome_21_FD_205663 | JGI IMG/M metagenome (GOLD analysis project Ga0325405, IMG submission 205663) | Populus deltoides microbial communities from Bellville, Georgia, United States - Xylem-Control-R2 | ecosystem: Host-associated > Plants > Phyllosphere > Stem > Wood/Secondary xylem...
TTGTTATTGTTTTTTAATGTTGAAATTTAGTAGTGTATCCCATCTCCCATAACGTACACGTGGCCCACAATACTGATTGATCTGGTGGTGGGCAAGAACACAAATCAGGGGCAATTAAACTCCGTCATTGCAATGATGCATCTGCTTAGCAAACAGTGCAAGCCATGTGCAGAACCCAAATGGGTTGGCTTACTATGATGTGCTCAATCCAATCATAACCATTCAATTAAATGAAAGTCTCTCCATCAAATGATAGATAGATAAGATATGTCTAGTAGGTAAGACAGTTCAATCAAGAGGGGACACTCCCCTCATATCTAAGGCTAAGATTTCGAGTTATGCCAATCCTTGTGTGGTCATTATCAGTTATTATTATTATTTTTATTTTATTTTTTTTGCCTTTTTTTACATGGGGACATGGGAGCAGTGGCTCAAAAAGAAAAATGGAAGGCAAAACTGCTAACAAGGATAGAATCAAAAAGCAGAGGCTGCCATTGTTTCGCTCCGTTCAATCCCACCCTAAAATCCAAGAAAAGCAATGTGGATAAGCTGGAGGGCAAGTAGGTAGGAACTCGACATGCTTTTTATGGTTTTGTTGGGCATCAAACACGTATATCCTCTTGACCGTGGGTTCTCTTTTACGATGATGGTCTGTTTTTATGGTTGGCTCGGCGATCACCTGGTGAGCAAGCAGCTTCGAAGTCAGGAACCCCAAACGACACCAACGATTCATGAGGGATGGCCATTTGTTTGTTGTCAAGGGTGGTGGAGGAGGATGAAGAAAAGCAAACAAGGGTTCGGTCCAGGCCTTGCGAAGGAAAAGCAAAAGCCTAGCCATGCTTCCCACTTCCCATTACTTAATTCAAATGCACAGTCAGATTCCACTTCGATGGTAAGCTTTGCTTTTACCATCCATCCTGCCAGAGAATACCAACAAAGAGGGCGGATAGATTTCTCTCCTAATAATGAGAGCCGGAGAGACAAAGCAATGGTGGACTTGGCTGTTTTACAACGCAAACGCAAGGGGGGTGTGACGAATCATCAGATCTTCGGTCCCACCTCCAACTATGTAGAAAAAACGAAGAGCCTGATATGATGCAAGTCAGAGCACACCAAAGAGAGTTTTGTAGTGGTAATTTTTAACCGCTAATAGAGCAGGGAAAGAGCACTGGTTTTAACCACACCAAATCAATCCTCTTTAATCATGGACTCTTAAGCTAAAATGATTAAAAATAGAACAGGTAAAAGAGCACTAGCTTTAATCGGGTCCATCCATACCTTTGAGGATCGGGATTCTCATCCAGTGGAACCCCACACGGACGTGTACTTGGACAACACTTTCCGCACATAATTAAGAGGGGCCTCACTGTCGACTGATAATTCCATATCCAGGGAAATAAATTTCAAAGAACAAATAAACGAGGCGGAGGAGGGCTAACGACACAACATTTTTCCCACTAAAGCTGGCTGTATGGTCCATGCATATCTGGCTTTTATTACCCATATCATCATATTGGCTAACAATAACAATGATATATTCAACAGTCAGGTGCTACAACACATGCTGGAAAAAAAAAAAAAACGCGTTGAGAGGGAGAGAGATGCATCAGCCCGGGCATTTTAGTTCTCACCACCTATACACCTTAAGACTAGCTAATACCATTTGAATCAAAATAAAAGACTTTACTTCTTTTGAACTGACGAATGCTTTGCTCATTGGTTTTGCCTTTTTATGATTATCCTTCACTGGAGGCACTTGCAGGGGAAGAAAAAATCCTTAATTTTTCCAAATCTCCAACCCATCTTGATTTCTTCATACAAAAGGATAAAAGATCGAATATTTTATGCGCCTCAAGGCCCATCCATCCCTTTCCTCCGGGGCAGCCTTCTCATTTATGATCAAATGGGTTCGAAAAGAAAAAAAGAAACATAAAATTTTGAAGCATATCAATACAACAAGATCCAATGGGTGGTCCAATACCTTGCAGAGATACCACATCAGCCCCCTCGATGCCTGTCCTCTTAAATTGTAGGGCTTCTGGATTGAATGCCATTTGCAACAACACAGCACAAGGCCTGAAGTTCTACTCAAACTTTCTCTTGCAAGGATCACCATGACTTTCTTGCGGGATATGTAAAAGGTACCTGCAAGATTTAATTTCCAGCAAAAGATGCCCATAACCACCATCAGAACAGCTGATGCAACTTCTTGTAGCACAAATGCCCTACAAGATGGAAACAAATCGTGGCGCATCATCTCTTGGCCCTTCAAGAGACCGGTACATATACAACGTATCAACATACTCATCCATGTCCACATTATCTTCATGCTTAATCACTTCCACCACCAGCCGAGGCAACGCTTGAGCAATCTGTTGGCAGCCTTGGCGAGACAACTTGCAAGCAGACATCCAAAGGAATCTCATATTGTAATAGTGGTGCAGACCAGAAAGTAGAGCTGCATCCCCGAATGGACTGTCTCTAATCTCAAGCTTCTGCAATCTGGGACAACCCTCAAGCACATATTTCAGCCCCATGTCACTATCTCCAGCAAAAGCAACCGATAGGGTCCTTACAATTTTCCCATATTTTCCAATATAAGCAAAAGCTCTGTCAGTCAATAAACCAGATACCGCGAGTCGAGTGAGCTTCTTGCAATTCTTGACAATGGCTCCAAATCCTTCATCCATAGGTTCTCCAGTGACATGATCAGGCTGGTGACGCCCCATTATGCAGAGACGGAAGACCACAAGGTCTGGGCAGTTCTTTGACATAGCAACAACAGCAGCATTTGTCATCCGATGGCAAAAATACAAAATAGATTGAAGCTTCCTGCAACCCTCTGAAATTGCTTGGAGGCCCACTTCAGAAACAGGGCCCTCAATGTCCTCCCTAGGGTCAACAGGGAAGACCCGAAGCTCTCGTAGCTCCTTGCATGTTGCAGCCACAGCCTGTAGTCCTTCATCGCATATTGAATCAAGAACCTGGACAATGAAAACCAAAAACAGACTCAAAACACACATTTCATAGCAGTGTCTATTTAAAAAGCAGGCTGATAAAACACATACCCAGAAAATCTGAAGCTTGTGGCAATTGCTTATGATTGGTTTGAGCTGTTCTGCACTAACTTCTGCATAACTAAAGTTCAGTGAAGTGAGATTGGCACATACAGGGTTTATTGCAGGCAAGTAATCTGGAATGAGTTCCCTGAATCCAGATAGGCAGACTAAGGATTTGCAAGCAGCAAATGCAGAAGCATAATCCGGTCCCTGTTCAACCTGAGCTACATCCTCTGATGGGCTAAAAGAGCCTGTCCCAAGATGTGTGAGGTGTGGAGCTCGAACCATTAGACGGTAAAGTTGTCCAATCGAAACATATCGGTTCAGCCTCAGTTTCTTAAGTGATGGGGACCTAGCCACCAGCCTCTCCAGTGCATCAAAATCAATGGGACAATCTACACAATCAAAAATCAGGGATTCGAGGCATGTTTCGGTATCTGGAAAACACGAAATCCAATCCACTTCATCATCTGATACCTCTGATTCAATCAGATCAAGCACTTTGAGTTGCCTGTACACAAAAATAGAGCAGTGCACAGCATCTTATAAGTTCAACAGTCAACTTTTCTCATCAGAAATTCCAAGAATTCCAGTCCATTCTTTAATATCCTCACTGCTCAGAAAGGCATCATTTAGACTCATCCAACAAATCAAACAGATATATAAAATAATTAAAAAAAAAAGGCACAAAGATATCACGGCCAGCACACGTTCTATAAGCTCGCTGATCAACAGCTTTATCCATTGAAAAATCTAATCACTAAATTAATTCTTCAATATTTCAGCATTGCTTAAACAGACCACAAAAAGACTGACAAATCCCAAACCCAGCAAAACACCAAAATTTCAATCAGCTTCTAGCTCCACAAAGATCTAAACATCCCCTTCCATAAACACAAATCAAAACAAAGTCTTAAACTTTAAAAACCAACCCCTAATCAAACAAACCAAATATCAACAAAAATTAACTGACGCTGCAATCAGATCTAAAAGAAGACTTTTTTTAAATAAAATAAAAAACACCGTACCTGCACCTGCTAACGACAATAGCAAGTCCACTAGTACCAAACCCATCACAACAAACAAGCACGAGCTCTTTGAATCCCGAAAACGACTCCGCAAGCAAAGCCAGATCATCATCCGTCACTGACATCCTCTTCAAATGAACCTTCTCTAACCAAGGGTAAGTCATTGCCATAGCAGAGACCCAAGGCGCGAAGTGGGCTCCCCAATTAGGCGGCATCAGGTTAAAATCAGCAAACCTTGGCTTCCCTTTCAGCGTCACCGACCTGATTCGGGTAAACCGCGACATGGCTCGCTTTGGAGACACCGCGTAGCAGTTACCGATGAACAAATCGGATCGGGTCAGAGCCTCGACCCGGTACCATGACCTACAAACCAATGACGCAGCGTTTCGGTCCTTACGTGAGGTTAAGAACCAGAGAACGTTTTCTAAGACGTTTTCAAGGACTTGGTCCGGGTACGGAGCTAAGTATTCGGGGACTGAAGATGAACCCGACCCGGGCCCGGGGGTGCAGGTCCGGGTTGGGCTAGAATCATGGGTGATTGAGTTGGAGGGAGGAGATCTGTCGTCGTCTTCGGACATTTCAGTTCGATCGTCTCTCATGTAATTAGAGTCAGTATCTGATGATCTAGGCTTTTTGTTGGTGATCATATAAATTTGAAGGGAGACAAAAAAAACAGGAATCTTAAAAATATATATAAATATATATATATATATATATATATATAGTTAAGGTTTTCGATCGGGGAAAGTTTTGAGTGACTTTTCTGTCAGTTGGGTCTGGGATTATGGGTTTCCATAGAGAGAGAGAGGGAGAATTTGATGGGGATTGAAGAGAGAGGCGAGGAAGGAAAGGATTGCTTAGTTTATTTTAGTATAATTGGTGGGAAGAAGAGTAGTAGGCTGTGATGTCTGATAGACTGAGTAAAGCATCGGGATTCTCCATGCTGCCTCTTCCTTCTCTCTTTCATCTACAATATCCAATGGCTCTCCACACTTGTCCTCCATTATTGGGGTTTTTCTTCTCTTTCCCCCCTTTTTTTTTTTTTTTTGTCTTTTAATTACTCATCCTTTTCTACTCACTCACTCATTTATTTTTATTTTGGTTGAAATGGACTTTAGCACGAAGTTTTTCTTGGTTTTGCGGAATGGCCCCTCCCTCCCTTTGTGTTTGCTGAATTTGTGCTTCCACCGTGTGTTCGTGTCTGTGGGAGATAGCCCTGGCTTCACCCTGGCTGTCTGTATATTATTATTATTGACTCAGAGAGAGGTATACTTTACGCGTGGTTATTGTCTCGTCTATTCAAATTTTGCTGTCAGCCTCTTAAATCTATTTCGGAGAAGAGAAAGAACAGAATCTATACATACATACATACATACATACATATATATATATATATGCGAAGAAATAAAAGACTTTCTTTGCAGTCCAGTATTATTTGATTCATGATGAGAAAAATATAGAGATCATTGGACGTGTAATGTTTGAATGTTGACCTCCATTCTCGAGTGAGCGAGCGAGCGAGTGAATATTCATGAAAACGAAGAAAGTATTGACTAATGATAGGGAAAGGTTGAGGGAAATATTATGAGGGATTTTCAAAGGACAAAGGGGGAGGCCTCTGTGGTCAACGGGTGGGGGTATAAAATCAAGACAATATAGCACTTTCTTTTGAAATGAACAAGAATAGGAGGAGCTTTCTGTAAAGATCCATTCTATTTCTAAACCAAGAGCTTTAGGTCTACGCTTCTCCGGAGGAAACTAGAGTGCACTGCCCAATCAAAATTGTTAGTCACTCAAGCTCCAGCTTTGAACCAGGGCTGACACAATCTATATGGCACTTTCAGATTTATGTCTTTCCCACGCGCCACTACTCACGCCAGATCACGCCCTGCTGTTTTGTATTTGACTATTTGTTTGCCACCAGCAGAAGCAACAGCCACAGCCGCCGCCGCCGCCTCCCTCATCCTTCCCCACTTGTTGTGCAGTCAAGCAAAACAAAAGCAAAAAATATAAAATGAATAACACGAGAAGAGAGAGAGATATGAAATTATATTTTATTTTAAAAGTAGTGGGAAAAACATTTTATAGCTTTAGAATATAAACTGATCATGCTGTGGCAATACTGTAGCATCATAAAAATATTATTTTACTAATTTTTAGTTAAAAAATATTATTAAGGTTCATTCTTTTTTATTTTATTGTTTTATCAAAAGCTGTTGAGTTTCGCTTAATAATCAGATTCAAATCTTTTTCAATAGGTGTTGGATCTGGCTTAGTAGCTATACTCAATGCTTTTAAGCCTAACTTTCAGGCGTATACAGTAAAGAGAAAATAAATTAATAAAAAATTTTATATATTATATAAAAATTAAATGATAATAATTATTTTTTTATTTGAGATTAAATTATATTGAATTTCTTTTCTTTTAATATTGGGTGCTGTTGTCACCGGGAATTAAATATCCCTATCAAACTCCTCCAGCTGTTTAATGGTTCAAAGATCAATGATATAGGAAAAAATGGAGAAACAAAAGAGAAGAGAACTATTAGAGAAAAAGCAATTAGTCAACTGTAAGAACTGAAAGCGAAATTTATAGTGATTTCTCAGTGCTCAGTTCATTTGGGAAGGGTGTGCAGTAAAAGGGGAAAAAGTGTGATGATACTTCATACTATTGATAAGTGAAATTCAGGAAAAAAAACACACACTCTAAGCAAGGGATTCAAAGTAGGATGAGTTGAGGTTATTTATTTGTTTTTTTAATATAAATTAATATTTTTTTATGTTTTTATATTATTTTGATGTGATGATATAAAAATTAATTTTAAAAAATAAAAATATATATTATCTCAATATATTTAAAAATATATATATTTTAAAAAATAATTATTACGTAATAATTTAATAACTAGCATAGTGGTCCCCGCTCCGCAGCACTCAATAATATTTTTCTTTTTTTTTGCAAATGTAAAAATACTTGAGTTAGGTTAAAAGTACAAAAATGTATTTGCAGTTTTGCACCATCACCTTTTTTAAATAAAGTATTTTCTATTGTTGTACTATGAATAGCGCATAGCATAGCAGCGTCTAATACACATGCAACTACTTTCTTTTCCTTTAATTTTATTTATTTTAAGATATTTTTAATTTTATTTTTTTTCTCTTTAATTTTTTTTCTTTTCTCATATTGAATTTTTTTTCGTATTGTAAAAAGAAAATAAATTGATGTGAATTTTTTTATATTGTATAAAAGTGGGATGATAATAATTTTTTTCATTACATATTGGGTTGAATTTTCTTATTAAACCATGTTTGTTTTGCATTTCAAAAATGCTTTTAAAAAAATGATTTTATTTTATTTTTTTCTTTACTTCAAATTAATATTTTTTTAATATTTTTGTATTATTTTGATATGATGACAGACCCAAGGAGCCAAACCCGCATAACAGAGCAATGCCAAATACACCGGTAACTAATTTCTTTCTCTTTTTTCATACTGTGAAGAGAAAATAAATTGATAAGACTTTTCTATAATGTACAAAAATTGAATGATGATAATTTTTTTCATTTCAGGTTGGGTTAAAATTGCTTATTAAAGCATGTTTGTTCTTGCGTTTCAAAAATTCTTTTAAAAAAAATTGAAATTTTTATATTTTTCTCTTTACTTTAGATTAATATTTTTTGCTATTAGATCTGACGTCGCGACCTTACCCAATAGCATTTGAGTCTAGCGTTGCGGCCAAGATATTGGGTCTGGCTCCGCGGCCAGACCCATGGGTCCTGCTGCCCAGCAAAACCCAATAGTGTTAAGTCCAATAGCATTGGGTCTTGTTGCCTAGCAAAACCCACTAGCGTTGGGTCCGGTTACTAGCCAGACCCGGCATCTTTTGGACTTCTTGGTTGCCAGAATCAATAGCATTAAGTCTGGCTTGACAACTAGACCCAATGCTATTGGGTTTGGCTTTTTCACTAAACTCAAGGCTTTTGGGTGTTGCGGTCAAATCTAAAGATATTGGGTCTGGCTTGGCTATTAGTCCCAATGCTATTAGGTCCGTCTTTGCAACAAGACTCAATGCTATTTTGGGTTTGGCATTGCTGTTAGACCCAATACACTTACTATATTCTATATACTCTTCATATTTTTTTACATTTAAAAAAAAATTGTTATTGATCCGTTGTGGAGCGCAGGCTAATATGCTAGTTAAAATCATCCACTGAGGTTAGCATCATTTGTCGCTCCTGCAATTGGGTTTAATATTTAGAAATCCCCCTACTCTCTCTTTTTATATGAGTTTTACCCTATTTACTAGTTTAAGTCTTGACTTTTGCTTTGTTCTTGCCTATTTTTGGCAAATAAACGACTCTTTCCTTTTTTCCTTTTTTTAATTTTTTTTGTTCGCATATTAATGTTTTAAATACTATCATTTATTATTCAACATGAAAATATACAGAGAGTGTTTATATTTGAGGTAGCGTCTGTGTTTTATCTAAACGCAATTTATCAAGTGTTTGGTTACAGGTTTCAAAAGTGTATAAACATGACGGGCCACACCACTTGCTCGAGGTTGGATCTCGGTTATGGAAAAGCAATTTTTTCCCTTCTTTTTGCATGTCGAACCACAGTTGCATCTTCTAAAACTACTAAAAAGCATTTGAAATTACCTTTGTATCCTCTTCTCTTTCCTCTCATTCATTTCACCCTAACTGCAACAACAATTACACAGGACAATCACCATTACTGCTACACAACCCACAAGAATGATCATCGTAATGTCTCTTTCTTCTCATTCATTTGTCATTGATTTCTACATAACTACAAGGAAAAAAAAAGAACAAGAACAATCCCCATTACTATATATCCTACAAATAAATTCAATATGAACATAGCCCACAATTCATATTATAAAATTTAAAAGAAAAATGGATACTAACATGTAAAGAGAGAATTTAAAACATGGTAAGTATTCTTAAACATTACAAAAGGGTTAATTACAGGATAACTGATGTACTATATACTGAGATAAGACTTTTATATATACATTAAGGTTTAAGACAGTAATAGATCAAACAGTAACAGTTTAGGTTTAAGACAGTAACAGATTAAACAGTAACAGTTCAGGTCTAAGACAGTAACAGATCAAACAGTAACAGTTCAGGTCTAAGACGCTAGACTTTATTTACATTATGCTTGCATGTAGCTTGAGTTATTGATGTTTTGACTAATGAGATGTTAAAACTAATTAATATTGAAGGAATAATAGTCGCTACATTGTCAACGAAAAACAGATTTCATGCCACCAGAAACCATGTCTTGTAGTGTTTTGCTGATGAATGGTAACAAATAAACAAACATAGATTAAATAATTAATTTGCTTTGCTTATTATAAAATTCCCTGATAATTGTCCAAACGTAACTAATTACAATTAGTATGGATGATAGTCATTGTGTAGGGTTTTGAGACTTGACATTATTGGGTTAACTTCAAATTTATATTACTTTAAAATAACTTTCCATTTGATAATGGTTAACATTAGTGTGCACTATTATGAACAACACAGTTTACTTGATCTCTGTTATAGGTTTCTTGAGAAGGAAACACTTTCTAGGTTTGAGTTATCTGTATGTAGTCTTACATGTTATTGATAATCAGTACCCTTTCATATAGTTTATATAGGATACAATACAATGGCCCACCATGTTTATTGTTTGCCTCGTGAAGAAATACTAGAGCAATTAAATAGTACTCAGTCTACAAATGTAATTGCTACTTATTTTTTTTAAATGGAATACACCAAGCTTTAACTGCAATATCTTAGAGAAAATAATAAATTATTGTCTACAATTATGTTATCTGATAATTGCTGTAAAAGTCGTGGACCTTTTACTTTTTAGTTTCTTATTTCATCCCTTGCAAGCATTCAAACTTTTGCAAGATTAGTTAATTGTTTCTTTCATTTTTTTTTTTACGATATTGTTTAACATTTAGCAATGGATCGGTCTGACACATATGATAAAGCTTATTAGACTAGGGTAATATTGCACATGTTTTTTAACATTTGCATTAAAGCTATTAAGAGATGCATGAGACCAAACACCCATTTTGATAAAAGCTGGCTAGAAATTTATCATACAATCATTCTAATAACAAATAGGTCTTTCTTTAACAAAAGAAAAACTTAAAAACAGATGGGATAGGATTAAAAAAGACTAGAGGGTATGGAAAAAATTAATATATGAAACTGGAGTTGGTTGGAGTACTGAACTTGGGACCATCTCTGCAACTGATGAATGGTGAAAAGCAAAAATTCAGGTTAATTGTCATTATCGATAGCTTTATAATTTAATTTGTCTTATTACATTATTTATTAATATGCTAGCATTGTTAACTACATCCAACTTTCATTACAAAGGAAATGAAAGGAGGAAATAAGTTTAGGCATGTCAATATAGAGTTCTTGATGTGTGTTAAGTATGACATCATGTTTAGTAACATAATGGTCACAGGATAATATGCATGGGCTCCCTTATAAGGAATGTTATCTGATGAAGATAATGGGGCTGCTGAAATGAGAAATACAACTCTGAAAAGGATGCAATACCTGATTTTATACATGATATTAGCAATATGGTTGGTGGAAGCAATATCGCGAATAGTAGCAACAACCATAGTAGTGCTAAGAGAAAAGGTGCACGACATACTACACCTTAATGTCAGAAAAAGAAAAGGAGAACTAGAATGGGAGCACAATTATTCGCATGTTTGGATCGACTTGTTGAAAGTGTCTCCATGGCTAAAAGGAGCACACCAACTTCTAGAGATAAAAAAGGATGTAGCATTGAAGAGGTAATGGAAGAACTGCATTCTATAGATGGAGTTAACTTTGATGATGCATTGCATATCTTTGCCACTTATTTTTTTTTTTTTATGTGAGAAGCAAAAGGGAGATGTGGGCTACAATAGGGTCTATTGATAGAAAATTATCATGGTTGAAAATAATATTTGACCAATAAAGAAAATCATAGATGGACAAGGTCAGGTGTTAACTTATTAACCTATTCATGTCATTTGATGTATGTTAAATACTATAATCCAACAATATTTTCACTTGTCTACACTCTTATTCTATTCTCTTTTTTAGACTTCTTATGCTGCAATTATTGTTGGAAATATATCATGTTGCCTACATATTTTTATTACTATGTAGTTGAAGCACCATTACTATGTATGTTTTCACCTTATGTATCACTAAATATTGTTATATTGGAATTTTAGTTGGTAATGGACTTTAAATGTTTGGTTACTTGATTTTGAATGTTAACTTTTATACATGGAAACTAAAATTTCAGTTGGTATTATACTTTAAATGTTAGGTTACTTTATTTTGAATGTTTGGTTTTTAGATATAAAAACTAAAATTTCAGTTGATATTTCACTTTTAATGTTCAGTTACTTGATTTTGAATGTTAGGTTTCATACATGAAAACCAAAATTTCAGTTGGCAATGGACTTTGAATGTTAGTTGTCATTGATTTTGAATGTTAGGTTTCAGATATGAAGAACATAATTTCATATGGGTTAGCACTTTGAATGTTCGGTCCATTCTTATTATTGTTATATAAATAACAATATGAAATTGTTTAGTTGTCAGTTTCATATTATATCCTTCTGAAGAACAAACTGAAAGTTTACTTTGTAAGAAACAAGTGTGTTGGTCTCTCATTGCTTTTATTTATAACAAGTAGGTTTCTTTTGATTTATAAATTGGATTTTTGAATTAAGAGAGTGTTTGTATTTCTTATATGCTACTTAAAATTTAAGCTTTTTAATGTTTTAGTAATCTTTGACAAATTTGGATTAATATTCACTTAGGCCTAGACATATGATTGTAGCATATTAGTTTCAATATGATGAACTTTATTATAAATAAAATGCATTCTTAGTTTTGTGTGTTGTGAAAATGTAATGCTTTCATTAAGTATTAATTCCTCCATGTGTGATGGGTTGCTTTTTATGCAAAGATTGATTCGATTAACTATTAGTGAGGGTCTAAACTACCTAATGTTTTTTCATTTTCATAATTATGAGCCCAATGTTTACAATTTGTAAGCAATAAATTAATAACAAATTTGAAAGTCTAAAAAAGTAGATTGAATTTGATTGGCTTTAAAAAAAATACAAATGCACATTTCATACAACATCTTCAATTTATGTGACAATCACTTTCAATTTATATTCCCATTACA
>Ga0325405_1005964_pt1 | contig 12328 bp, 10 predicted proteins | sample PopdelMetagenome_21_FD_205663 | JGI IMG/M metagenome (GOLD analysis project Ga0325405, IMG submission 205663) | Populus deltoides microbial communities from Bellville, Georgia, United States - Xylem-Control-R2 | ecosystem: Host-associated > Plants > Phyllosphere > Stem > Wood/Secondary xylem...
AGCATCTTTTTAATTTGGATAATTACAATATTAAATTGTATCTAAAGATTAAGAGTGGATGCCTATGGAAAAAGGGCAGAAAAATATTGCACCCCAGTTTTTGTCATATTTGTTCTCTGATGGCCACAGAATCTATATAATCGATATATGGTAAACCCAAACCAGCAAGTCATAACTCTACATCTTACATAAACAAACCCATCAGAATCTTTGCAACAAAAAAGGAGCATCCATCACATCTCTATCAAGTCAAGCAAGCTCCATTATTCCACATCTCTGACCAATTTGTTTGAAGAGAAAGCCAAACAATCTCCACAAGATACACTGCATCCCCTTTTCTAAGTCACCAAACACCATATGATATATCTACTCAAACTACCTAATATTTTACTTGTGCTATTTATGCCTCCTTATCTTCTTAGCATGTGTGTTACTGCCAAAAATGATCAGTTTCAAAGAACATGGAAAAGTAATCATATTCCAGTCTTGAAAACCCTTCAGAATTCCAGTAATATTTTGGCCTCTGCAAGCAATGTCAAAATTTCTAACCAGGAGTTTCTAGGGCCTTAACTGCATCCTCTGTAACTGCAATACCAATCCTGGTGAGGACACCAAACTCACACCACAGATTACACGAGTAATGAACGGTGATGATAAAAGATGGCCTAGCCTGTCACTTTTTGGTTTGGGAGATTGAGCCCATCTAGGCCTATTCATTGTTTTGTTTTATTTATTTGAATTATTTATGTTAAATGGTTTCAATTAATGAGTCAAGCCCGGCAGTTGGATGTTTTAGGGTTATGCTATTTATATATATATTTCTTCATCTTATGATACGAATAACTTTTCTAAATTCTCTCTTTTTCCTAGCTTTTCTTTCCTTACTTTTAATTCTAGGCTTCTTTATTTCTTTCTTTACTTTTATTTCTTTTATTTATTGTCCCGCATCAACTTTAAGTATCAGAGTCAAGTTCTTTTAATTGTTCTTACAATTAAATGATATATGAGCTTGTTTAAATTCCTGACATTCAATCTAGTTAGTAAATTCTATATTTTGTGGGAAGCTTTCATCAAAAGTAAAAAACAAAAGTAGCAATCCATAAAATTTATTTCTTTTAGCCTTTCATTTACAACAGCAGATCTTAATATATATATATATATTGTGTTCATCTTCAACACAAGCCCATTCATCCCTAAACCCACACCTACCAGCCATCACCCGCAGAGCACACTTCTGACACCACAGTCGCTCCAGAGTCAACCACGTCACAAACTCGATCTGATCATCTTCTCCAAATCAGAGCTACACTTGACAGGGTTAAGTTTCTCCAATCATGGGAGAGATGGTGGGGACATCAGACCCACACCGCAGATTAAACGAGTATATAGACAAAGATGACGAAGAATGGTCTAGCCTGTTACTCTTTGGTTGGGAGATTGAGCCCCATCTAGGCCTATCACTATTTGTTTTGTTTTGTTTTGATTTGGGTTATTTATGTTAGACAATTTTAATTGAAAGGCCAAGCTCAATAGTTGGATGTTTTAGAATTATACTATTTATATGTTTCTTTTTCATCTCATGAGACAGTTTTTTATGAATTGAATATATATCACATATTATTCGTCCTCTAAATTCTCTTCTCTTTGTAGCTTTTCTTTCTTTCCCTACTTTTTTTTTATTGTCCCACATCAAATCCACCTAAAACCATTACAATCTTTTCTTTCTTCCCCTAATATGCAGCACTTTATACAAAATTTGCATTTACAAAGATAAATGCATCTACCACGAATTTAGCTTCTTAAGAAGATGGCTTATAAATTTATCTTGTGAAATAATTCCTCATGTCACTACGTCGAAGACTCAAGCACCAAAAAGAAAAATCTAATGAAAAGCAGGGTAACAGAAACTAGCAGATGCAAAAAGTGTATGCTCACCTATATACATATTATTAAATGAAAGAAGTTTTCCGCAATCTTCTGCACTACCAGTAAATGAATGAGTGACCCCGCCACTGAATCTGTAAATTACAATTTACTATGGAAATCAGTTCACTCCACATACATCAACCTGGACATATGCCATCAAAGGAAACCAGTTATAAATAAGTGAAATTTATTTATGTCCGAACCACATTTTAAACTATGCCTTTCATTTTTCACTCAACATCAACACATTTGGAGCATGAAATGGTTTTCCCTAAAAAGCATATTCAAGTTGAACCATTAACATGCGAATGATTGGGTGGTCATTTTTTAGAACAATGGTTAATATTTATGGATATAATTGATGCAGAACCACATAATAGAGTTTTTCAGACTGCTTATTTTAGAAAGAAATATAGGGTTTAATTTTAATATTTAGTTTCCTCATGTTTCCTACTTTTATGAGGACCTTTTATTTTATTTGGGTGCCTATAAATAAACACCCTAGACAGATACGGCTTAACATTTTCAGTCTGTATGGCAACTAAGAAACTCTAGAGAATAAAAGAGAAACTAAACTGGTGATAAAAGGGAGGAGGAAAAGAAGGGAAATCAAATTTCTTTTGTTTGGATTTAGAGAAGTGAGAGAAATGAAGTTTTTAATATATTGATGGAAAAGAAAGGAAAACAGTTTTTTAGAGGTTACAATGAGCAAAATTCTGTCAATTTTTTCATTTCCTTCGCTATCCTCCCAATTTAGGCGAAAAATTTTAGTAAGTCAAAAGGTCAGATTTTCCCCTCTTTTCCCTTCTCTTCCCTTCTTTTCTATTGATAATTTTAGCATCCAAGCAAAGGAAAGTGGCTTAAGTTCCTTTACATTATTCTCCTTTCAATTCCTTTCCCTCAAAACATATGCACTGTTTATTGATTGAAATAAGAAACCTAAAATTTTCTTCATGATTGAGTGTTTCTCTCTTGTTTTAGTTATCTCTTGATTTGGTGATGTTGTGGTTCTACATCAATAATTTATGCAAAAGGCTACCGGGCAGTCTGAAAGAAAGGTGATAAAACAAAATTTGAGTGAAGCAAAATTTTAGCCACCATTATCTGGTTCTTTCATCTACAAATAGAGCAAACTAACCTTTCTTTGTTACGTTCTACAATTTCACAGAAATCTGCCGCAGCCGCACGCATATGTAGAAACATTGGTAGCTTTGTGGCATGTGCTAATTCAAACTGCTTCTCAAAGTACCTGCTTGTTGATATGGAATTATGGATAAATAAAGTGCCCACATGTAATAGGAGTAGATGAGAATGACGCGCAACTAAATAACGAGGAGCAAAGAAATCCACAGGGAACATTTTTGTCAGCAATGACTTACTTCTTTTGAATATCTGGTGGGCAAAAGTGAAGCCTGTCATAATCCAGTCCACACTCACCAATAGCCACCACCTTACATTCAACATCCAAGAACAAAGTGCATCATAAAGAACACTACCGATATCAGTAGAATAGTATTACAGACAAGTTTTGAAATGTGGAAAATCAATGACAAAATTAAGACTAGAGATCAAAGTAGCAGAAAGTTTTCAAATTAATAGTATCATTAGAATCACTCTCGAAGAACAAGAGGCTACATAATGACACAGGATAACTCTTCTATGTATAGAATTTTCCATCATATTTAAGTCAAGAATAAATAAGATTTGATGACTTGCTATTAATATCAACAATGGAAGGCCACATGCACAATTAACATGTAAATTTGGTTTTTTTTTAAAAAATAGGCATCATTATTCGGAGAATAATAAAATTCAGTGGATACGTGTTGGGATTATAGCATTTTGCATCACTCTGTTCTTAGAAATAATTAAGTTAGAAATTAAAAAAAATAAAAAAATCAGGCATCATTATTCGGAGAATAACAAAATTCATTGGATAGGTGTTGGGATTGTAGGATTCTGCCTCACTCTCTTCTTAGAAGGAATTAAGTTAAATGTTAATTTAATATCTTTTATGATCTAATTATATTAATATTTCACATATTCTCAAATTTGTGATGCCTTATCATTGTCCTGTCAGGAAGACCAATAAAAGCTTACCTTTCCTTTTTGCATTCCCTCTTTGGCCAATGACAAGAGAGCCTGAAAATGCTTTTCTGGATCCCCACTCTCTTCAAACTCCTGAATAGATTAAAATAAAAGGGAAAAAAAAAGAGCACCGTCAGGAACAGGAACATCTCCAAGACTCCAACAAAATCACAGTTTATAGATAAATTTAGAACACATGAAATCACTACAAGTAACCAAACTTTAAGAATAGTAATCAACCTTACACCTTGTTGGGTGGACTCCAACTGTACAAAAAAGCCTTCCTGTGACAAACAACAAACTTTCAGATAAACAAAAACCAGAAACCCTTCTAATAAATAAGCAAAAGCAACATGTATTGATAAGAAGATAACAATTGCAAGACCATCAGTCTCGGAAATGGCAAGAGCATCCTTCGACTCCTCAAGGGACCCACCAGTCACCTATGAACACAAACCCAGATCAATTAACATCATCTTAAAGCAAACTATTTCATTATCTACTAAAGGTTTCTGGTAAAATTTTCCCGTTTTGTTTTTTAACCATTTTTTAACATTTGATATTCTAAAACAAGTCAAAACGCAGAAACGGCAACTTGATAATTAAAAACCAATAATATCAAAACTACTTCATTTAAGTTCTTAAAATTATCAAAAACGCATAAATAGAACTTCATTAGACCAATTAAGTTATTAAAATGATTAAAAGACGAAACATGGTAAGAGGGTAACGAAAAAGAGAGTGCCGGAGGCATACAATGATTCGATCTACACCAGCGTTCCAAGCCCTGCTCAACACATTGGCTATATCAGCTACATGGTACTGCTTCCCATTGTAGATTCCTTTGAACATTCCATCTGCACAGCAGTTTACACACGCACTGTTCAGTTTAAGAAGAAGAGAATAAGAGAGAGTGGAATTTAAAAATATGTTAACAATGTGTTTGATGAAATGTCTGACTGACCTGTGAAGTTCACAGCTATATCTGCTTTGGAGAAAAGAACACGGGAAAAAAAAAGGGGAATGAATTGAGTAAAATTAGGTTTTTCGAGATTAGAGATAAAAGAAAAGAAAAAGAGAGGGAATTATAGTTAGTATCACTCGCCTATCATTCGTATGGTTGCCATTGCTATTCAGAGACAGAACTTCCTGTTTGGTGGTGTCTCTGAAGGAGCACTTATTACTTCCCCTTCGTAAGCGACGTCGTTCACTGGCTGTCAAAATGGACCACTATTATACCAATAGGCTCTGTAGTTTAGGGCCCATGGCCCTGTTTAGCAAAATTCTGATTTGTTCGCATTTCAGAGAAGAGAAACTATGGATAACAAGAGAAAGAACCTGGTCTGTTACATCATAATTTTTTTTTTATTAATATGGGTGTCTGAACCAGCTTGTATGTATCTTAATTGATCTCAAATATTTTGAAATTAACAATTATATAAGTCTTCAGTGACTTTCAGATTTGTGAGATTTAAACTGATGATCTCTAAAAAGCAAATTTAGAATTTAATCAGTTAAGTTATATTCTTTAAATTATTGTTAGATTATAATTTTAATATCACATCGGGTTATTTAATATACAACTTGCATCCATGTTAAAATAAGAAAGTAACATTGATTACTATACAGTTAATTAGATTTAGAAATAGATCTAACATATACATATTTCAATCCGAAATAAATATTGTACGAAATAAACAATTTCCAACCCTTCAAGGCCTGTGCTCAAAAGAAAATGAAAATTTCCACTATCGTAAAAGACAATTTTTATGCCTATTGCTCGTTATGATGTGTATTTCTACCAGTAGTTTCAATTATTAATTGTTGCTTTCTTTGTTAAATTATTTAACTGTAGTAGTATTGTGATCAAGTGGTGTTGATCAAGTGGTGTTGTTGAAAATTGGTTTAATGGGTCTAATGCATATTGTGATTTATGGGTTGTCGATAAGTCTATTGGTAATAATTTTATAAATAGATTTATTAATGGATAAAGCGCGTAAAAATACAAAACTTTACCTGTTTCATTTTGTTAGTACATCCATCATTAAATACAACATATCACCGACATAAAAATCACATGTCATTCTATCGGTGATTTTTTTCATCCGTTGGTGAATTTGACATGTAACTGTCAAATAGACCGTTTATTATTCTATCGGTGAGTAAACAGACCGTTTGGTATTTGTAGTAATTCATTTTCAATTCTCTAGAATATATCGACATACTATGTTCGTTGGTAACTCCGTCAGTAATAATTTAAAAATATATATATTTTAAAAAATCTATTAAATAGAAACATAAAATAATTAAAAAAATAAATTAATATAAAATTCAAATATTTATTACAAATTTAAACATTTATGAGTTCAAATACAATTAATCTAGAATAAAAGCACTAGAGGAGGCGGGTCTTCACCTAGACCGTGGGGCAAATAAGAGAGAGTACATGTACAACCCATCTGTGATCTCATCTCCATTATCAATCGGCAGAGTTTGATCGTCTCAGCACTAAGTCGTTCATAATCCGTAACCAGTTGGGCCATTTGATCTTTAACTCGTTGGTCTAAAATCACCTAAAACTCTTGAATTTGAGTGCTCGGAACCGATTGCGAGCATTCAACTATTGAAACACTATAGACGACCAGTAAGAACTCGGTCGTGGTGTTAAAGAGATCGTACACTAGATTTCTATCGGGTCCGCTAAATGATTCAACCTCCAACCACAAATCTAGATCGAGATTTGGATGGGTCGAAGGATCATCATTGTATCTCTCCTTCAACCCGATGTTATATGTATCCTAGAAAAAAAAGTTAACAAATTCAAAAATATAATAACTTAAGAAAAAAATGATTGAAAACAACATACCATGAAGTGTTGAACTCAGCTATCCACGAGTTGTTATACCTCCTTTTGGTGGTCATTAATCCACACGTGCATTTTCACAAAAAGCTCCATCAAGCTTAGTTAGTTTCCAAGAACCATAGACTGCAAGAGAAAATTGTTGTTAGTTAAATATATTTATAAAAAAACAACAAATTAAAAAAAATCTTATCATCCACTTCATATGTGAAACGAACGGAATGGAGCCGTTGGTGTGCGTGGTAACAGAATCGTGAACACTCCATTTCTGGTTCTCTGCACTGGAGTATGATCGTCACACGAAACAATTGGACATCACATGCTGAATATATTCTGCCCACACGGCCTTTGAGATATATGGAAGTCTAAAATCATTCCAAACCAATCTCTTTCCAGTCTAGAAGTTCTCTTTCTTTCGTATTGTGCATTGTACCAAAAATTACACAACTTATATTGTACAAATAAATTATCTTTTAGTAAATGAATAATGAAATTGAATAAAAGGATTACATTTTTTTATCTTCATTTCAATCTTACCCAGTTGCAATGTGATTCTCCCAAAAGTTGCAATGTGATTCTCCCAAACCTTTATTGCAATAACATTGTCAGCTCTATCTCATTCAAAATTCTCCTTATAGTTAAGATTTGTACAAGAACAATTTCATTAATAAGTTAATAAACTAACCGAATTAATATAATAAAAAAAATTAAGTTAATATTAACCTTAAACCTTCTGAATCATGCATCAATCATATGTTTTCATTCAGGATATTTAAAAATCTGACACCATGAAACAATGAAATTTTCATCGATGATTTCATCATTAATGTTATGATTCTGACAACCTTCATGTTTGTAAACCTGAAATTGCATTTATTAATTGAAATTAATTTTTCAAAAATTATTAGTATGTCAATGTAAAGGGAAAACAAACTTACATTGAAAGAGCGTTCTTCTACTGAGCCTAGTACATCCGGTTAAATTGATCCTATTATGAAGGGTTCCTTCTTGACATGGTGGCATCGCACTTGATGAGCCCGCATCGTGAGTGGATGCCTGTGTCTTAGGTACCTGTTCTTGGTCAGCACCTAACGACTTAGTCATCAAAAGAGCTGCTAGAAAAACTAGTAGCTATCATATCCGCACAACGTGTTATTGACTTTTTTTAGGCATCTGCACAAATTAAAGGATTAAGATATTGTAAATCATTCCTTTTTAAAAAACAATTGGCAACGCCTCCTCTATATGAGAAATTACTCAATTTCTAAACTGCAAATACACAACAATTTAAATTAGATTGCTACAAACTAATTGATTTTATTTCAATCTATGTCAATCTAATAATTTCAATTATGTTAATTAACCAAATTTTCAATTAATTTTGCTACGACCATTTACAAAATGGTCATATGAGGTTAATATAAACACATGAAAGGATATGTAGTATCAATATTTCACATTAAAAACTATTAACCAAATTTTCAATTAATTTTGCTACGACCATTTACAAAATGATCATATGAGGTTAATATAAACACATGAAAGGATATGTAGTATCAATATTTCACATTAAAAACTATTCAATTATCCTAGCTATTTTAAAATTTATTTATTTATGATGACTACTATTTTTTTATTTTTTTAAATATTTTTTATTTTTCATGAAATTAAAAATTTTTTGTTAACACCAACAAATCAATTAGTTAACCATATTAATAAGAGAAAATTAAAAAAATTTCAACAATCTATATAAAATCATAAAATAACATAAAATTAAAAAAAAATTCCAACAATCTATAAACAATCATTAAAGAGCATAAAAATTAAAAAAAAAACATTAAAAATTTCCAATAACATTTATACAATTATTAATAATAGAAAAACTTAAAAAAATTAAAAAATCACCATCAACATTTATGCAATTATTTATATTAGAAAGATTTAAGAAACAAAATTGCCATCAACATTTATACAATTATTTATAACAAAAAAATTACAAAAAACATTCCATTACCAGTTATACAATTATTAATAACAGAAAAATAAAAAAAAACTCTCATTAACATTTATACAATTATTAATAATAGAAAAATATAAAAAATATAAAAAAATAAAGAAAAAAACACACAAAAAGAGAAGGAAAAAGAAGAATCTTACTTTAATGTTGAGTTTTTCCGAGCTTGAAAAGAGAACAAAAAAATTTGAACAAATCATTAAATAAACAAAGAAGAAAAGGAGAAGAAAAGACATACCCGAGTATGAAGAAGAAGAGCAGAGAAAATATTGGGCTAGGGATAAAAAGAGAGAGAGAAGAGAAAGGAAGATGAAGATCTAGAAGAAGAGAAGAAGAGAAATGTGCTCGTCTGTTATGATTTTAGGGATTTTGGTCTTTTAATTTGGGGTTTTTTACCGATGGTTTTTACCAACAAATAATTAAATTTTAATTTTTAAAATTTTTTGATTGGTGTATTCGTCTGTAAAGTCTAATTGAGATTTTTAATTTAATAAATTTTTTTTTAGAAATCCATCAACTATCACTGACTACTTTTTTTATTCTGTTAATGATTTTGTATGTATTGATCAGTAATAAACAGTGCAGGTGAGAAGTGAACAATACCTTAGCTTTTAGGAAAATATCAATGTACATTAACCATTGGTGATTCCATATAGCTGAACAGTAATAAATTAGTGCAAATGAGAAGTGAAAAGTATCTTAGTTCTTAGGAAAATACCGACATACATGAATCGTCGGTGATTCCATATGTATTGAATAGTAATAAATAATACAAGTGAGAAGTGAACAATACCTTAGCTCTTGGGAAAATATCGATGTACATTAACCGTTGGTGATTTCATATATGTTGAACAATAATAAAATAGTGCAAGTGAGAAGTGAATAACACCTTAGTTCTTAAGAAAATACCGACGTACATTAACCGTAAGTGATTCTGTATGTACTGAACAGTAATAAATAATACAAGTGAGAAGTGAACAATACCTTAGCTCTTAGAAAAATACCGACAGACATTAATTGTCAGTGATCTCATATCTATTAAACATAATAAACAGTGTTAGTGAGAAGGGAACATTTCTAATGCTCTATGAAATATATTGACGGACTTAATCCATCATTGCATCTGTTTGTATTTTATAATTTCGTTAGTATTTCCATCAATGCAGAACAATTTTCTGTTATCATATTGTATTTGTATTCCTTATATATCTATCATACAAATACTTAAAATCACAGCAGCACACACAATACAATAACACACAAGTTCTGTGTGTAATAATAAAATCACATAAAATAAATGTTTTATTGTAATTTAATAATTAATAAACGTAATTTTCATTACATTAAAGTTAATTTCATCCAGAAATATTACATTGCAGTTTATGGTATTACACATCCATGTTGTGCAAATTAATCAAAATTGTTTTCTTCTTCAATTTCATCATCATCATATCCATCACAATCTTCTACATTGAATTCATCACTATCATCATTTTCATTAACTTGTGTATACCCACTTGTTCTCAAAATATCATTTAACTCCTCAATGTCAACATCAACAAAAGTATTCTTGGGGACGCGAAAAATTAAATTTTCTTTTAAGTCTTTAGACAGAGCAACTCGATATGGATCAACTAACTCATCAAGTTGAAAAACATCATCTCCCATGGTTAATTCACCGTTGCCATCTTGAACAACCTGAACACGACCCCTAGGTTTGATTTATAATACGGATAACCAATAAGTTCTTGAATGATCCTTTTTAAAGAAATGATTGTGTATGTAATAAACTTGCTGGCATTACTTGGCAAAAACAAAGACATCCCTTCAGGTAAAATGATTTTCATCCATTCGATAATTGTGTCGTAATTGACCTTACTTGACCTATAATTTAACTTGATAGTGAACACTTTTGCAATGACCAATAATTTACTATGATTTGTGCACTCATCTCATAATGGTTCGTTAGAGTCTTTCAAAAGATAAAAAAGCATGGTCGTGTCTACATTAAGTTCTTCATCTACTTTTGAATTTTGATCGGTATAACCTCGATTTATTATCATCGCATCTATAACCATATTTCTATAAGGATTATTATTGTTATCTATAGCTTCATGCATGTTGCTAGAGCTAAAAGTTGACCTAACAACCCTTCTACCATGGTTTCGTGAGGAACATATGGTTTTTTGTGTGTAAACCAATACAAGTATCTCTCCATGAACCTTTTTTTTTTATATAGAGAATGCATCGTTATAACATTTAGATTGAGAAACTTTTTATTTTTACACCTCTTACATGAACATCTAATACGTCTTCACTAATATCTCTAGGGTTATATAGTGCGCAATTAATAAAATCCTAAACCCTATTATGATAATTCATCCTGCGCAACTCTTCGGATGAATTTCGATACATCCATGAATAATCATCTATTACTTATATCAAACCTATATAGAATATTGATGACAACATGTAATAATTACGCAAACTAAATAAATAACAGAACATTAGTTTAAATCAAACCTATTCAAATTATTCTAATAGTACAGCTAGATCATTATCAATTATATATCTATATAAATTCAAATTTTTATACGTTTATCAAAAAATTCAACTCAACAATAAAATTGACAAAATATAAAACGAACTTGTTAAATAAATCATTATTTATTTCATCACAAAACACCTAAGTTATAAATTCAAATTAAATTTCAATAATTTACAAACAAATATAATTTTACAAAATCTTAAACAAACCCTAACATGTACAAATCATATATTCATACAATAAATTTATATGGAAAAAAGCTATAATACAAGTAAACACTCAAACAAAATACATATACTACAAAAATATGCAATAAAAATCAACATTTTAAAATCGAGTTAAAATTAAAAAAAACGAGTAGTTTTGCTTACTTGAAATGGAGAATTCAATAAAATCTGAATCAGAACAAGGATATTAGCAAACTGAGTGTTGGGGTGATTGAATTTATAGTGGGAGGTTAATTTGTGATAAAATAAAGGGGTGTTTGTTGTTGAGAAAAATGGAGAAAAAAGAATGGGGAAGAGAGAGGAGGGTCACTTGTCAGGTTATAAATTAAATAGTACAGACAAATTTAATCGAAGGATTTAAATTTGTCGTTAATTTTGTTTGTAAAAATGACATGCCATTATATTTTTTAGCTTCTTTTTTATTTCTTTATTTTTCACTGTAATTTCTTTAATATATACAAAGAGAATATCCTCGTTAGTGTTTATTAATAGCTAATAGAGGTCATATTTAGTCGAAAAAATTCACGAAAATTATCGGCGGAATATTTCCAATCGTATGTCTATGTGTATTTGCTAATTTTATGGTATTGATTCTAGCCTTTGCCCAAAAGTGAACATAGGACTCTTTCACTCCTTAACATATCCTTGAACACAGAAACATCTTC
>Ga0325405_1005967_pt1 | contig 12327 bp, 4 predicted proteins | sample PopdelMetagenome_21_FD_205663 | JGI IMG/M metagenome (GOLD analysis project Ga0325405, IMG submission 205663) | Populus deltoides microbial communities from Bellville, Georgia, United States - Xylem-Control-R2 | ecosystem: Host-associated > Plants > Phyllosphere > Stem > Wood/Secondary xylem...
CAGCTACCAATAGGACATACACCCAAACTCGAATATGTTGCGGGTCCCACAACACAAAACTCAACTCTTTTCGGAACCAAACAATGTAGTGTAACATAAACAAACACAGAGCAAAGTAGAAAAAAGCTCCCTAGACAGAGAGACCCATTTCCAAATGGATCTGGATTATCTTCTTGTAATTCCCTCTTGGAAATCTGTAAGTAAACTGGTTCTTTTCTTTATCATTATGTCATGGAATCTTGTTCCGACTTTAACAAAATGGATTTGATTTGATGTATAGGTTGGTATACTTGTGACATTCTTTACTTACCTCGCTATTGCTGGATCTGTACTCCCTGCCAAACTGGTTCCCGGTGTCACTTTACAAGACGGCTCTCGTCTCCATTATCGTTGCAATGGTCGTTGCTTGTTCACACTTTTTTTCATTTGCTCTATATTCCTTCTTCGTCGAAACCCTCATTGTTTGTGTCTTTTTTTCTACAGGGCTGTTCTCAATGCTGTTGCTGGTTCTGCTTCTTGGTGTTGGTGCTAAGATGGAACTTTTATCACTTACTGTGCGTTTTTTTTAGCTCTATTTTCCCTTTCTTTTCTTAACTTTGCCATTTGTTTTTAAATGTACACTCACATTTTCTTGCTCTATTTTGACTCCACTTATTAGTTAGTTAATGTTCAAATAATGCGTGCAGGTGATATCAGAAAGAGGACTCGAGCTCCTATCGGCAACATTCATTTTCAGTTTTCTAGTAAGTTATATTTTAATTAGATTTCTAGTTTTATAGCTTTCAGGGTATAAACGAATATCCATTTTAATATTCTTGAGTGCAAGTCTAGCTCTTCTTCCTTTTTTCATATGAAAGGGTTTCGCAGGTCAACATACATCATGAATCAGACATGTTTAAGCATTGCTGAACTTGTCTACTACTTTTCAACTTTGTTCTCAATTCTCAAATTGTCGAGCTTCATGCGGCACTGCCTCGACCATGCATAGATAATGGCCATGATCTATTTCTCAAATGCAAACAGTGGTCAATGTTTGATACCAGAATGATGTGATATGATGTGGGCAATTCTCTACACCTATCGATTTCTAAAGAAGCCCTTTCAGAAAAAAGAAAAAAAACAGAGATTTAGATTCAGAAAAGCAGGTGGTTAGGAGGGCAGTGCCATCCTTTGGCTTATTGAGTTCAACCCCATGAGACTAGATCTTCTGTTATCATTAAAGGCAAACATACATTAATTATTCAATCATTATGCTGAAACAGAAAATCTTTATCCATATGAAATGCTTTGGTTATGCACTGTCATTGTTGTCCATTACTGATTGTAATACTACTTTGCCTTTGTATCTTCAAGCCTCCAGATTTTCCTTAATATATTTTCCACCAGACTAAAAAAATACACTCTCTGTTGTCCAATCAAACTAAAAGAAGTACAAGTGCCAATTCAAGCTCAATGTGTTCTAGTGATTAGTTTTTGGATGCTTCAGCATGAACCATACCTTGCTATTGACAGAATTATAGTTTCTGCTCATTACCTTTTCTTTATTTTCAAAGTAACAATTTTTGTTGCTTTCTAATTGTTCCTCTAACTCTCTGTTTTCATTTTAGGTGACGTTAGCACTCTATGCTGCTGGTTGCAAGTCACGAAATCAGAGTTCTTCCCTTAAGCCTTGTGTTACAGGAAACCTAATACATGACTGGTACTCCAGAAGAATAACTCGATCCAAGAGATTCCAATTTGAGTAGCATGATTTGATCAAATTTATTATATGAATGACTTCAGGATCCTTTTTTTTATGTGTCTTGTTTCCTACCTGTAGTTAAAAGAAGATCTTCATTTTTTGTTAGTTTACTGCACATAATTGTGAATATGAATGAGGAAGAGTAAACTTTGAAGAGGCAGGCTTAGTCCTAATATTACTATCTTTCACGGCAACAGAATCCAAGCTACATATGTAACCCATGATTAGATAATCTCACTGCTGCCTGGTTCTGTCATCCAATGCAACACAAAATATGGCTGCTAAAGGGGGTTTTGATTTTTATAATAACATCAAATTCAATTCTGGCTTTTATATGTCAACCTTTGGTCAACAAATTAAGATTAATGGGACTGCTCAATTTACCACCATTGTTTCTACCTAACCTATTTTTTTATAATGAGCACAAGGAATTGATTCTCGAGCATAAAGTTTCTTGTTCCCTCAACAACCTTTGCATCATTGAATTTTGTCTTCATTGTGGCAGCTCCTGCTGTGCCTACTTAATTAACTTTCGATGATTTCTTCAATAAATTTTCAGCATATTGTCTGTGAAAATAAAAGGTTCATCTCCTGTGTATCTGTTAGCTTCCCTGATGGAATACGTTTTTGATCTATTATGTTAACGTTATTACCCTTTTTGTCATTCAATAGGTGGTTTGGAGTACAGCTCAATCCTTCTTTTTTGGGCATTGACCTCAAGTATGTGATCCTGTCTTAAATTGTATAGGCCTTTCTTCTGTGGAACCTGATAAGAATCTTAATCAATGCTCATGCAATTCAGCAATCATATGATGATAGTCTCTAGGATTTTAATCTTGATATCAAACTTTATGTTGCTATATCTGTTACTGTACTTGTGCTTTTCTTTGTTTTACTGTCTCATTTAATGCAGTAATAGCATGGATGTTCTTTGTTCCTATTTGGTCTGTAGGTTTTGTTTGCAGCTGATAACAACATAGATAAGATGGTTTAACATATGTGCAAATCATTGTTTGCGTCTTGAAATTTTGATGTGAGTAGTAAAGAGATGACATGATTATGGACTAACAATGATGGTTCTCTTCTGTAGATTCTTCTTTGTTAGATCTGGAATGATGGGATGGTTATTTATCAATCTATCAGTTCTAGCAAAAACTATTCAGGGCGCCACCTTGAGCCATTCAATGATCCTCTACCAAATTTTCTGTCTGGTAATTTAGCAATTCTTGGGAGTACATGATTTTATTCTCATCTCTCTTCCACATCAAATTGGATGCTGAATGTCATTTCTGTCTACATCCTGCTTTCAGATATACATCCTGGACTACTTCTTTTATGAGGAGTACATGACCTCCACGTAAGTACATGACCTGTGCCTCTGCTGCAGAAATCGTTTCAAATACTCTTCTTTTCTCTTTGTACTTGTAAACCTGCAGAAAACTGGTAAATAGGAATGACAAAGCCTGATTGTGGTTTCCAGTTCGAGTTTTGTGCTCAGATTGGAAGACTTAAGTTCAAGCTTGTTTATCAACAGGAGAGAGAAAAAAAGGGCAAGGGAAGGAGAGAAAACAAGACTTTTAGTGCAAGTGGGCCTTAACATTATCACACAATATTAACCTACTTGTTCTGCTATACAAACTCAACTTATATGAAATCTGAAAGGCATATGTAAAAGTAGAACAATAGGGAGCTCTAGTTGATGTATCAAAACAAAGAAACAGAGAAAATGATTTGGAAATCTAGTTGATTGACTAGAGCACTGAGCAGTGCAAAGATTTTCCTCGAGCTCATCCGATGTTTGTATATATTACATAAGCTCTCCAGCCAGGCCTAAGCCAAAGTCCCATGTAGGAATTTCTAAAATATGGCCAACTTTAGTCCCCTTTAAATTTTAAAATGAATCCTAGTTGTGAATATTGGTATGTGAAAATAGCTATCATACAGACCCTAACATAAAATTTTTCTTTGATAAGAAAGCTCCAACCAATTAATGCCACTTCTGTTTTTATGAATGTCAGTGCGTGAGTATTATATGCAGATACCGTTAAGTAATTCAGGATGAGTTTTAGGCAAAGGGTAGGTAAATTCCAAGAAGCCATACTTATGTCCCAACTTTCACTTTAGTTCTATCTCATACTTCTTAAATTATCTGTTGGATTAAAACTTCAAAGTTTCCAAAGTGAAAGCTAAAACTCAGGGAAAGTTTGTGAAGAACTGCTAGATTTATATCTTTCAAGAATATGTGGTTGGTAGAACAGACTTTCTAAAAAGCTGCACCTGAATAATATCACCTTGTAGCGTAACCTGAAGGTTATGAATTCTTTCTTGTTTTTTTTTATTTCTAGGAAGATACAGTCTTCAAGTGTCGCAAGTGTTTGGCCTCTAATAGTATTTGTGTTGGCAAAGAGTCTTCTCAACTATAATACTGAATTTGGAGGAATGATGAAGTTGATCTGATTGTCCTCTTCTTTAAACCATGCAATTTGTGATGCTTCAATTTTTTTTTCGGTACAAAATCTATTACTTTATCATCTTCATTGAATTCATCAACTTGTCTTACAATGCCTGCCAGTTGTTCCTGCTCATCTGCATGTGGTGTTGCTAAATCTGAAATTTACTTTCAAATGCTAGCACAGGGTTCATTGCTTTGACTAAGATTTCTTTTCACTGTTTCCAATACTTTTTGCACCTTGTAATTTGCTCTAAAATTCTCTTCTTGTCTAAAATTTGTTGTAATATTCAATGGAACTTGATTGCATGCATACTGTGACAATCAGACTTTGGGTCAGCAGCCACACTCAATGCACTTGTTTCCTAACAAACACCACACATTTGTTCTTTCAAGTCATTAGAGATTCATGATCTCATCATATGAGAACATAGCATATGCAAGTCTAGTTGGGTCATCACCATCTGAATGGTAATCCTACAAATGGTAGCATAAGAAATTTTTACCCTGAAATTTACATCACTAATTCCTGACACTTGACAGAAATGAGGATTTTAGGGACTAGTCATGCGAATTATACAATGAAATAAAGCAAAGATGTGTCCATAAACTTGCCCTTTCTTATTGAAGCACTAAAAGTTGCAGAACCCAAAAGTTTCCTTGTTATTAAATTCAATTTTAGGTTATAATTTTAAGGTTCTTTAATTGGTGTTCGCATACTAACCTATTTTGTTTTACAGATGGGACATAATTGCTGAGAGATTAGGCTTCATGTTGGTGTTTGGAGACCTGGTCTGGATTCCTTTTACTTTCAGCATCCAGGCAAGTGACTGTGAGCTTGACATCTATGTGAAAGAACTTTGTTTGTTTCTTGTTGCACCGCAATCACTGTTTTTTGGACAATTGCTTAAGCTAATAATGAAATGTAATATTTCCATTTTCATGGATGACTAATTAACCCGTCATAGTCAGAGTCTCTGTAGTGTCAATCAATAGATGGTTATTGCATATTGACCAGGTTCTGGCAAAAGATACTGCTATGTTTTTTGCAAAATAAATTGAATGTTTTATAAAAAGGGAAGTCATATGCCCAACTCACACTCGGCTGTAGGATTGAAAATTGAAAGGTGCATCCTACACTTTTAGTATACATGCTTCATAATTTATTAGATGTAAAGAATTCTACAAGTGCATTATGGGTTTTATTTAACTAGGTCGTTTGTTTGGCTTAAAGTTCTTCGTTGATATTTGTATTAAATTCCCATTTTTAGTATGATTTCTTATTGTAGAAAGCTTTCTAGTTTAATGCGGATTCTGTGTAATATGATACATGGTTGGGTTTTGCTTCTCTGAAGAGATGCCTGTAGACTCCTATATGAGGTTGGTTTTGGCCCATGAGTAAAAGACTTTTGTTATGGGAAGATTTTTTTAAAAGCTTTGAGGTGCTGTGTTTTAAAGCACCTTTCAGAAGTTTTGCAAGTAATAGAGGTATCCTTCTTGTAGTAGAAGCAGTTGCTAGGTCTCTTTTTAGAAGTAGTTTGGCCCTTTTTGGCATGATGGTATACATTTTAGTTGTTTGTAGGAGCTCCAAATGTGGGTCTTTTTGGAGAGAGTTGTGTAGTGAGAAATATTACACTGGGTGTAATTGAATTTGGATAGTGGGTGTGAGTGCTTGATCAATGACTATAATCCCTTTTTTGATACTGAGTTAATTTGAGTAGTGAGTGTAGTGGAACCACACTAAATTCATATATGATTGTTTTATTGCTTAAATTCATATATAATTGTTTTATTGCTTTGTGGTAACTTGCATGACAGCTAGTATTAGAGCGTGTAGTTTATATGGAACATGAAATTAAAGATAACGGACATTGTAGCCTTAAGAAGACATGATTGCTAATGATCATTATACTAAGTTTTCAAAAGAGTAGATTTTATTTGTATTTTGTTGATGGCTTGTATGTTAATGATCATGAAATTTGAAGATGCACGAAATTCAACTTGAAGATGATGTGATGCATGATGGAATTTGATCCAAGATGGGGTTTGTATTGAATTCCTATTCTAAACAATATTTCAGTTTTCCTATTTATTACAAGATTATTTGTTGTGGATGGATTTCTTATTTAATGTAAGATTTCTTATACAACAAGAAATAGTTTGGTGTTGCCTCAAAAAATAGAGATAGTAGTAAAAGATTGTTGGCTTTGACCCAGAGTAGAAGACCCTGGTTATGAATAGGATTAAATTTGGCCCAAGAGAAGATGAAGTCTCATATTTTGAGAAGTTTTCTGTTGGTTACTACAAAGCATCTTTGAGAAGTTTTGCAGGTCATGAAGGCATCCTTTTTGTCATAGAAGCAATAGAGGTGCTTGGTCTCCTTGCAATAGTTGATTGATAAATTTTGTGCAATAGAGGTATACTGTTTGGTAGTTTTGAGGAGCTCCAAATTGTTGGATTTTCTAAGTGAGGGGGATTGGCTGGGTGTATTGGATTTGGGAGTGGGTGTGTGAGGTCTTTGTTTGTGCATGTAAGATCAGTGGCTGTGATCTCTTTTTCATTGTGAAAATTAATTTGGTGGGGTAACTGAACATCATTAAATTCATGTGTGCTTATTTTATTGTTTCCATAGTGAGGCACAAACAACACTTTTAGCCTTCTGGTTTGTTTCACCTTTCCACTTGATGCATGTTTAACGCCTGCAAGATCAGTGTTACTTTTTATTATTGTGAGGCATTGTCTTCAATAACTAAATTGCAATTACTAAGCCTGCTACTACCACTTAGGAGGTATGGCAAAGCCTATACGAGACGTAAAGGACACCATTCAGTTTGTGTATTGTCAATGTTTATAGGGCTGGTGGCTTTTGGGTAACAAAGTGGAGTTGACAACTGCTGCTGTTATAGCAAATTGCTTTGTTTTCCTGATTGGGTAAATTTCTGGCAATGCGTAGTTCACTCTTTTTGTGACTTATATTTGACTTCTTTCAAATCATTAACTAAAGTTACAGTTGTTTGGCATAAAACTGGGCAGATATCTGGTATTTAGAGGAGCTAACAAGCAAAAGCATGTCTTCAAGAAGAATCCCAAAGCACTTGTATGGGGTAAGCCGCCAAAGGTTGTTGGGGGGAAGCTGCTTGCTTCTGGTTATTGGTGAGATTTCAATTTGATCGTCGTTATCTTCTTCATTATCTCGTATTGCCAGCATAACTGTTCCCTTTTTCTTTTTCTTTTTATACCTTGGGGGAGAGGAGATTTGAACTTATAATGTTCTCTTCAGAGGAGAGGTGTAGTTACCAATTAGGCTATGCATCAACTCCTGTACTGATGGATTATTATTACAACTGCATTGTTGCTGTTGTTGAGGGATCTGGGTGTGGGGTGGGCATGAAGCATCACATTCCCCATGGGTTCTGGCAACAACATCCATGATGGTTCATCTCATGCATCTTCTTGACGTTATGTTTTTTGTGTTCAAGGGGGGTCGCAAGGCATTGTAATTACCTGGGTGACCTGTTGTTGGCACTATCCTTTAGTCTGCCTTGTGGAATAAGGTAATTTTCCAATTTCTTTATATGAATTTCTATAGAATTAGATGATTCAAAAGTAAACAGCTTCCAACAAAAAATGCTCACCTTTTTGCAGTTCTCCAGTCCCATACTTCTACCCGATTTATCTTCTTATCCTTCTAATATGGAGAGAAAGGAGAGACGAGGCTCGCTGTGCAGAGAAGTACAAAGAAGTATGGGTGGAATACCGTAGACTTGTTCCATGGAGAATACTGCCATACGTTTACTGAGACAAAGCTTCTGCCGTAGTGCTGGAGAACTCAAGTGTACGAGCAACCCAGTGGTTGGTGTTTGTATGTCATGTGTTCTTTGTAGGATTTATAACCAGCAATTTGGCGACCATTTTGCCTTTTCAGCTTGAAACGATCAACACAATTTTGTGTTTGTTCTGAAGATGAAGGGAGAAACTTTTCCATGATTTGATCTAGTCCCCTAGTTTTGATGCTGGAAACCAAGACTTCAAAAAAGAAAAAAGAATCTTGGCCTACAGCCAAGCGAGTTTATATCCTTCATTATTTTTTGTCAGATAAAAGCAAGAAAAGAGTGTAGGGTATTGCTAAAATTCTGCAATAATGTAGTATACTGATGTCCTATTTACATTTTCACCAAATTTTGACTGCATCATATAGAGATAAAAATGTTCGATGCCTGTATGCCCTCTTCTTTCTCAAAATTACGAGTCCGTATCATTATTCAATGAAACAAGGAAAGCCCTCGATGGAAAGTTGTAAATATAATTCATGTATTTTACTGTTGTACTGTTCTCTAAAAACAGATAAAAATTAACTGCCATAAATTAACTGTGGATATCTTACATGTATAAAACTCTTTTCAATTCTAAAAAAAAAAGAATTTAATTTAATTTTTTAAAATTAAATATGAATATTAATGAATAAAAAAAATTGAAACAGAAAATAGAAAATATACATTTTCTGCAGCCAAGTATTGCTACTGAAGAAAAGAAAAGGGGAAAACAAGCTGTAAAAAACGAACAACGACAAAGGAGAAGAGGGGAAGGTCTAGCCGAGCCCAACATTAGCAAAATCAAACAACAACATAGAGGTCCAACCGAATAACACCATGAGAGATCCACGAAGCCCAACTGGACAGCAATAATGGAGAATATAAGAAGGTCAAATAGTAGCAAAACCAAACAACAAAGCACGGAGAAAAGAGCTTTACCAGGTCCATAACTGAACAACATGGTGATATAAGAAAAGGAGGTCCAACCGAGCCAAAAAATTTCTGGAGCAGCAAAAGAAGGAGAGAAGGAAGAAAAAAACGACCCAACCAAGGAAGAGGGAAAAGAAGAAAAAAAGGCCTAACCTAGGAGGTAAAAAGGCCCAACTAAGAAGGAAAAAAGAGTAAAGAAGAGATCAAACAGAAAAGAAGAGGGCCCAAAAGAAAGCCCAGTCAAAGAGAAATGGAAGCCCGACTAAAGAGAAGAAGAGAAGAACGAAGAGAAAAGGCCCAAATTGAGGAGGTGAAAAACAAGGACCAACCTAGCCCAATAAGAGAAAAGTCAAAGCCAACCAAAGAGAAAAAAGAGGCCATCTGAGAAGAAGAAAATAACAAATAAAAAAAAGGGAGGAAAAAATGCTCAATCAAACTGAGGAGGTAAAAAAACAAGGCGCGGCCTAGCCCAATCCATAAAGAGAAGAGAATGGTAGCTAAACCAAGCTCAATAACGCCAAAAACCCGTCAGTCAATCCTTTTCATTTTTCCTCTAAAATGAGAATTCTCCTTTTCAACAAACATGGCACATCAAACAATGTTTAAAAATGTTCGAGCCACCATAATTGTCCACTTGATTCTTTGGTTTTCAGGCTATTAATTTATTGTGCCTTATTTAAATGTCTTATTAATTTTATAAATTAACAATGTTGACATCTACCTGAATAGTTCATCTTACAGGATAGTTGTATGGTTGTTCATAATAAAACAATTATTCTCCATTATTAATTTATGAGTAAAATGTCTAATAAAAATATATAAATACCCAAGAATGATCATCACGTACGAAACACAACATACATAATGACTCATAATTATTTGAAGTTTTTTTGATTTACCAGTGGAAGTTAGAAAATAATATAAATTATATCATGGGACAACACCTAACAGTTTAAGCTATTGAGTTGAGATGATTCCTTGATATGGTATCAGAGTCTTGATGACCAAACGGTCACGAGTTCGAATCTCACCATCATTATTTATTTGATAAAAATTAAGCATAAAAAATACGGGTCTGTGCAAGTTTCAAGCCAAAAGACTTTTACTTGAAGGGTGTGTTAAAAAATAATATAAATCATATCTTGAGAGCTCATCTAACAACTTAAATATTTAAATTAAATTGATTCTTTGACAGTGAAATTATATTTAAATTTGTGAGAAATTTGTATAAAATCTAGTTTATTAATTTCTCTTCTTATATATTCTTAAATTTCATCTATATATATATATATATAATATAGAAATAACAAAACATAAAAGAGTAATCAACCTCCCCACCATAAATACATCAACTTTTCTGGAACTTCACTTAATAGCCCTCGTGCAAATAAAAATATTTGTTAAGGTTGTTCTAGCCACACAAAAATATCTCATAGCCTTGCCCCTTCCCCATTACATTGTACAACCACTAGCTCAATCACGTGTGCCTCCAATCACACATATACAACTTTAGTTTCTTAAGAAAATATAGTAAAATGACATGCATGAAATTATTAGGTAAGTGTAACAACTTGAAAACCACTCTCCTTACCAAGATGAATTTTTTAATAAATTAATCAAGTTACATGTAAATTAATTTGAATATTCATGATTAAAAAAAAATTCTCAAATTAAATCTCCCCAGTGATGTTCAAAAATCTAAAAATAAAGCGTCAAATAGCCATAAAAATATACCCAACACCAGCGCTGCCCTTTAAAATCCCACTCGGACAATCATGAGCAAAAAATACCATGATATGAGGAGATTATATGCATTTTAGAGGATGAATATAATCTCGACCATGCATGCGGGGGTGACCTTTTTTATGTAAACAGGAGATAGAAACCACCTGTCTCTTTCATTAGGGTTTTCATGCTCATTGATACGATCGAGAAAACATGTATAAGACATGTAAAATCTTATCCTAACCACGTTTTATATAGATCTACCCGGGTGTTATCGTTAACTTGAAGACTGGTTAATTCCACCAAGCTCATTGCCCCTTTCAGCACGATGAAAAAATCCAAAAATTCGTTACATAATTGCCTATCATGACAGGGAACTTTTAAAACCATGATTGAAATTGTATCATCGCAAGACAATTAATACAAAAGCCATTAATTTCTTACAAATAATTAATTGGTTGGTTGCATGGTTATATATATTTAAAAAAATAATTTTTTAAAAATAACCTTGAAATTGTAGCTTAAATTATGAAGTTAAGTTTAGTAAAGGAGTGTTTGGAAATGTAGTTGCGGTTATTTTTTAAATTGTTTTTCACTTGAAAATATATTAAAATAATATATTTTTATTTTTTAAAAATTATTTTTGATATTATCACATTAAAATATCTAAAAACATAAAAAAAATATTAAATTAAAATTAAAAAAATAAAAATAAATTAATTTTTTTTAAATTCACTTCTAAAATTTAGAAGAATGAACAGAGTTTTAGTTTGGCGGACATTCCAAAAGTATTTACAACACAAAGCCAAAGTACAAAGTCCACACTAACATGTAATTAGCATTCACCACCCTTGGTAAATCACCACTAACGGTGTCACTGATTGTCCTGTCGAGACTTGTGACTTGACAGAAGAAGACAAACACTGTGGCCATCTGTGTACCATCGCCAGCCCTAACGGCATGCTGACGGAATCTAAACTGAAAAATTAACAGTCCTTGTTTTTCGCGGTCTCACGCTCTACAAGTCAAGTTATTGTAACCACGCAAGTGCTTTTTCGGTTTCAGTTTGCTCACGTGTTTCGGTCCTTTCCTTGACGTTTGACACGCCGGGTCATACGCCTTTTTTTATATATATACAAAAGTCCACTCTTGCCCTTAATAATTTCATCGATGTTTCATTTCTATCCTTGTAATTTGCAATTTCACAGTTTGCCTCTATAGTTTTCAAAAAGTTTAAATTTTGCCTTTTTTCCTACAAGAAACTCGCAAAATTTTCAATTTTTTATTATTTTCTTTTCTAATTTTTCCTCTCTAATCCCATGAATATTAAACCATATAATACAAAAATCTTAAAAAAACAAATAAAAAATATGGATGGTGATCCCACTCTATGAGTATATTATACAATATATAAAAGAATATCTGGGGTTTTTCCCTCAAGTGCTTTACTCCCACCTGCTTTATCGTTGCTTATATAAATAAATAAACACCTTATATTTGTTTTATATTTTTAATATTTTTTATTGCAATTGAATCCTTTTATAGCCTGATTCAATAGAATTAGACTTGAGATTATGAAAAGAAATACCAAATTAAAAGATATAGGATTGAAATATAAAAACTAAGAAACAATGTCTAATCCCACAATCTTGACAATTTTTATTTTGATT
>Ga0325405_1005977_pt1 | contig 12317 bp, 9 predicted proteins | sample PopdelMetagenome_21_FD_205663 | JGI IMG/M metagenome (GOLD analysis project Ga0325405, IMG submission 205663) | Populus deltoides microbial communities from Bellville, Georgia, United States - Xylem-Control-R2 | ecosystem: Host-associated > Plants > Phyllosphere > Stem > Wood/Secondary xylem...
AATATTTTTAAGGTATTGTTTTGCTTGTAAGCAAATATTATAATATTATCGTATGTAATCATTGATGAAAATAATAAAATATTTTTTATAACCTCTAGCTTGAACAAACTCAAAGTTATAAATATAGCGTGAATTAAATCTAGATATCTACTACTTTTATTTATGAAATAAATTAGAAGACTCAACCTTATAAACAAAACAAGAATCTTTATTATCTCTTTTTTTCCTAGTACAATAATCATCACATTAAATTTAAATAGTTTATCACATAAAAATCACTTGTTCACAAATATTCCACTAGTGGTAAAAACAAACTTGTTGGACACAAAACCAATCTACACCTATTCTTGCTCTATAGCAAGTAAAAACCCAAATTCTTTTAAATATCAAAAGCATAAACCACATTGTTGAAAAGTCATCTCTTTCCTAGATGTCATCCTTAGCATCACCTTTCCATGACTTAGGTTTTACTCACAAAAGAGTTTCTCATGAACAACTATTATTTATTTGTAGTTGATGCATACTCAGAAAAACTATTCATGTCAGAATATATATGATGGTGAATCCAATATTAACCCACCACTTTTTAGGGTTATCCATCAATTTTATTTCTGACTCAAAAGCAATAACTTTATAGTTTTTTCATTAACATTCTCAATTACATTGATTTGAACATTCTTTCTTTTTATGATGACGACAATTTTTAGTGTGATGTCTTTTGTTGCAAATAAATAAAGTTCACTTGGATTTGTTTTTACGACCGTCACCACCATCAGAACCTATGAAAGAACTCACTCTTTCATGCTTTCTATTTATGTTCACACCATTTAAGTTCTTAGTTTTTCTCCATTTGAAGCACATGTAGGAATAGGGTTAGCCAACAAGGTAACTAGGACCATAAGGACTATCGGGTTAACCAATATATTATGCTATCAACACTCATTTCAACCATCTATTATCTCAATAATAGTATTAACTTCATAATTATATATAACACTTATATAATCTCAAATAATATTAATTAAATTGAATCACAAGAATATAACACATTAATTCAAAATATAGGAGCAAATCAAAATGTGATTACAAGTGGGCATTTATACCTTAGGTTCAATGCCAAGCCAACAACTTGGAATCAGGATGAGGGTCAAGATCGGGATTATAAGCTAAGTTGAATGAACTATGATAAAGTCTAAGCAATTAATTGAGGATATGTCTAGGGACTCAATGATGGTTGGGTCTAGGTATAAATTCTTAGAATTTAACCATGCAATTGGGTTTAGATTCTTTGAATCTAGTCATAACTTGATGAATATATCTATTCCATCACATTAATTTAGTTAATTCTGAATAATAAAATAACAAGGACGTGATGACTATTAAAAGGATGTCAATTTTTTATTGATATGAAAAGAAGAGTCCTCATACATCATGATCATGAAATCATACATTTTTTTGAATAGAGAATAACTAGATAGGTGGCCAGTGCTTTGTCGTGGGTTGAGTTGATTTTTTTTAACTTAAAAAAACAATGTTAAACACTACTAGCATGTTTTAAAACATAATTTTTTTTTCACAACTTGAGTCATAAATCCTATTGAGTCTAACAATGTGGTTTAATTTAGTTATATGATAAGAAAAAAAACAATGACAATAAATTTACTGATGTAAGTCCGAGTTAACATTTCACATCATTTGCATATGTTATGAGACTGGAATCATTGTATAAAAAAATTGTGAGGTCTAATTCTTGACAATTTAATGTTGAAGGATGAGATTTAGAAAACAAAATCAATTTAAAAATAGGATCCAAAGGCAAAAAAAAGAAATTAAAAGAATAAGGACAAAATTTAACATAAAAATAAAATAAAATAAAATGTTAAAACCTGTGACACGGGTCGTGAGGCCAGACTATCCTCATAGAAAGAAAAATAAAGAAAATAAAAAATTTGAATCTTCAATAAACCTACTATTGAAGGTTGCAATAAAAAAATAAATATAAAAAAATTTAGCAATCCGAGTAAACATTTCATACATGTGACCCAGGTCATAAGATTGAATTATCACATGAAAAAAATTATAAAGCTCACCAATATTGAAGAATAAGATTGAAAAAAGAAAATCAATCTAAAAAATAGATCCAAAGGAAAAAAAAGAAAACAAATGAGGAGAAAACTTGACATAAAATTCGAATGAAATAAAATAATGTAAAAGCCTTAAACCAATCTGAGTTAGCATGACAAATTTACAACCCGGGTCGTAAATGTCAATAGAAAGCTAAAATCAAGCAGTATACAGGTTAATAGAAAGGCTAAATTCAAGCAGGCAGTAAATACTAGATATAAATAGAAAATTTCTCTTACCATAAATAACTCCCTAGATCTAGCTTAACATAAATAGCTCCCTAGAATTACTCTTTGTAATTACTGTGTACAAGATAATTTTCTCTATATAAATGAAAGGCTAATCTCAATGAGAGGCAATTCAAACCAATCTGATATGGTATCAGAGCCTCTTTTATAGAATTCATAAATCTTAATTTTTCTTAGTCATAACTTTATGAAGAAGTCAATAAGTTTGTGTCAGATTTACTGGAAAAAATTATGTTGCTTGGGCATTTTAGTTGGACATCTTTCTCAAGGGAAAGGAGTTATGGGGCTATATAGATGACAATGATGAAGGAGACTTGACTGTTGAGGGATCTACTGTTGTTAAGGCAACATAGGCAACTAAAGATGCACAAATCATATCCTGGATTCTCAGTTCTATGGAGTCACATCTGATCCTGTCTTTGAGCCCTCATAGATTAGGAAAGGCTATATGGGATTACCTCACACAAGTCCATAACCAAGATAACATTGCTAGGCGTTTTCAGCTTTAGTTGGCTATTGCTAACTATACCCAAAGAGATCTCTCTATTCAAGATTACTATTCTGGATTTTTAACTCTATGAAATGACTATTCTGATCTTGTTACAGCTAAGATTTTTGTAGAAGGAGTGTTGGCAGTGCAACAAATCCATATGATCAGCCAAAGAGACCAATTTCTGATGAAATTACGACCTAAATATGAACCAGTTCGTGCTTCTCTAGTCAATCACGATCCTGTTCCATCTTTAGATGCTTGTTTTGGAGAACTCTTGCGTGAAGAACAACGTCTCTATAATCAGATTGTTATGAAGTAGACAAGAGTTGCTCTAGTTGCTTATAGCAAAGGGAAGGGCCGTGATACGAGCAAGACACAATGCTATAGTTGTAAGAAGTATGGCCATATTGCACCTTATTGTCCAAATAAATTTTGCAACTACTGTAAACAGCCAAGACACATTATCAAGGAATGTTTTATTCGTCTTCCTCCACGCTTTAATAAGGCTTATCATAGTGATGTTACCACTGCTGATCCTTCTACTCCACAAACTCTTGTTGGCTCACCTATCTCACAGCCTCCAGCAAATTTATTAACCATAGAGATGGTGCAACAAATGATTGTGAGTGCTTTCTCCACACTTGGTCTTTAAGGTACTGGTTCTTCAACTCTTTCTTGGATCTTAGATTCAGGTGCTTCTAATCACATGACAAACTCTTTTGGTGGCTTAAGTAATATCCAAAAATATTATGGATCCTCATATGTTCAAACAGCTAATGGCAGTGCTCTTCCTATTATAGCTGTTAATAATATACCTCCTTTAAAAGATATTTTTGTCTCACCTAAACTTGCTATAAATCTAGCTTTTGTAGGTCAGTTTGTGGACAATAATTGTGATGTATACTCTTCTAAACATGGCTGTATTGTACAGGACCAGATGTTGGGACAGCTGATAGCGAAGGGGCCTAAGCACAAACGTCTATTTTTCCTTCAATTTCATGTTCCACGCACCTTGGCTCCTTCCTCTGTTTTATCTCTCTTTTATACTGCACCTAAAGTGTCTAATGAAGTTTGACATAAGTTTCTTGGTCATCCAAATCCTAGAATTCTCTCCCATCTGTTGAAATTTAGATTAATAAACAATAAATTGAATTCCTCTTCCAGTATGTTCCTTGATTGTGTCACATGTAAGCTTGGCAAAAGTAAAGTGTTACCCTTTTCCTTTGAAGGCAGCAAAGCCACAAATCTTTTTAAGATAGTTCATAGTGATGTATGAGGAATTAGTCATATCCTTTCTCATGCAGGTTACAAATATTTTGTAACCTTTATAGATGACTACAATAGTTATACATGGGTCTATTTCTTGCGGAACAAATCAGAAGTTTTCTCCATGTTCAAACTTCTTGGGACTTGTACACACTTAATTTTCTGCCACTGTTAAAATTCTTAGATCATATTCGGGTGGGGAGTATATGTCTAATGATTTCCAATCTTTCTTGCAAACTAAAGGCATTATTTCTCAACGATCATGTTCCTATACTCCTCAACAAAATAGAGTAGTGGAACGTAAGAATCAACATCTTTTGGATGTAGTTCAGACATTGCTCATTGAAACATCAGTTCCTCCTAAGTTTTAGGTAGAAGCTCTCACTACCGCAACTTATCTAATCAATCATCTTCCTTCACAAATCTGAGGTCTAAAGTCTCCATACTTTCGGCTTCATCATTGCCATCCTACATATACAAATCTTCACACCTTTAGGTGTGTATGCTTTATGCATCTTCCTCCACTTCATAGAAATAAACTTTCTACTCAGTCCATTCGTTGTGCCTTTCTTGGGTATAGTGTCAATAAAAAAGGTTATCTTTGTTTTGATCCACACACCAATCGAGTTCACATTTCTAGAAATGTTGTCTTCTTTGAAAATCAATGTTTCTTTCCTTTGTCTTCATCTTCGGCCACATCTCTTGCCTCTTTGCCTTCCTTTAATGACACTTCTCATATACCTAGTGTTCAGGTTGATAGAATCAAGCCACATTTAGTGTACAGACGTAGACTTCCAGTGCTGCCCCCTTCAGCTAATGTCCTGCCATCTGTTTCTTTGCATCATTCGGTGGATTATGAGGTAACTGATTTACTTTCTTTACTGCCTCCTTTACGGCGCTCCTCTAAAGTATCTGTACCCCCTGATAGGTATGGGTTTAACCCATCTGTGACACATATCTCTAATACTGCTCTCTCAACCACTTTAAACTCTATTGATATTCCTACTAGTTATCCACATGCAGCTAAAGAGTCATGCTGGTAGCAGGCCATACATAAAGAATTAAGTGCCATTGATGCTAATCATACTTAGGATGTTGTTGATTATCCTTCTGGTGTCACTCCTTTTGGATGTAGATGGGTCTATTCTGTTAAAATCAAGGCTGATGGCAGCTTGGACAAACATAAAGCCCGCTTGGTGGCTCTTGTAAACCATCAGCAATATGGAGTCAATTATGAGGAGACCTTTGCTCCAGTACCCAAAATGACTACAATTCGGACACTTCTAACCATCGCAGCTTCTCAACATTGGTGTTTACACCAATTGGACATGAAGAATGCCTTTCTTCATGGTGATCTCAATGAAGATATTTGTATGCGTCCACCAGTGGCTTATTTTCCACTCCTACTTCTGCTGTGTGTAAGTTGCGTCACTCTTTGTATGATGTCAAAGAAGCTCCTCAGGCGTGGTACACAAAATTTGCGTATACCCTTCTTGACTTTGATTTTCTCAAGAGCAAATATGATGCCTCTTTGTTTCTGCGTACAACTGCAAATGGAGTTGTGTTTCTATTGGTATATGTTGATGATATAGTCATGAAGGATTTGCGTACAACTGCAAATGGAGTTGTGTTTCTATTGGTATATGTTGATGATATAGTCATGAGTACTGATTTAACTTTGATCGATCAACTAAAATAGCATTTGCAGAACCCTTTCCACATGAAGGATCTTGGTAATCTAACATATTTTCTTGGTCTAGAGGTTCATGCTGGTTCACATAGCATCTTGCTATCACAACACAAGTATGCCATGAACTTGGTGGCTGCTGCTGGTCTCCAGCATTTGCCGCCTCTTGATACTCCAATGGAAATTAATATCAAGTTACGCAAAGATGAGGTAGATTTATTATTGGAACCAGCAACATATTGTACACTTGTGGGCAACTTGATCTATCTTACAAACACTAAACCTGATATCTCTTATGCCGTACAACAGGTTAGTTAGTTTATGGCCTCTCCCAGACACCTTTATATGGCTGCTGTTAAAAGAATCATCCACTATGTTCATGGCACTATTCAGAAAGGGTTTTGCTATCCTGCTGGTACTTCTCTTGATTTAATTGCTTATAATGATGTTGATTATGTTGGGTGTTTTGATATTTGACGTTCAACCACTGGTTGATGTATGTTTCTTGGCCCTGTACTTATTTTTTGAAAGAGCAAGAAACTCGTGTCTCCAAGCTTCTACTAAGTCCGAGTACAGGGCTATGTCCCAAGCTTGTTCAGAAATACTCTGTCTACACGGGCTCCTTGCTGAGCTTGGTTTTCGACAATATACCCCTACTCCTTTTTATGCTGATAATACAAGTGTCATTCATATTACAGCCAATCTTATCTTCCATGAGCGTACCAAGCATATTGAGGTGGATTGCCACTTCATTCGAGATGCTTTTGAAGCTTGGATTATATCTCTTCCCTATGTGTCTAGCAATCTTTAGGTGGCTGATGTCTTCACCAAAACTCTCACATGCCAGCGTCATCATTTTCTTGCGAACAAATGGATGCTTATGGATAAGCCCACATCAATTTGAGGGGGGATGCCAATAGAAAGCTAAAATCAAGCAGTATACAAGTTAATAAAAAGGCTAAATTCAAGCAGGCTATAAATACTAGATATAAATGGAAAATTTCTCTTACCATAGATAGCTCCCTAGATCTAGCTTAACATAAATAGCTCCCTAGAATTAATCTTTGTAATTACTGTGTACAAGAAAATTTTTCATATATAAATGAAAGGCTAATATCAATGAGAGGTAATTCAAACCAATGTGTTAGTGAAGCCAAGTTATTCTTATAGAAAGCAAATAGAAAGAAAAATTAAAGAAACTCAATCTTTAGTAAACTCAATATTGAAAGATGAAATTGAAAAAAAAATCAGTATATGAAAAAAAAATACCAACATCAATTTGAGTTAACATTTCATACCTGTGATTATTTGGATCAACACATCAGAAAAATATTACGAAACCAATTCTCAATCAATTCAATATGTTAATGTATAAAAAAATAAAACCAATTAAAAAAAAAAAGAAAGTTTTCCACTGCCACACTAATGTTTTTATCATTTAAGGTAATCGGCCCTCAGTTAATTAACCAAATGCATACAACATTTTGTACTCTTTATTTTTTTTTTATCATTTGGATATATAAACATTTTCTCCACCGCCACACTACTCGCATGAAAAAAACCTAGAATATAATAAACGAGATGTATGCCCGCGCGCTGCTGTGGGCTTATAAAACAAATATATTTAATAGTATTATAATTGTGAACCAGTGCTAGATAAGTAATAAAAACTAAAGGTATGATGGAGCCAATATTTCATGATGGAAAAAAAAAGTTGTGTTGGTGATCAAAACTTGGAGACTGAACAAAATGATTTGCAGCAATCCACAGTGTTTTAGGAGGAAAGATACAGTGCTTTCGTCACATGATTTAGCTTTTCTGTTAATAAAAAGCAAAAAAATTACAAAGCTAAATTCTCTACCAACTTAATATTAAAAAAAAACAACAAAGATAATTTTGGAAGAAAAAAACTCATGAGGAAAAACATTGTAGCAATTAACAATGTTTTGTCAAAAACCAACAAAGATAATTTTGGAAGAAAAAAACTCATGAGGAAAAACATTGTAGCAATTAACAATGTTTTGTGAGAAAAACTACAGTGCTTTCCCCAATAAAATAAAATAAAAAACCATTTAGAGAAATACTGTAGCAATCCATAGTGTTTTGTGAGAAAAATTACAATGCTTTCCCCATATGATTTAGCTTTATTGTAATTATAATTCTTAACCAACTTAATATTAAAATAAAATGGACAAAGATAATTTTGAAAAAAATAAAATAAAAATCATATGGGAAAACACTGTAATAATTCACAGTATTTTAAAGAAAAAACTTTATAAAGCTAAATTCTTAATCAGCTCAATATTAAAAAAGTCAAATCGACAAAGACAATTTTAGAAAAAAAATATTAAAAAAACACAAAAAAGAGAAAAATCATGTTGAAAATATTGTAGCAATTCATAGTGTTTTGTGATGAAAGCTACAGAACATGATTTAACCTTATTTGTAATGACTTGTAATTGTAATTTTCAACAATGTTTTGTGAGGAAAGCTACAGTGTTTTCCCCACATGATTAAGTTTTATTACAAAGTTAAATTCTAACCAACTTAATATTAAAAAGAATAAAATTGATGAAAATAATTTTGGAAAAAAAATATTACAAAAAAAGAAAACACAAAAAAAACTGGAAAAAAAACCATGTGAGGAAAAACTGTATCAATTCATTGTGTTTTGTGATGAAAAACTTGTATTTACTTGTAATTGCAATTCTTCACCAGCTTAATATTTTAAAAATAAAATTGACAAAGATAATTTTAGGAAAAAACATAACAAAACAGAAAAAAACCATATGAGAAAAAACACTGTAGCAATCCACAGTAATTTGCGAGGAAAGTTACAGTACTTTCCTCATATATTGTAATTGTAATTAATTTTTAACCAGCTCAATATTAAAAAATAAAATAAAAAAAAGATAATTTCGGAGAAAATTATAAAAAAAACAAAAACAAAAACAAAACCGTGAGGAGAAATACTATAGCAATCAATAATGTTTTAAAAAAAAATACAAAACTAAATTCTCAATCATGCCAATATAAAAAAAATTGATAAATAGTGATTTATCCGTACCATTTATATATTGTTAATTAATGAAGAAAGATTTAGTGAAAGGAGCGGCTCTGATAAACTATTCTCCTTCAGATTTGAACTGATCATGCGCACGGTGATCGTGAGGCCATCAACTTTATGCCTTTGGATCTCATCCTTTGTTCGGCTGTCAGTGCTGAGCTCACTCACATCTTAGTGCATCTACTTTTCTTTGTGCCCTTTTTTCTTTTCTTTTCAATTTATACTTTACATATCCCTTTCGCAGAAATCATGTCGATCCACCACCGAGTTAAAAAGTTTAGCTTCCTGTGAAGGTGGTTGCCTTTCGATTCAGCACCCTTTATGCAACCTTGAGAGAGAGTGAGTGAGTTTAATTGAAATGCTTTGAGTTCATCAAATTCAATATTGTTAGATAGAGGGAATTGAAAGCTTTGTCATGACACTCTTGATCGAAAGCAGATTTTATTTTTGTTTTAAATTAATTTTATGATAATTTCATATTGTTTTTGATGTATTGATATTAAAAATAAATTTTAAAAAGTTAAAAAATATTATTTTAATATATTTTTAGGTAAAAAAATACTTTAAAAAATAATAATTACAGTAAAAAAAATCGGGTGACTGAGGGAAATAAAAAGTTAACAAAGATCACGCAGTAAAAATCGGAGCAGCGAAAAGTTAAATTGAAAGCAATGTCGGAGTAGTTCCATTGACTATTCCGTCGGAAAACTTTCTATTCCAAGTTTAAATTTTAACTGAGGGTTATTTCTTTTCTTATTAAATGAGAGATCTAAATCTTAAATCTAAGAAAGAATAAATTAATGGAAATTGAATTTACCAGTAGATTAAAATCATATCTCTTTAAAATATACAGCAATATAAAGGGGAAGGAAGAAAACCATTTATAATAAGTTTGCTTTCAGCTCGAGAGGGGATAAGAATTTTTTTTTTTTGTAAAATTAATCTTTTTATATTTTTAAATTATTTTTACATGTTAATATAATAATAATTTTTTAATATATTTTTAAATAAAATACTTCAAAAAATAACCGGTATCAAACTTTTAAATACCGGTAAAAGATTATAGCGTGTGAGAGGTGAATGAGGGTTCTAATGGGGAACATAATGTGAGAATCTCTTGATTTGAAGAGATACATTTCATGCACGTAGGGACCCTCTTGCTTTCTATTTCTGATTCCTTTACCGTACAAAAAGGAATGCATGCAACTGATGAAGACAATTTATCTCCTTACTCTCCGATATAATCATTTTCATGATGATTTATTTTTCTCTTTTGTCTCCGGGTGGTTGTTTGAGCATCTTAATCAATGGAAGCCACACAACGCGCCAAAGGTATCTTAGCCTAGAGAGTGGCTGCTAGATTCTTTGAAAAAAAAGGGAAGGCAGAAACAACTTGTAAATCATATAATTGAGATTCCTCACCGGCCAGCCTGAGACATTGACGGTTCTGCGTAAAATTTGCAGACGGAGAAATATACAAGTTGAAGTCTCACAAGTCATGCTCAAAGCCCATCATTTCATGACAAGCTTCCTCGTCACTCCTGATTTGTTTGTAGCTTGGATTAGGCTGGCTAGCTGGATTCTCGCCTGTAGATGATGACCTAGCCCTCTGCAACTTCTCCTTCTAGCCACACCAGGTCGCTATATATATGACACCATTGGAATCCCAGGTGCTCTTGCTACCAACCAAAAAACACAGCTAGCTAGCTGCTCTGTGTACGTGCAGACAAACACATCTCTGAGTAGGGAAATTACTAGCATGTTGCTCTTTTTTCCCTCCCTGCGAGAAAATGGATGCAGACGCCGCCACATCTCGATCTTTCAGTCCTTTGATATTCGATCACAAACTACAAAGAATTACTAAAAGACGAGGGGATCACTGTTCACACGAACGAAGTTAATGTAATGTTTTAAATATTTATTACCACAGTTGAGGTATGGCTTACTTGACTAACGCATGGCAAGGCGTGATTGAGGTTGCCGATTCGAGCTTTAACATTGCTAATATTTTCAGCAATGTGACAGCCGACATATTTTGTCCATCACCCCTTTATAAAGTGAAAAAAACATAAAGGCACAGACTTGTGGGTCTGCTGCCTAGACTTTTTGGTATAGGCCGATGCCCTTTTATAGTGCCTGTCTCTTGCCCAAAAACTAGGTTTTTTTGTGTAGTCACATGGCAGTGCCATTTTCTTTTTTTAACCTCCCTTTTCTCTCTCTATTTTTTTCAGTGCCATTATAGATCAGTTTTTGTGTTTTTATTATATAATAAAATAAAAAAATTAATTTATTTTATTAGAAGTTAGTCATGAGTTTGACAGAAAACTAAAGTGAATCTGCTCTTGTTCTCTCTCTTTTTTTTTAAATTTTTTTTAAACCTATCTAGTTAACAAAATCATATAAAAACAATACCAGCACAAGTTAATTTAAAATTCAAACTAATAAAAAAATCAATTTAAAATTCAAACTAATAAAAAAATCAAGCCATCATTTGTTTAGCTTCACTCGTTAAACCAAGTTTAATTATAACACTAAAAATTTAGTTTAGATATTGTGTTTTTTACATTAAAAAAAAAATTCAAATCCAATCTTCAGAGCACTGGCCATAAACTAGTTTGAACTAAGTGGATGAGTATTCAACCATAAATAAGTAATAACTATTATCTTCTAAAATATCTAACCTAGTATATATAATATAATATAATTGTGATCTTGTTCAATTATTTATATAAAATTTATTATTGATTGATTTTACTATATTATTGTAATTTTATTTTTGGGTTGTCATAGTCATTATAAATATATTTATTTGTATTGTTACTATTATGCTTAAACACGAATAACAATATATCTTATGTCTAATGAAAATATTTAACCCAAATTTTATATAATATTTATAAAATTGTATTATTTTTCCACTTTGGTATCAAGTTTTAAAATTTTTTATTGATAGAAATTAAAGTTAAGAAATTTCTATCGTAATACTAATATCAAAGAGTATTAAAAGTTGTAATATCGATGCATATCCTATTCTTATTTTTAAAGAAATATTATTGTATTATTTGATTTTGTAATTGTATTAAGAAGAAGGGTTTAATTAAAATATAATAATGGTTCGAATAATACATAATTCAACTCTTATATAATCATAAGTTTTTGAATAATTTAAAAGCATTTTATATGGGTAGATTTACTAAAAATAATTATTTTTTTAATTTAATTTTCGATCTTATAAAAAATATTCAATGTGCATCTTAAACTAAAATTTATGATATTATCTTCGAATAATAAACATATGCTAAGAAATTGTGATTCAAAATATTTAGTTAAAAATATTTTCTCAATTTTTTTTAAATAGATATCAATATTTGTTTTTCTATATAGGCGGTAAGAGGGACTCATTATATTATTGAATTTTTTAATAGATGAAAT
>Ga0325405_1005983_pt1 | contig 12308 bp, 6 predicted proteins | sample PopdelMetagenome_21_FD_205663 | JGI IMG/M metagenome (GOLD analysis project Ga0325405, IMG submission 205663) | Populus deltoides microbial communities from Bellville, Georgia, United States - Xylem-Control-R2 | ecosystem: Host-associated > Plants > Phyllosphere > Stem > Wood/Secondary xylem...
AAAATCATTAAAAAAACAAAACTAAATCAAATCAGGGTTTCACTATGCACAAAAATACTATATACACACTCACAATTCATTGTTAATTCACTGTTAGTTTTTGCAAAATTTTCATATTTTGGTCCTTATAGTTTGCATAGTTTACAATTCGATCATTGAACCTTTTTTTTTTTTTTTCGATTTCATGTTTCAAAGTTATGTTTCCATGGTTTCATGCACTAAAGTATGTTTTAAGCTATTTGCTTTTGCTTTTTTATGTGTTATTAAATGTTTTAATATTAAATTCATCACTAATTTTATGAAATAGAGTTTTAGCTTTTCGTTAAGAAAAATTGAGAGATTAAGGACCAAAATTGATATAAAAGAAAAAACAAAGTTTTTTTTTTCACAAAAGGTGCACAAAAGTTCCATTTGATCCCTCAAGTTTAAATTTTTGCATAATTCATCCCTTTTATTTTTGGTTATTATATTTTGATCCTAAAATTTATTGTAAATTTCCTATAAGTTGAGAGATGAGAGAGAAATTCTTAAGAAAAATTAAGAAGAGAGAAAACTCTTGGGTGGCGAGATTCTAGCCACTAAGAATTTTAGTGGTTGTTGTCGTACCCTCGTGAGCGGAGCGCGGTGTCGCGGCGATCCTCGATTGATTTCGGGATCTTTGTTTTTTTGTGTAAAAGGGAGTCGCCACCTAGTATTTGGTCACTAGGAACCCTAATTGGTCTTTCAGGGATTTTAAGGTAAGGGACTGGTTGCGTAAAGGGAAGGTATTAGCACCCCTAATACGCCCTACCTAAGGTAAGTTGCTTGGTGTTTGGTTTGCTTTAATTGCTACGGTGTTGGTGTTTTCTGATCCCATCAGTTTTCCTAGGTTTGATTCAATCTAAATTGATTAAGATAGAAATCCAAGGAGGTTCCATGTAGTTTAAAAACTCATTTTCCCCTTAGTATTTCAAGAGTTTGCGACTCGTAAATCGCAAGGAGGAGGGACAAAAATTTAGAAATCTAAGGAAATTCAGAGCGCTTTAAAAGCCTTTTTTTACCTTAGTGTTTCATACTAATGGCTCGTAAACAGTAGAGTCAAAAATTGAAATGTCCTCGATTCTAATCGAGGCTTTTTTCAAATATGTGTGATGACTTATTATTCCTAGAAAATTATTTTGGATATTTAACCACTTAGGGTTTCTTTATCCAAACATTAACAGTGAATAATAACAAGTTATTCCCAATAATATTTTGGATATTCATCTCTTTAGGATTTCTTTATCCAAACATTAACGGTGAATAATAGAAAGTTATTCCCAATGATATTTTGGATATTCATCCCTTTAGGATTTCTTTCTCCAAACATTAACGGTGAATAATAGATGAATTCCCCCAAAATAAGATTTTTGTATTTTTTTGGAATATTGGCCAATACCCTTTGGAGTTTTACAAACATGTTGTAAAATCCAGAAATGCAAGAAAATAATTTTGTTGTGTTTAAGAAATCCATGGGAAAACACATTTTCAAAACTTTGAATATATTTTTTTATACAAAAAGAATGTTCAAAACATGCTAAGGTATTAACCGTATGCAACACATAAAAAATATTTTTTATATTTTCTTTGTCAAAAACATAAACATTATATTTAATCACAATTAAAGTAAAAAGACCACATATTAGTCAAATTCTTAAGGCTTTAATAAATCAGTTATTAAATCCCAAAAAGCATGTAGAAACATGTTCTTACATTTTCACGGGAAATACAACATGATTTTATTTGTCTTTCAGATACTTGATCATATACAAATTAAAACATTAAATTCATTTTTTTTATCTTTTTGATTTTATAATTCAATAACATACATAAAAAAATAAAAACATACACACATCCTACGTATTATGTTTTTCTCACCCATAATTACCATGTTTACAAAATAACTAAAAGGATAAAAAAAAATCAAAACACAATAGTATCTAAATATACACATCGATATCTGAAAATTACAAAAAAATAAAATTGGGGACAGTGCCTGAAGGCTTCTGGGTCATAGAAACACTGGTAGCGCGTCCTCTCCACGCGCCACAGCCACTGGCAGCGTGTGGGTCCACGCGCCGCAGCAAACATCCTAGAAAATGTTGAGATCTGAAAACGCTTCTTCTCTTCTGCCCTTCTCTGCCGGCGGTGACGCCGTGACCTGTGAAAACTATGAATCGCAACAAACAATTTGTTTTAGTTTTAGTTTCTCCTTCACGGGTCTGTTTTTCTTTATTTTCTTCTTTGTTTTGGATCTGTTTCTTTCTACAGATCTATTCTTTTCTTTTTCTTTCCCATTCTTCCCTGTTTCAGGTGGCGGCAAGACTAGAGGGACCGCTGGCTGCTAGGCTTTGGGTTTCCATCCAGTCTTTGCAGCTGTCGAAGGCCGGTTCGTGTCTCGGCGAAGATGAGGGCCTGCAGGCTGCTCTCTTTCAATTAGAGGGAAATGAGCTGGCTTAGGGAGGGAGGCCATGGGTCTGTCTTGGCTGGTCTGTGAGGGAAATAGGAAAGTCTGCATCTGGAGAAGACAGAGGGTGTGAGGCCGCGGCAGGCAAAGAAGGAATCAGGGAAAATAGGGAGCCTAAGAGGGGGTGGAAGGGAAGGCTTGTGTCCGACGGTTGAGGAAGAAGAAAAAAAACCAAAAGGGAGGGGCTATGTGTTGTTAGCTAAAAAAGGAGAAGAAGATGGGGAACAGTGTGGAGAAGGGGGCTTGAGCGGCTGGTTTAGGAGGGATAGTCCAAGGAAGAAGATGGCCGGAGCAAAAAAGGGGAATGCGACTCTTTTGAAAAAGATGAAAGCTTGAGTTTTTTATGTTTAGGGGCGGGTGCAGGGGGAGAAACGTTTTACTTTTCTAGGTATTTTTGTGACTTTAGGGTTCTTTTGTGGTCTAAGGTTTTTTGTGTTCTCTTAATTGTGTAGAATTGTCCCCTAGTCTATCTTCTCTTTTTTTTTTTTGGCATATGACTGGAGGTTCACTTATATAGAAAATCTCTACACATGCTATTTAAGAAAATATTGCAATAATTATTGCAGAGATTATTTTATATAACCAACACCAACAAATCCTATATATGTGATATTTTATATTGTAGTAATTATTTTTCATAACCAGCACGAATCAAATCATATATATGATATTTTATATTGCATTAATTATATATGATTCAGTTATTCTCGCCTTGACATATTGCTTCCTTGATATTAGCCCTGATGCTCTATGTTATTGCCACATGTAAACCCTTATTATTATTATTATTTTATTTTTTATTTGAAAGTTTATCAAAATATGGGTAAAAAATTAGGTAGCAACAGTTGTGTCTATAGATTTGTCTTTAAGAGGGGAATGTAACATAAGTGGTTTGTACCTGTAATTATGTTAAAAAAGTTGATCAAACCTAAAAAATAAATTTAAATTTGATATGATTTTGAGTTTTTAAGGCGATTAAAATATGTTTCATTGTTATAAGCTGGTTTTTAGAGGACCATATGTTTTTTTTTTTCATGTTCGTGAGTGAGAAAATGGTTGAGATATAGGTTTTTAGGATCAAAAAATTTGAACCTCGATTTTCCGATCACTTAAACAACCTTCGTTAATTTGAAAAAGTTATAGGTGGATGACTGCTTAGGTAGGCTACGTGTTGTCTATTAAATTAACAAAAATGAGTATTGATGATGTATCATTTACCCTTTAAGCAATTGAAATAAAAACCATGTTCACATGGGTTTGTGTTTGGTGGGTAGGCATAAAATCTCAATCTTTCAACCCATTCACATCTGACCCTTCTTTTTAGAATGTCCCTTTAAAATTTTTTATTTGATTTTTTATATGTCTCATAAGAAGATTTTTTGTAAAAAAATATTGATGTGAACTAGGTAGAAGGCATGTGAGATGAGTTATTTCACTTGTAGAGGAGTTTACAGTCGAAAATATATTAGAGGAGGTTGGAGATTTTGATCATGAATATTGTGCTAGGTTTTAGCCGCATAAGACCTGCGTACATGGGAAAGTATGGCCACTTGACTATTTCAGTCGTAGGAGAGAAAATAAGAATGATGGTTTTAATGATGATTTGGACAAACTTTGATCTCAAAATAATCTATTATGTGTGTGAGGGGAAATTATTTTATTCTGGTTCTTTATTGAATTAATTCACAACAAATAAAAAAAAAATCACTTAATAGCTCAATGCATAATAATATAAAGACTCAAGAAGCAATAAAAACTAAAAACTATCAATACAAAATTGTGAACATGAAATCATGAATTGAAAAATTAATTCGAGTAAAATAGAAACGATATGAAGACATAGAAGAAATAATAAAAATAAAAGGACTAATGAAATAAGATTCAAATAACCCAACTAATCGAAGACACTAATTGTTTTTCTTTTTAACTTATCAAAGAATGAACCATACTTCTTGGTATTTTCTATACTTCTCGTTCACGTATCTTTATAGGCACTATATGGAGGTTGGTTATTTATAGTATTGATGCCTCAACACAGATTATCATTGTTTCAAGCTCAATCATATACCTGAATTTAGTTTTCTTGAAAAGGATTGATTTGACTATAGGTTTCTGAATTTGTATATCCACAGGATTTTCATTAGTTGATATTAGAACAAGGCTATAAAATCATGTTATATCCTTTTATATTTTTCTTTCCATGTTATTTCATCATTATCATCATCTAAAACTTAGTTATGTCAAAAGTAAAAAAAAAAATACATAATAAGCGATGGATTGATTATTCAGAAATAAAATTAACGTGTGAGAGTTTTTTCTTACTTTTGATTCCTCATGGAACTACTCTGACTTATCAAATAATTAATCAAGTTTCATGGCGTCTTCTATATTTTTTGTTCGCATTTTTTTATAGGCATTGGGTGAGGGTTTAGTTATTTATAGTATTGATGTCTCGATATTGGTTAGTTGTGTCAAACTTAATTACAAACCTATATTTAGTTTTCTTGAAAATGGTCGATTTGATTGTGGGTTTCTGAATCTTTGTATCCACGAGGTTCAAATTAGTTGGTATCAAAGTAAGAATCTAAAATCAGGTTATATTCTTTTTTTTTTCATTTAGTTTCCAAGTTATTTCATCATTGTTGTAATTTTATCTAGACTTATATGGCATAGTGTGTGTTTATATATATTGTGATCTGATTTTTTATTCAAAAAAGAAAGAAAGATCAAAGAAATCACACAAAGATAAAAAGTAGGGTTTAAACCACAAAATTAGGTTTTTATTTTCCATATAACTTGGATTGATTTAGCAACTCAAATCTATTTTTTTTTAATTTCTAGTATATATTATTGTTATATCTTGACATTTGGGGCTATTTAGGTACATTTTATTAGGTTATTTTTGAAATTTAAAAAACAAATCATAATAGTTTTACATCAATATTTTCTTTCTTGTTAAGTTTTGGCTATGTCAAAATGAAGAAAATTAGTGTCCATATCGTTTATATTTCATAAGAATTCATTTTGCTATTCCTAATTTCATATACGTAGTTTTGTATTAATAATTTTTATAGCTTTTTGAGTCTTTATAGTATTATGGATTGTGCTATTAAATGATTGATTTTTCTAATTTGTTATTGATTAAAATCAAATATTCAAATAAAATTAGGTCAAAAACCTATTTAAATAATTATCCCTATATTAATAAGAAAAGGATAATTTAGACTAAAAAATTAACTTTTTCCTATATCATTTTAAATCATTATTCTTCTCATAAAAATATATTTTTATTATCATTTAATTGAATAACAAAATTTAAAAAGTGCTCTCCAATACAGGAGAGCTCGAGGAAAAATATTTACAATTACATATATTTTTTGTTCCTTACAATTACATATGATTTATAGGTTTACATATTTTTTAATTTATCTTATTAAATGTATGGCTTAATTTTTCAACTTTTCAATTAAATTTCTTTATGATATCAAAAATGACATTCACAACATTTATGTATTCTTCTCTTTACGTTAAAAATTAATCTAGAATGTTACCTGCAGTGTAACACGGATACTTCACTAATTACATATATTGCAAAATCAACAAAAATCTCAAATATTAATTATCACACAGTCAAAATTTTTATTTATTTTTGTGTTTTAAAAATATTTTTAAAAAAATTTAAAATTTTTATATTTTTTTATTAACTTCAAATGAATATGTTTTTAGTATTTTCAAATTATTTTGATGTGTTAATATAAAAAATAATTTTTAAAAAATAAAAAAAATATCATTAATATATATTTTAATATAAAAACTTATTTAAAAAACAACGGTAACAATAATCATAATGTAAAACAAACTAAAGTGTCAGCATTGAACGATAGCGGACAGCGAAAGAAAGCCCCCATTAATATACCCCTAGTTTTGATATTTGAAACAAGCTTATCTGCCCATTGTCTTTAGCTTGGGAATTTGGACCTTGCTAGATTCGTCACTTTCAAAATACCATGGATGGCACCTTGATTAAACTTTAAATAGAGGAAGTTTGTCTTTGGATTTGTAAAAAAATTAATTTTTTAATAAAAAATATATTATTTTAATACATTTTTGAATAAAACAAACTTTAAAAAACAACTATTACTATATATGATAATAAACTAGCTTATAATCTCATATAATTATAATTGATTTTTATTTTGGGATAAACCCGTAAGAAGATTTTCTACGCTTATATTTTTCATCAATATATAATTAACCCTTTCTATCATTACTTCAATGAATAAATTAAGCAGCACTATTTTTAATCTCAACTAATTAAATACAATGTGGAATAATAAAGAGAAAGGAATTTAACAAGGATGATGATGATGTTAATAGGAAGAAAAGAGAGTCGATGATAATGATCCAAACAGTGAAAAGACAGGCCATTTACTACTATGTTTCGGTCGGATTGCATACGAGAACAGTAGAACTTGTCTTCCTCGGTGAATCCAAGGAAAGACACAGTAGATAAAACAACTCTTTAACAAGGAACCTGTTTCTTTGGAAGTGGAATTTTTTCTCTCGATACATGCATGTTTTACGGTACTAATATCAACCCACTACTGCTGCATAGGATTGTTAATCAAGTTGGCATTAGAAACAACAATAGATAAATTCATTTCCAAAACTTCATTTGTGAGGTGATGAAACTTAATGGTATTCCTACAACCCTTTTTAGAGTTTCTTTATTTATTATTGTTCCTGCAACCCTTGTTCCAAGTGTCTACTCTTGCTATAAATAAAAACTTTTCCATTGAATTTCATAACAATTCCTTTCTTTTTCATGACAATCTTTTTATTTCTATTATAAGATTTCACCAATTGTTTTATGATGTTTACTTTAAATTCCATTAATATGGACACCTCTCAAGATACACTAAAATTATATTTGAATGGTTTGCAACTTAACCCAACAAAAACTTGCATTGGAGAACCAAAGTTATACATCATGATCACTCACACCCTACGCCTATAAAAAGACACGAATGAGTAGTATAAAATCACAATGATGTTGATCAATCATTCGAAGAGTTTGCAAGTTCAATTAATAACTTAGTATGAGAATGGCTCAATCACATAAAAGATAGTAAGAATGTTAATTTCTTTATTAAAAATAGTCTAACATTAGAAAGTCTCTACAAAATTATATTTATACTATAAAGAATCCAAAGTCTAATAGGATATCCCTAATGAATATGGATAAACTTAATAAATAATAATAATCAAATAAAATCAAATTTAAATAAAGGTCCTAATATCTCTAAAATGACTAATAATAACTAAAAGATAAAAAAACAATAATCCAACTAATTTAAATAAGACTAAAGTTGTTTTTATAATTAGTTGGCAAAATCAAAGCTCAACTTAAAACACATGGTTCTTTTTCGTTTTAATGAATTAAAAGGCGTATCTTATATCAATAAAAATCTATAGATGTTTAGTTTCCAGTTCAACTAAAATTGCATTAACATTCCTTATGTTTCTCTAGTTATGATCAAAACAATAGTGAAAGGTCAAGATTGATATATTTTAATCTTCTTATTCCAATCTTTTTATAATGTTTGAATGCCTACCAACATGTCTTTCTTGAACATGAATTCAATTAATCAAAGCTTGTTTTTCACTATTTAATATCTTTCTGAATTCCATCTTAGCTCATATGTCTTGAAGAAGTCCATTAAAAACCTCTTTAAACCTCTTAGCCCTAAGTCTTGTCACTAGACCAACTGGAACCTCCAACATATCTCTCGGTGTTGCTTAGATTCTATCTCTCTCTCTCTCTCTCATTGAAAGAATTCATTTTCAAATCATCACCTACATCAAATAAAGAGATATTAAAGACATTGAATGTAACACTAACACTATACTCACCTAGTAGATCCACTTTGTAGAAAATATCATTACTACTCTCAATGATATGGAAAGGATTATCTCATTGAAGCATCAATTTTGATCTCTTTTATTCAGGAAACCTTTCCTTCCTCATATGCACCTAAACTCAATCTCCTAGTTTAAACCTTACTAGTTTGCATCTTCTATTAGCTTCAAATGTATATTACTCATTCTTTTTTTCTATATGTTGTTGTATCTTTGCATGTAAGATTGTCACCACATGTGCTTTTTATTATCAAAAAAACTAACCCTTTCATCAACAAGGAATCAAGTCTAATGGTGTTAAAGGATTAAAAAGATAGTTAACATCCATACATTTCTACAAATATATGCTATGAAAAATAAAAAAGAAAGAGCATGGAAATTGTAGCCTTCAAAGACAAATCTCGTATTCGGCCATTCCGATTTGAATATCTCGAGTTAGAGAAGTCTATTTGATGAAAACTCAATTTTTTGGATTCCTGAATCAAAGCCTTATCAACCTACCAATTTTCAACAAAAAAAGAGCTTATATGAGAGATATATGATTTTTCTAAAACAACCTGTAAATTCTGTCAGTAGACAAGTTTTGTGAAGAAACAAGTCCAACTTACTTCCAAAGCATTCAAACCGATATGAAAAATATTTCTTTGTATGAAAAAGGTCTTTATTTGGGCAATGTAACTTCTCTATGTCCAAATTCAAAGCTTGAAGATTTTATACAAGACTATTTTTTCTTCTTTTTAGAAAAATAGTTATTGTACTACTTAAATGTAGATTGTCTACTTTGAGAATGATTGTCTCTACGAAAGAGTATTTATACTAGAAAGAATCCTAAGACTAATAAGGATTTTTTTTTCATTATTTAATATCTTCTTGAAGTCCACCTAATATCATGTGTTTTAAATAAGTCCATTGAAAACCTCTTTAACCATCTTAGCTTTAAGTCTTGTCACTAAACCAACTAGAATCTCTAATGAATCTCTTGGTGTTGTTTGGATCGCATCAATCATACTAGAAGAGTTGGCTCTTCTTTCAGATAACTTGTTATCTTTTTTATCCTTAACCTCAAAATGATATCTTCAACTCTCGTTTCTTTGTGCTTATACTTAAATTAGTTCTTGAAGTCTTTTTAAGATAGTGGTCATTTTTTTAATAATTGTAGTCATTTGAAAATATTCTCATAGAACCATTCCTTCAACATGAATATCATACAATATGAGCTAAAAATCTTGAACTTAAATAATAGTTCATGAATCAATCATCTTGAAATTTAGAAATTTGTTGTCTATGAATTTTTTTATACCAGCATCCTCAGCCTTGCATTTTTTATCCAAAGCTTCCTACAATACGTTTGAACTCTTCATTAAACTATACAATGGTGAGATCATATTCATTTTCTTATAGCTTTGGCACTTCTTCAATCAAGAACTTAACCAAGTTCAAGGTGATTAGATAGAACAATATTTTATAGTACCTCTTCGTAAAGCCCAATCCATTAAACTTTTCAAGTTTCTCAACATGTTTTGTAAAAGGCGACAATGGAGTCGTCCCTACCAAAGTAATAATTGTTGAAGCAACATTGATTAAGACAGTCAATTCATAAGTTGATGTCTTGGTTATTCTAAATAAACAATAGCCAAAAAGTTACAATTAGAATTTTAACTTCTTACATACAAAAAATAAACAACTAAAAAAATTGTATAACTAAGTATAGCAACTAAAGCTAAAAAATCAAAAGTTTCTAACTATACAAGATTTTATTAAAGTTGTATACCTTTAGTATGCATCATACCGATAAAAAATTATTTAATCGAATTAAACAATTAGCATAACATATCGTATAAGATTGCAGAATTACATGTAGAAACTAAACAAATATTAGTTAGTACAATTAAACATTGTTTTAATTACTTAGTTCAAAAGGATATATAATATGCATCAATACAATATGATTCAAAATTAATAACATGAATATAGTAAACTGGATAAAAGTTAAGCTTAAACTTAAAGTTGTTAATAACCTCTTTAAAAATTATCTAGTTTGCATATGGAACAATAATCTAAACAAAAACTAATTTACATAAAGCATTAAGATTACTATTCAAACATTAGAGTAGTGATTATAATTATTTAGTTTATATTTATGCAATTTTAATTTGACTATGTGAACTTGCAATTGATATCAAATCAAAATACTAGCATGCATACTAAGCATATAATCAAACTTGTAAAGAGATATAACAAGATCCTAGCATGCATACTAAGCATAGAAAATATTAAACTTAAACTAAAACAATGTAAAATACTTACTTGTTAAAGCTCTTAAAATCTGATCAAGTTGAATATAAGTTGTTGTCAATCATCAATTTTTATCCTTAATGTTTCATTGCTCCTCACTTAGTGCAAATATGATGTATGCAATTAGTTTCTCAGGATCTCTATAATATTATCTTATTTAGATATACTTATAAACAAGGTCCATAAACTTAAAAAAAAATATATTACTAAAAAATCCCTCTATAAATATTGAACATAAGCTCTAGAGGAGGAGGTAAAACAAACAGGAAAAAATAACTATTTTGTAGTGAAAACAAATTATTTTACCACAAACTCAAGCTCGGGCTCGGCTCGAAGCCCAAGCACGAGCTGAGCGCATGCTTGTAGCTTAAGCTTACAACCCACTTTACTTAGGTCCTTTTTTCCTTGAAATCTTAGGTACCTTTTGGACCCAATTTTAATTTTTCATCTTTTCACAATACAAACAATAAGAAAATCTTGTTTCTTTTTTCCTAGTTGGAATAGAGTTTTAGGTTTTATAATAACATGTAAACCAAGGGTTTCTTTAGATCAATTTCTCATTCACCCATAATTTATTTGAATGATATTAATGTTCCATGTTAAAAAATTATTGTAAATTATTGTCGAAGAACAAATTCAAACAAAGTTTTAACCTTAGAAGTAACACTACAACATTATACAGTTTTGCCGACGGACTAATTCTGTCGGTGAAAGTAATTAACTCCATCGGTAACAATAATACCGATGAAGTCACCGACGGATCACGTCCGTCGGTATAACAGTCGTCGGTAAATCCCATTTCCGTCGCTAATTCTGTCGCAAATAAAAAAACCACCCACCGACGGAAACAACGACGGAACCACCGACGGATACGCGCGCGCCAAAAAAAAGTTTCCCGCGGGAACATTACCGACGAAATATAGCCGTCGGTAATGTCAAGGGTAATTACCGACGGAAAACCCGTCGGTAATTATGGCATGGCTTATAATTTTTGTTGCAACTCTCTGTGAATTACCGACGGATACTATCCGTCGGTAATGCCGTAGGTATGAAATCACCGACGGATAGTATCCGTCGGCAATCCGTCGGTGAATGTGGCAAAATCACGTAATTTTTTTGCAACTCTCTGTTAAATACCGACAGATACTATCCGTCGGTACTTATTTAAAATATTAAAAAAAAATTGATTAATTGTAAAAAAAACCTTGATAAACAAATAAAAATGCATTAAACATTAAAAATCTAAAAGTAATAATATTCATTACAAATTTAATGTGTTTAAAAAACAAAATTAAACTAGAATAGCGGCGGAGCTGGAGGAGGAGGCGGAGGAAGAGGAGGAGGCTGGTTGTTCCCGGGACCATACGGCCAAAAAGAAGCTGCACAAGTATCGTCACCCATCTTTAATCTCATCTCCATGACTATTTGACGGAGCTCATCATAATTCGTCGAGAGTTGTTGATATTGTTGTTTCAACGCAATAAACTCCTCAGACTGGGTGTTCGATACTGATGGAGAGCTTCCAACAGTTGAGACACTACGAGTCGAACGCAAGTTGTCAGCCGTAGTGTTGGAGAGCCCGTAGACCCTGTTTTTATCGGGTCCACCA
>Ga0325405_1005988_pt1 | contig 12302 bp, 5 predicted proteins | sample PopdelMetagenome_21_FD_205663 | JGI IMG/M metagenome (GOLD analysis project Ga0325405, IMG submission 205663) | Populus deltoides microbial communities from Bellville, Georgia, United States - Xylem-Control-R2 | ecosystem: Host-associated > Plants > Phyllosphere > Stem > Wood/Secondary xylem...
GATTCTATATGGCTTACCATCCAAATGAACAACAATGGAACACAACATCTCATAGAACCTTTTCCAATCCTTTTGCAATGATTAATTTTAGTCTTCTCATACTCAACAAACAGATTAGCTGCCTCTAAACTGATAATTCCAGTAGTCAAAGGACACAAAATCAGCTCAAATATTACCAAAGCCAATATTCGGTATACCTCCAAATTAGCACCAGGATTAGACTTTTTAGCAATCAACAGCTCTTCTAGCTGTTTCCATCTCAAACCCCCAGAATTATTTTTTTCTTTATATAAGCTCATTTGATGGATTCCCAATAGCTTAGCAAGCTCCTATATAGTATTCTCAATCTTTTGATGAAAGTAAACCTTATGGATATCCTCAGGGAATTCTATCAAAACACCGTATTCTTCAATAGTAGGAACCATATCGACATTCCCAAATGTAAAACATCGATAATCAGGATCCCAAATGGCAGTACTGGAACATTCAGAAGATGCAAAACTCTCCCATATATCTTAGTAAATTCTGTCTCATCAGCCAAGTATTTGGTGAATGGAAGCAAATGACCGGCATCATTTATTACGCATCTCACATCCTTTAGCAGTGGTATCCCACTGTCATCCAATCTAGGGCAGTCTCCCTCAGTCATATGCAATGATTCAGATTCGATCTCATACTCAACAGTTGTGATTTCACGATTAACGGCCATTATGTCACCCAAAAACAATCTTGTAATGAAGATGATATACATTAAGCTTGCCTTAGTGAAATTTACATAGGGAATAACCTAAATGGTAGGTTCTAGTCATTTAAATTGTCGAGGTAGGTTGCTATCTAGTCTTGAAAGGTTTTTCGCATGCTCAGTGATCTTCCTCGAAATGTTGATGTGAGGCTTACAAGTAGCGTGAAGATAGAGGCTTTGAATGATATCAGTTAGGCATACCAACCACTATTGAGTAAACAATCAAGCGAAAGGTGGATGGTTTCACGAGTCTTACCCAGGTTAAAGCCATTGGGGTACCGCTACTCTCCTACTTAACTTAAAGTTGATACAGCAGATGTTTATTATGAAATGTGTGGTGTGTGAAGGCATAAATCCATATCCAATATATGTATGATGACATGAATAAATATGGATGCTAAAGCTGTAAAAATAAATAAAATAAACCAAATAAAATAAAAACCAAACAACATAGCAAGCATTTGTAGCAATTATAAAAAAAAAATCAAAGACAAAGCTTAGTCCATTATTCCCCAGTGGAGTCGTCATTCTGTCGCACCCGACATCACGGCGACCTTAAAAATAATCATATATCTCATGGAAAGAATGGATTTCTGGCATCCTATTCTTTGATGGTGAATGGTTTTGTTTAAGGAGTCGCCACCTAGTATTATGGTCACTAGGAACTCTAACTAGTCAACAGAGATTCTATGGTACGAGACTGGTTACGCAAAAGGGAAGATATTATCACCCCTTAAGCATCCTGCCTAAGGCAGGTTGCATTGCTGACTTTGTCATAAATTGCTAATGTTTTGTTGGTTTATGTTATGGTGGTTTTGCATGTAATATTCCTGATTCTGGCGTCAGTGAATATTTAACTACGGATATTTCCAACTCTAGTGTTGGTAAATATTACGTAGCTATAAAAATCAAATAAATTTATTTTTACGCATCACACAAAAAATAAAATAAATTTAAATCAGTATTCTTTTTTATTCCTGACTCTGGCGTGATGAATAAACAAATCAAATAAACTTATTTTTTACGCATCACACAAAAAAAGACAAAATAAATTTCAATCAGTATTTTTTTAATTCCTGACTCTGATGTCAGTGAATAAACAAATCAAATAAATTTATTTTTTATGCATACATATTTTTTTATGTAACTAATAAAAGTAAAATACAATAAAATAAAATAAATTTACATCATTATCTTTATTCCCAACTCTGGCGTCAGTGAATAAACCAATAAATTTATTTTATTTTATTTTATTTTTTTATGCATATTTTTTATTTTTATGTAATTAAATAAGATACAAAAAAATAATCAATTTTTTTATTCCTGACTCTGGCGTCAGTGAATAAACCGATAAATCAATTTTTTTTTATTTACGCATACACATTTTTTTTATTTTTATATTTTGGGCTGGGTTGTGCCAGCATACATTTTATTTTTTTTGGGGCTGGGCCCAGCTCAACCCATTAGCCCAGCCAGCCCGGCCTGGCCACTAGGCGAAGCCAGTGGCCCGGCTGGGCTATGTCAAAGTGCACGCGTGAAGTGAATTCACACGTGCCTTGAACTGTGCGAAGGTAATTAAATTACCTTTGCACAGTGTTCTTGCAACACAAATCCAATTTGAACGAAGAACGAAAATGAATTTGAATTGCGTACCTGCTTCTGGAAACAGAGAAGAAGCGTGCAGAACAGTGGTGCCTCTCGCCTCTTTCCTTTTGCTTTCCCTTTTTCTCCTGTGCCCATGATCTTCTTTCGCCTTCAGTAGATTTGAGATGATAAAAGAATCAACAGTGAAGACGTCGGTTCACTATGGATGTCAATTGTTGAGTCTTCTTTTGTTTTTCTTGTTGCAGGGATAAAACAATGGTAGGGACAATCCTTGTTTGTGTGTATGCTGCCCTTTTTCTTCCTTGCTCTCTGCATGTTGCTCTGTGTTTTTTTTTTTGCTTTGTTTTTGCTCTGGTTTTGCTTCTCTTTTTCGATCGATTTTTCCGGTCTTGACTCTGTATTTTTTTTGTTGTGTCTTGTTTGCTCTGTTTTTCTTGATTGCCCCCTTTGCATCTACTCTGCTCTGCCTTTTATAAGGCCTAAAGAGCTTGCCCCTAAAATCAGTCCTCGCTTTGCTGAAAATTGCGTCTAACTTTATGTCTAAGCCTTTATTTATACTAACTCTAGACTTAAATAAACCCTAATGAACTCCCCTTAGGTGTACTTATATTAAGCCCACTTACAATTAACCCAAATAAGTAATAAATAACCTAAAGACTAAGAAAGAAATAATAAAAATAATAAAAATCTGAAAATTATCATCCTAAATATGCTAGAATCAGATTTGTCACAATTAAGAAGTCCCAGATAGAGTAGGAAATCTGATCTGAAGGTAGAATTTATTCTGAAGTCTTCTTTCCTTTTTGTATCTAGGATGAATAAGGAATCCTTGTGAGAAAAGGATTCTAAATAATTATGAATCATTGCCACGCTTGGAAACTATGTTGCAGCCCATTATAGATCTTTCTATAATTAGTAGATTTTCAAAATAAGCTGCCACATTCTTCTAGGAAAAGAATCCTAGCCAAATAGGAAGTCCACAAGTGAAAAGGAAGTAAATAACAAAATTCATACAGCCTCTGTTGACCCATGATTCGATGCCTTCAGAACTTCGATTGATCTGAAATTTTAACCCAAAGTAGGAAAACATGCCAGGGGATTCCATGTAAAATTTCAGCCCAATCCAACAGTCAGATTGAGAATTATGATTGTTGCTGTAAAACTGGATAGTTGCAATTTTACGTCAAAATCCGAATTTGAACTTTCCTGGATCATATCACTTCATTAAGCTTCTTTGCCTTTATGGTTGCAAGGTATTCCTTGCAATTCCTCCTCCATTATCCTTCCGTGCTATTATTGATACGGTTCAGCATTGTGATATGACCCAAGCAAGGTCATACTTGGATTTTGACATAAAACTCCGATTCACCTGAAAATTTACCGCGGTAAAGTTTTAGCTCAATCCAATGGTTAGATTTAGAGTTATGGTCAATAGTGTAAAAATAGATGGTAAATTTTACTCTAAAATCTGAATCTGACCTTGCTTAGGTTATATCAAAAGGCTGAACCGTATCAGTAATGATGAAAAGTGTCTTTGTCTTTCTTGATGCCCCTAGTAAGTCTATTTGCTTTAGAGACAACACATTTATTCTTCTCATCCTTCTTTTTAGAAATTCTAGAAGACTGAACTAAAAGAACTGAGCATTTTTCCTTCTTAAAGGCCCCTTTAGCAATGAGGTTTGTAAGGCCATCATATTTATCCAAATTGGCTTTAACAACGACACAATCCTTGGTTAGGTGAGTGTCTAGCACTCTAAGACAAAGTGGAGACTTTTTTGCTTGGTGGGAATGGTATGTAGGAGTTGGGAATGGTGTCATCTCGTGTACATGCCTAAGTTTTTTTTTTTTTTATGATGGGAGCATACAAATGAGAAGACTGGGACTTAGAAGAAATTTTATGTAAATAACCACATTTGTGGCTTGGATTTGTTGGGGAATGTTGGCTTATTTAGAGAGTTGAAGTATGGTGCCTATTTGACATGTTATTTTGTGCAGTTTGTTCCTAAAATTGAAGTTGTCTTTGTACACCTAATATTGTGGGTTGGCTTTATTGTTGGTTGTACTGAAAAGAGTGAAGTTGTTCTTGTATTTCTAGAATAATGTTGCTGAGTACTTGCACTTGTTGGAGAGTTGTTGGATACCTAGAGGAATTGGAGTCCTTTGTACACCTAATAATGTTCTTGTATTACTAGATCAATTACTCTTTCATGTACCGTAGTCTTTTCAGACATGGAAATTTTATTGTAAAAGCTGAAAGGGAATGAACATGCTTTTTATTCGAGTTCTCACAAATGGCGCTACTAGTGAAGTCGTGGAAAAACTTCACAGAAAAATATAGACTTTCTTTGGCTGACAAGTTTTAGGCTTGAGTTGTACCTATAAAATAGATCCTTCAGGGAACAAAGTACACTTAAAAAATACTATAATTTCACTATTCATCATTATCTTCTTCCTATTACAACAAAAGAAAATGATGCTTAAATACCCACCTTTCAGCCCTAATTTCTCCTTCACCCCTTCACTATACCATGCAAATATTATGCCAACTTATACTCTAGTATTTATACTTCACTCTAAGCCAAAATTTCAACTCTAATGGCTCCAAAAACACCTGCAGAATCTCTCTCAAAAACACTATTCTAGCTTGCAAAAACAACCTTGTGTCCTTCCTTTGTTAGTTGCAAACGAGGAGCTTCAATGAATGGCTAGGATATATTATCCAACATTAATGATCAAGATCTCATTAATCCAAAAGCCCTAGAACCTCCTCGTTTCTCCTATAAAAACTCCACAATACACTAACCCAAATAGCTTGAGAGAGGGGGGAAACCATTGTTAACACTTAACCAAACAAAAACTTACTTATTAAGCCTTGGTAGCCACTATCCCTGCAACTTTAAAAAGCCATCATTTTGATAAAAAGGACCTAGCCATCACTCTCTTATACTTACACTCACAGTACACCAAAACAGACCCCTTTTTAAAAAGAAAACACAAAAAAATGTGACATCTCTAATAGTGAAAAAAATATAAAATAATTAAAAAGCTCCATTTTCATGCTTCATTTCACCATTAGTAGCAGTTTGCACCACTATGATCTTCCAATCTAACACCCCCGTGGACCTCTCATCTAGCCCCATAAGCACTTCTCATCCATAGCAGCTACACTTCATCACCCCTAAAATAGCCACCGTGAGTCAATAATAACCTCTATTAGCAACAGTCGGTTCCTCCATAATAGTAGTGTATGAATAATGTATGTTGCTCTTGTTGCAAGCATATACTGCCTGTTTGTGCTTTTTTTTCATTGATGGGCCTTCAATGGGTTGTTAACATGATTATACTTGGTGTTGGGCTGATCCTCATCAGCGTGTTTACCAAATCCTATCTTAAAGTAATTTCTATGCCTCTAATTTTAGGCTAAGGGCATGTTTGTCAAGCACGCTCTTCTACCTTCTCCTCAGTTTTAGTTTGTCCTTATTTTTGTGTCTAACCAAACAAGCCTTCAAAAAATTTCAAAAACTTCTGAAAAAATCAAGGGACCATTTTCAAATTTTTTCTAAGTCCTTTGTATGTTTTTCCAATAATTTTGCCTAATCAGAGTTGTAGACTTACACTGTAAAATACGATCTCGATATTAAAAATACCTGATTTTTCTTTGAAATTTCAAAAAAAAGTAATAAATAATAAATAAAATCCAAAAAGAAACTTATTAAAAAGTACCAAATATGTTTTTCTTCAAGAATTTCATTTAATATTGGGTTGTAGATTTACATTGTAAGATACAAATCCGGTATTTAAATATTTGGTTTTTCTTGAAATTTTGAAATAAAATCCAATTTTTTTAAAAAAAACAAATCTTCCTATTTCAAAAACATGAAAATATGTTTTGTTTTCATGCATACAACCAAATTCTAAAAAATAAAAAATGCATTTTTATCATCTTTTAAAAATACAAAATGGATATTGTAATCAGTTTATGATTATTCATTAGAATTTGGCCAAATTTTCAAAAATACCACAAAAAGTAATTTATTTAACTAATATTCAGGGTATGAATATTTCAATGTAAAGCATACTCCGGTATTAAATTAAATAAATTAATAGCAATAAATATTAGTAATTAATTAAAGACTTTATTATTGAGGATATAAAGCTACATTGTAAAGTATATCCTTGGGTATTAAAGACATAAAGTAGAAAATAAGTGCAATGTTAAATTTGAGCCCTAGAACGGTTATGATTCAAATCCGATAAGTTAGAAATTTCCTCACAAGAGGAGATCTACCTTGAACTTTTGATGAGAGCAATGAATAGAAACATGACCTAGAAAAGCAGTTAATTAATAATGCAGCTTACCATAGGTCGGATGTGCTTGGGGTGATATGTCTTTCCTTACACAATTAATCCCCTTACCCGGACTCTCGCAGACCAATAATTTTCCTAATGACCATGATACTAGGTGGCGACTACTTCAAAATCATAATTTTATAATTAATCCCAAAACCCTTTCAATCCACGAGGTTGATCTGCCATTTAGCGTCATGCACGCCACGACAAGATGGCTACTCCACTGGGTACTTATTTGGCTGGACTAAGTTTTGTTTGTCTGATTGTTTGGTATGTGTTTATTTTGTTGGTTTATATAATTTAGTTTTAACATGTATTTCCTTACGTACTACTCATATATAAGTACATTATATATAGATTAATGCCTTCATGCCTTATACTTTCAGTCGAAGTTCAGATTCGTTAAAAACCTAACTATGAGCTGAGCGTTTACTTGGTAATGGTGGTCACACTGTGTGCCAACCATTCCTTGTAAATCCCTAGATTGCCTTCAAGAGAGGTGGTCACTAGACAAATCGTAAACCCTTTTGAGACTAAGTAGTAAGCGCACCCCTTATATAGTGGCATAAAACCTATCCTTAGGATATGAACTCCCTAATAATTTATTTTGTATCAAGACAGACGTGATCAATAATCTTGAACTCTGTAAGATTTGCTAAGACCATGACTTTTTTCAAATACGTGCAAGAATCTAAGATGATACAAATAGTTGAGGAGAATTTCCAAAAGACCAAGGCTGGAAAATTACCGCGTATAAGAACCATTTTGTCTTTTTTTGAAAGAAAAGAGCCCAGACCCACATTTTTGTTTTGTACTCTCCAATGTGTATGGGATTTAACCAAGATGAGGACTTTGGAAAGATCTTTTCAGATTCATCATACTATAGAATTTTGCTTGTATTCAATAAAGAAGTCATGGATTAACTCTTTGAATAAGTTAATCCATAGTCAATATACATATACATACACCTGTATCCATAAATAAGCATACATACATTCATGCTTTGGGGTTTTAAATGTCATATATACAAGATCAAGTTGAAATATAAGTACTTGACAAATTCAAGTTCGTGAAGTTTATAACACCTGACTTGAACAAAGAAATATGAAAAATGAAGAACGTACCCATCGCAATGCCCATTTTTAAAAGGAGTTGGACTCCTTGAGGATTAACAAGGCCCATGTTATTAGCCTGCTCGAGCATACACTCAAGAACATCTTTGGTAAAGGCTTGTCTAATTGGTCTGTGGCTTTTATTTAGACTTAGGTAATAATTCAGCCTGAAGAAAGGATAAGTGGACATGGTTAGGAACCCTAGTGTAATACAACATTTATGAAATCAACTATACCTGCATCGGCCCCGACAACTATGAAAAGAAAATAATCTGAGGACATTGATAAGATAATAGTGTTAGAAGAAAAGGTAAGGCTATCGAAAGCCAACACTCATATGATCCTGTTCAAACCATCAATCAAATGTGGTTGTACTAAAATAGTTTTGTGTGCCTAAATTCATGAAGTTTATTGGAACTCAATGCCCTTCCACTCATCTCAAATCCTATTATAATAAGATGGAAGAGGTTGTGCATGATGAAAAGTTGTTAATTTATTTTTCTCAAGATAGCTGGTATATGAGGTTGGACAACGTGAAAATCTAGAAGTGGAAGGATCTTGTAGATGCTTTCATTAAGCAATACAAGTACAATATTGACACCAATCCAGAAAGATCTATCTTGCAAGACATTGGTGATAAAGAATATATCCGGGAATACATCTGATACAATCCAGGCAAGGTCAAATTCGGATTTTTAAGTAAAATGTGCAACTGTCTAATTTTACGGTAACGGTCATAATTATCAATCCGACTATTGGATCGGGCTAAAATTTTACACGGAGTCTCCTAACATGTTGTCCTACCTTGGGTTACAATTTTTGATCAATCGGTGTTCGGGAAGGCATTGCAATACAAGCCAACAGAGGCTGTATGAATTTTGTTATTTACTTCCTTTTGACTTGTGGATTTTCTATTTGGCTAGGATTCTTTTCCTAAAAGGATGTAGCAGCTTATTTTAGGAATCTCCTAATTCTCCAAAGATCTTTAATGGGCTGCAACATAGTTTCCATGTGTGGCAAGGATTCATAAACATTTCAGAATCTTTTTCTTACAAGGATTCCTTATTCATCCTAGCTATAAAAACAAAAGAAGACTTCAGAATAAATTCTACCTTCAGATTAGATTTCCTAGTCTATTTGAGACTTCTTAATGGTGACAAATCTAATTCTAGCATATTTAGGATGGTAATTTTTGGATTTGTATAATTTTTATTATTTTCTTCTTAGTCTTTGGGTTATTATTACTTATTTGGATCAATTGTAAGTGGGCTTCATATATAAGTCCACCTAAGGGGGGTCCATTAGGGTTTATTTAAGTCTAGAGTGAGTATAAATAAAGGCATAGCTAGACATGTAAGTTAGACAATTCAGATTAATAAAACTTCTTATTTGCCGCACTTTGTGTGTGTGTGTTGGTGAGATAATCTCCCTTTCATGGTTCTCTAAAGAACTGAGAAACGACTTATCAAAAAATAACTGTATTCATGTTGTCATCCTTATACTTCTTGTTCGCGAATCAATATTCGTTGAGTGGGGGTTTTTCATTTTCAATAGTGCTGGAGCCTAGGTATCAACCTAATTTACTTGGCTTTCTGGGAATTGATGTCTTTGCGTGTGGGTTGCGTGATCATGAGGTTCGCATTAACATCCAAAGGTGGTTTGGGGTAGCTACTCAAGTAGATCCTCTACTGCTAGAAAAGAAGATGGCCAGCTTCTTTACCAACACTTTTAAGATGCCCTACTTTGAGTTCCTGATTGGAAGTGCAACCCAACACTTTACTAACCTAATGATTGTTGCTGAAAGGAATGAACAAGCTATTAAAATAGGAAAAATCAAAGGTCCAATCGTGAACTCTAAATTCATAATTAAACATGAGTTGGGAAATGACTCTCAAATTAGGAAACCCGTTCGATTGGATCTCACTATATCATCAGGTGCTCATACGCTACTATCAAAAATTAACATACCTTTACCACTCAAAAATATTTACCAACATTTTTTGAACACCAGACATATTACCCTGGCTCCACCAGATCCCATAAAACCATTATTCTCTAGGTGGTATAATCCAAATGAGAAGTGAATATCATGATGGGATCCTCGACCATTCAATCAAAAGTTGCAAGAATTTCAAATATCTCTCATCCCATGTCTCTTGGTCATATTTTAGTTGTATGCATAATTGCATGTATTTTGATTTGATTGTCATTGATTCATAAAAACATAAGTCTTCATAATTGCATCTTTGCTATCCCTTCACATTCTAAAAATATATTCCTTGTGGTACTTGAGTCTGAATAAGTTTTCTTCGTAAAAACTTCGACTAGGATCACACTCCACACTAGAGGAAAATAAAAATTACAAAGATCAAGAGTCAATCCTGATTAGGATCACACCTCACGGGGGGAATGAATTTAAATTAATTTAAATGTTTATGAATTTAATGTGTAATGGTATAGTGATGATGATTGGAGATGAATTGAATTGCTTCTTGTTAATATTTGAATATTTGAATTTTTAGTATATTTTGAATTATGGTTATTGAGACACATTTGAAAGAAAAACATGATTGTTATGATTGTTTTTGTTTAATGAGTATCTAATGATGGTTTGTTAGTTTAAATCATGGAAAGAATTGAGGAAATTATTGGAAGAAGAAATATTTTTATTGCTGGCCTTAGTTGAAGTTTTAAGAAAATGGAGGGCAAGTAAGAACTCAAAGATCAAAAACCAAAGAGAGGTCGTGAAAAATTTCAAAGAGCCCCAGAAATCCAAATGCTAGGGGGCATGCCCAAATGAAAAGACAAAAGTTGACTAAGTTAATGTAAAGATAAAAATAAAGATGCGTTACCAAAGCAAAGTTAGAAAGACACAATGATAGTGATCTTTAAGTCTTTAAAACCTTGAAACACTATTTGAGCTTACAAATCCCTTTCTTTCATAACAAAAATCCATAGCCTCATTATATCACATTGCAAAGAGAACTACTCATTATTATTCATGATGATAAAATAAGTGCTAAAAATGAGACAATTTTCTCTCAACAGAACCTCAAGTTTTTACTCAAACCTCTTGCTTTGAAACCTAAAACAGCATAAGGTCGCCTCATCATATACCTTCACCAATTTCAAACTTGCCTGAATGAAAGATTTAATTATCATTTCCTTAAAGATTAAACCCCGTGAATTGTAAGAAATTCAAGGTAAAATTGTTTTAAGCTTACATTGGGTATTTCTATTAAAAAAACGAAAAAAATTGGAGAAATAAGATTGACATTTTATATAAGTCATCCTAGAAAAGTTGAGTATATAATGCAGTGGACCCTAAAAAGGATAAAAAATAATATCTAGATTAATTGGAGAACAAAGAAGTACATAATCAAATGATGATTTAGCAAAATCCATCAAAGCTAAGAGTAGCGTCTGGAAATGACAAAAGAATGAGCACAACTAGATCGACTAAGGGAGGGCAATGTTGTTCTAATTTGATGAACTTCCTCAACAGTTAAGAGTAACGCTATTGGGGGGCATTTTCCATGACTAAAAAGTCTTTTTTACCCTTTGAAAAATAGCTATGATGTATGAAAAATGTTATCACATGAGGGTGTTTTGATAAAGGATGCACATGACTAGATTAGCTGGAGGGCAATTTAAAATGGGCATTGGCAAAAGATGAGCTGATAAACTCCTTTAGAAAGTGAGAGTAGTGAAGCATCGCTTCTTCACCAAAATAATTATTAAGTGGGTAATAGAGCAAGACTGCCATGATTATGCGAACATTATGCGAACCAGAGAGGCAACATTATGCGAACCTCGTGATCACGTAGTCACACAACCCATAATCAAGATTGAGATCTGACCCCGGAAAGCCGAACTAGGTCTGATAGGAGTGTGTGACACAATGGAAACCTGCCCCAAGGCATCAACACTAGGATTAGTAGCGACTTTAGTAGCCTCTTGTTTAAGCCTTCGGAGTTCCATTATTACTAACACCTTTCTCCAGCAACACTGTATAGAAGTAGTGACTAAGAAGAATTTTAAATAAGCTCGCTGTACTACCTACCTGTGTACATACTTTTGAATGATAACCACAGTGGCTCTCTTTCATCTTTCATTCTTTTGGCGTTGTACTACCTCTTTTACCCATGAAGCTTGAAGATCATAGAATAATCTTCTACATTTATCAATATCTCGTTCTAAAACTCCCAAACCATGGCTTAGTTTTTCGTATCGTTAATTCACAATCCTCTTCTGTTCCCTACCTTGGTGAATACATGACACGAATAGGGCAAAAAAAATAACAAGAAGAAGACGAAGTCAAGAATAGAGTTTTTATAACACGAAGAACACTGATTTAAACTCAAGATTACAAATTTGACTTTTGTTTGGCCTAGAACTTATCGAAAAACAAACAAATACAAAAGTGATGAAAATGACTCAAACAACAGCCAAATATCAAAATATGATAATAGTATAATGGCAGGAACAAAATC
>Ga0325405_1006002_pt1 | contig 12288 bp, 6 predicted proteins | sample PopdelMetagenome_21_FD_205663 | JGI IMG/M metagenome (GOLD analysis project Ga0325405, IMG submission 205663) | Populus deltoides microbial communities from Bellville, Georgia, United States - Xylem-Control-R2 | ecosystem: Host-associated > Plants > Phyllosphere > Stem > Wood/Secondary xylem...
AAAGAACTTTATAATTCTCTTTATTTTTTTTATTCTGTTATTCCAATCTCATGATTTAGGCGACGGTAATTTTTTTTTTATCCAGCTCAACTTTGATTACCATAATTATAGGTTTGTCATGTAAATTTAGGTTAACCGAGATCAATTGTTTTTGTCTATTTTTATTCCATTGCATTCTTTCATATTTAATAGGTTGTGAATTGAGATATATCATTTATTTATTTTTTAAATATATCTTCTCCAAGTTATTTTAATCATTTTTTTTTAAATTGAATTTATTTATTGTTGTTTTTTTTTCATCTAAATAAAATAAAACCAACTTATTTGATCTAGTAAGTGTATGATTCAATTTACATATTTTTATTTTAAAAAAATCAAGCTTGCAACATCTCAATATCATTTTTTGCAGAAAAAAAAGTTTGGCCCGTGAAGAACCAAAAAAAAAAAAAAAACATTCCCATCCATTTTTTTCTTCCTTTGTTCTTTCTAGGATGCCATCAAAGTTTTAGGATTATAAAATGTGCAATAGTATGTGATTCTTGTAGCCAGGGCAGAGCAAGAACAAAAAAAATAAGAAGTCAAGAAAAAAATTTAGTTATTTTTATTAAAATTAAAAATATTTATAAAAATAAAACATTTCCTTGCAGGAACCGGATCTCTGCCAGCCCCTCTCCTTCCACCACTGCTTGTAGCCATTCGGAGAAGAACGAGACTTGACATGTTCGTTCATACCCAAGAAGTTCGTAATGAGAAAAAATACACTAATTATTTTCTGCATGGTTAAATTTGTTAGGTTTATCAAACCCTATCATTTAGCCCAAAAAATAAGAATTTGAAGATTTAATCAAATTCAAAAACTATCAAACCATAATAATATTATAATATTATAATAGAATCAGTGCGTAATATTTACATTACATTATAATTGCCGTTGACAGAAACCCAAATCTATAATAATATATAATATTATAATATTAGCAGAGAGTAATATTTACATTACATTACAATTATATATATAAATAATAATTAAATTAACTAGCAAAACATTGTAGAGAGAAAATATTGTGGATTTGAATAATGTTTTTTTATTTTTTGTTGTTCTTGAAGCATTTTTTATTTCAATCACTAAACTATTTTTTTTTAATTTTATATTTAAACATTGTATTGATTGGGATTCAAAATTTCTAATTTGTTTCGATTAGCCTGATATAGGTTTTTTGTTGTGTTGAAAAAATCTTCAACCTCAAACTAGTGCTCACTTCAACAATATAGAATTTAATTTTATTGCTAAAGTTAAATTCGAATGTCAGGTCTAAATTTGATATTGAAACAAAAATGCAATATATTTTTTTCTTTTTTTAATGGTTCATGAGATATTTTTTAAAATTTTGGTCCCTAAAATTGTCATTTTTCAATTTTTATCCATATTTATTAAGGTTTTGATGTTTTAGTCCTACATTTTATGTGTTTTGCGTTTCACTCCCTGAATTTTATGAGGAGAGAGAATTAATGGAAAAGCCAATCTTGATTTCAATTGAATTTATTTAACTAGAAAAGTTCTATTTAGGTGTTTTTGATCATTTATTTTTCAGGGAAAAATATATCAAGGCTTGATAATTATTTTTTAATTCAATATAATTTTTAGTTCTTTTAATAACTTGAGGTTAAGTTATAGGCTTATTGAGATATTTCTTCATGTTAAAAAAGGGTTGAAATACAAGATTTTTTAGGTCCAGGGATTTAGGGCCCGACTTTTCAATCACCTTGGATGGTTGAAAAAAGTTAACGGATATATTATTTGTTTTTTGTTTCTTAAGGAAAAAAAAAGGGTAGTCGCGCCAGGATGTCTTGCATTCTTTTTAATGGATCAGGTGCACTAGCTCGCCCAAGGTGTCTTGTCTTTTTTTTGGCCTTTATATTTTTTTTTCAATTTTAATTTTAATTCATTAAAATTAATTAATTTGAAATGTATTTAGGATATATTTTGATATATACCATTCAACTTTTACTTTATTTTGAATAAGATTATAATATTATTTGTTATAATATCAACAACCTCTCTTTTTTTACAACAATGCATGATATATTTTTTTTAAAAAAATTATTTGGTGGATTCCCTTTGAATCTTTATTTTTATTATTGTATAATTAAATTAAAAATAGATTTAGAAAAACTTAATTGGGTTTATGATGTAGGACATTGGTTTGGCGGTTGATTTAGGTCAATTCAAAACATCATTATCTTAATATTTTTTTAAAAAAGAGGTTAAAATAATATCTTCTTGATTTTTTTAAAAATCAAACTTAGTTTTAACTAGGTTGTGTTTGAACCTGCTAAATCGACCTGATCAGATTTAGTCAATTTTTATATGATTTAATTTGAAACTCGAGTCAGGTTAGGGGTCTCTAGGTTTACTAGTTGGCATGAATCGAGTTTAATAACAATATCCAAAAATCTTATATAATAATATGCAAGTGTGTTATTATTATGATATTCTTAATACATTTGCATAAAAAAAATTACGATAATAAGATAAAAAAATTTTAATTAAAGAGATACTCTTTAATCATAGTTTCAAATCATCCAAATATCTCTAACGATCCCGACTTAATATTAACAATTCTTTTCAAATTTATTGATATATATAATTTTTATTTATTTTATTAAATTTATATATTAAATTTATATTTTTAATAATTTTCTCATATTATAAAATATGTTTACAAAGTCAACACATTTTTTTTCTTTGAATTTTATTTTAAAAACACGATTTAATTATGGTGATATTTAGGAGTGTGGTAGCGGCTATTTTTTAAGTGTTTTTTGCTCGTAAATGAATCAAAATAATATTGTTTTATTTTTTAAAAATAATTCTTGATATTAACACATCAAAATAATCAGAAAATACAAAAACAAATAATTTAAAATAAAAAAATAAAAATTTTCAAATTTTTTGAAAAAACATTTTTAAAATGTAAAAATATATTGTTATTAATTAGTTGGATACCAAATACAGTACTCACGATAATAGTGTCACACATAGTTATTAAACTCGAATCGGTTTAGTAGGTCGACTTGGGACTCTGTCAATCTGGTGGCTGGACCGATCCAGGTAAGGTGAAAAGACCGACAAGAGCAAAAAAATGGTCAAACTCGGTCGATCTGCCAAGTCGACCCATGACCCAGATGACTTAGCAAAACCCGATAGAGATTTATTTTTTTTAAAATGTGTTTTTTTCATAGCTAGATATCCCTTTTTTTTAATATATATTTTTTAATTGGTTATTAACTCTTTTTAAAGTTTACTATATAAATATTTGAAAAATATTTTATTTTTTCAATGTAAAATTTAAAGCCCTTTAGTATATATACTTTATGTTAAAAAAATTATATTTTTTAATGTGGGATAAAAAACCTTTTTGGTTTAAATACTTCAACTTAAAAGATAATATAATGTTTTTTTAATATATAATAAAAAAAAATTTGAAATAATTTTTTAAAATTTATTATTTATAATATGTATAGTTTATATTTATATAGATTACTTTTTATTTTTTATATAAAGTATTGAAATTTTAAATGTTTTTTTAATTTTTTCAGATTAATCACTAACCAAACTCCTTTGCCGGTCAACCCCGGATAATTATGGCATCTATCACATCCATCTGATACACTGACCCCTCCAGCCATCCTCCCTCTCTCACAATAAAGAAAAAGAAAAAGAGGAAGCCATCCTATCTCAAACTGAAATGGAAAATGTCGTCATCCAACCGTCAGTAGCGGTGCTAATCTCTTTTGTAATCGCGATTAAAGCTTACAGAAGAAAATCTCTAGACGTAACAGGAGCAGTCGCTGGGTTCATTGTTATGACCCTTCACTTTGCTATTAGCTACAGATTTGGAGCTATATTGCTTGTCTTCTTTTTCACTTCATCCAAGCTTACCAAGGTTGGAGAAGAGAAGAAGAGGCGCTTAGACGCCGAGTTCAAGGAGGGTGGACAAAGAAACTGGTATCTGTTTATCTATTTGTTTTTTTTTTCCTTCCAAAAATACAATTAATTGTTTTTTGTGGGTAATTTTTAGGATACAAGTGCTGTCTAATAGTGGTATAGCTTCTGTTTTGGTTCTGGCTGTTGGGAGATTGGCCGGCTGGGAGGACAAGTGCTTGGATGGAAAAGAATCGGCCGTCATCACCTCTCTTATTGGAGGGATCATCGGTCACTATTCATCCTGCAATGGAGACACTTGGTCTTCCGAGCTTGGTATACTCAGCGATGCGCAACCTCGTTTGATCACAACCTTTAAGGTGGATGGATATCTTCTTTTCTTCACACACACACACACACGCTATTTTCTGGTAATTTGAAAAAAAAAATCACTTCTCAACAGGAAGATTCGACAAAATGGATTAAACAGAGAGTGAGGGTGGGCGGGTGGTTACAGATACAGAGTGTTTTCTTGTTATACTACAATGGGTTTTCCTCATGTAGATTTAGTTTCTCACTTGCTTTCACTTAAGCTACTTCTAACTCCTAAGCTATAGTAGTGACTATAATAAATAAGCAAGTAACAGCTACTAAGAGCCTGCTTAGAAGCAGCAACCCTTAGCTCTCTTCCCTATGAAATTGAAAAAGCTTCAAAGATGATGCAAGTAACCTCGCATATATGCGTGCGCAATCACCACCCAGTCAAGTTAATGCCCTTTCATGGCTCTAGAATAATGAGACAATGAGAATGTTTGTATGGATACTGTAGGATCAAAAGCAATGAGATATGAATATACAGTGTAAAAATGTATAGGACCGCAATATTAATGAATAAGCTAAAGTAAAATCAAAGATGGTTAAAGCACACACACCTTGAACGCTTAAACTGGAGTCCAGTAACTTATGATAAAAAAACAAGGAATCAGAATAGAAGAGAAACAAGCATAGTAACAGATTGTTTGTAAACGCAATGATAACAATGGCAACTGCATGCAAACAACACAATCTTGTTTTACTGCATACATTTGGGTGTGTTTGTTATGTTCATCTTCCTCCTCATGAACAAACCAAGTTTTCTCCTTAAACAGCACAATGTGTTTTCCTACGATATGCCTTAAGTCAAAAGTGTTTCTTGTGTTATGATCTTGACAAAAAGAAAAATGCTTGTTTCTTGTAATGTTATGTTTAAAAAGAATGTGTTTTACTATCAACATCATTCTCCTTCTCTTCCTCCTCTTCTACATCCTACTCTATTCTACCTTCATTTGAATCACTCAAGGCTATTCTTGAATGTTTTAAACCTAGGTTTGTTTATCAAAAATGATAGTGTACCATTGGTTGCACTTCTCCTAAAGAACCCTCTTAATCTCCAAGTCCTGTTCATGTTTGTCATTTTCCTCTCATCAGACACGCCCTCCAGATCAGTATGGGTATCCTCCCTCTTCTTTCCTTTTCTTTTTAAGTATTTTCCATGCCCCTAATTCTTTTAAGCAAGTAGTAGGACACCTATGTTGGCAGAAGGCTATGGATGAAGAACTGAAAGTTCTTATTGAAAATCATACTTGGGATCTTATGCCATGTCTGACCAATGTTAAACCTATTGAGGGTAAGTGGGCGTATAGTGTTTAAACCTAATGGTTCTTTGGACAGGTGCAAAACTCGTTTATTGTCTCTTGGAATCTTCAAGAATATGGACTATGAAGAGACATTTGCTCCAGTTGCCAAAATGACTATCGTGCGTCCATTCTTGGCGCTATCGTTGGTTCTCATAACTGTAGTTTATCCCAAATGGATGTTAAGAATGATTATTTTTTATGGTGACATAGATGAAATTATTTTAATGACTCAACCTCTAGGATATTTGTTGGCTAGCTCCAAACAAGTATGTCGATTAAAAATTTCACTATATAGTCTCAAACAGGTCCCATGTGCATGGTTTGCCAAATTTAAAAGCACACTTCTTGCAGCAGGCTTTAAACAGAGTGCTTATAATCCATTTATGTTTCCTCATCATACCACTATAACCATTCTTGAGTCTATGTCATGACATTTTAATTACAAGTGATGATATCTCCAAACAAAATTCACTATTTGAAGACAACCGTACATTAACCTTTCCATATCTTTGTCCATTGATATATTTTCTAAAGCTTGATGCCTCTCACTCTGAATCTAGTATTTTTGTCGATCAGCATAAATACGCGCAAGATCTTGTTGGTCTTGTCAAAGTTCAAGATTTTGCCACATTTGATACTCCTATGGAGCTCAATGTTAAACTTTTTTTTGATGATGGGGATCTTTTTGATGATCCAACTCATTTTCAGACAATTTTTGGGAGTCTCAACTACTTAACTATTACTCGACATGATATATCATTAATTAACTGATCTATATACGGATGAGTAGGCAAGTTTTGTTAGCTTGATTCTTGGAGTTTGCTCAAGGGAAATTCAAGAGAGACCAGCCTAGTCATCTACGTAGTTCCTTGGTACAAAAGATGGCTCTTTGAATGTAAGCAACCATCTTGTGCTTGACTTGCTTTTCCTGTCTGTTATCTTCTGATCCAGTAGGAATGAGTGATCTTTACTTGCAAGATCATGAAATAATCTTTGGTTTCATTTGACCATCTTAGTTCACCTTTATGAAGAAATGAAGTCCTGCAAATAAAACATCTTCCAAGTGCTTGGAACTAAGTCGATATGAATATACTTGCTTCTTGTCATCACCAGAGCTGGTTCAACAACCTGTACGGACACACTGTGGCATGTGTTATCCAATAAATATGCTGGTCATCCATATGTAAAGTTGCTTTCACTGCTTCGTCATTCAGTAAATGATGTATCACAAGCTATATATATATATATATATAAATTATGTTCTTTGCTTGAGTGAAATAGAATAAGTGGCATTAATGATTCAGATGTTTTGCATCATCATATGATATGCAGACTGATGGAATTGAATTTGTAAATCTTGGAGACTGTATCCTGACTAGGTTCCTATATAATTGATTACCAGCCTGTTCGGAGGGGTACAAATGGTGGAGTCACGTTAGCAGGTCTTCTAGCAGCTGCAGCAGCAGGAGGTGTTATTGGGCTTGCATTCGTGCTCATAGGGTTTTTCACAACGAAATGTGTGTTTGATGTAGCACTCAAGCAGCTCTTAGTTATACCGGTTGCTGCACTGGCAGGGTTATGTGGGAGTCTGATAGATTCTCTGTTGGGAGCTACTTTGCAATTCAGTGGATTCTGCACTGTTCGGAACAAAGTAAGCTGCTCCTTCTACTGTTTATCATCGAGCGCCTCTGGTACTGGCATAGTGATGCCATAACCATGTGCATTTAAATGAAGAATAACATTTGACTCTGTCTTACGCAGGTTGTTGGAAAACCTGGACCAACAGTGAGGAAAATTTCAGGACTTGACATTCTCGACAACAATGCTGTGAACCTTGTCTCTACACTGCTGACCACCTTGCTGACTTCCGTTGGCTGCGCATACATTTTCTGAACAATGTGCCGATTGTTCGATTAAGTTGCAATAATAGCCACTCTGATGAATGCAGACCTCGTGTTTTCCGATCTGTAGCATGTCATGGTGATTCCTTCTCTACAATATACTCGTGGCACTTGAGAAACTGGTTGTTGATTAACTTTCGTTTCTAAGGCATGAATGTATTTATTAGTCCACAAACAGTTCTGTTTTAGCGCTAAATATAAATAAAATATGGAGAAAAGGAGCAAAGCAAGTAAGAAGGAACATTTGTTAAACAGAGACAAATTAAGCAGCGATAATGGAATATCATAGCTGGTACAGACCAAGCATGGAGGCAGCCTTTCTCCTCTTGGCGGCTTCTAACCTGATCAACGTGTAACATCTCTTGAAAACCTGACTTGCATACATCACTTTACTTACTACTAAAAGAGGTGGGTCTTTTCCTCTTCGCCCACCTCTTCATGGATGCACAACTAAGCTTTGATTCCTGTAGTTTTTTATTTTTCAAGTTTTGGTCCTTGCAGTCTTGGTGGTAATCATAAAACTTCATTTTTTCTCGAATCTCAGTTCTTGAATATTGCAAGAAGTTTAATTTGGTTCTTAAAGTTTTTCGAAAAACTCAATCAAGTCCCTAAGGTTTTTTTTTACATTTTGTTCCTTGGATGTTTGAGGAGCTCAATTAGTCCTTGAAGGTTTTGTAAGAGCTCAACTTGGTCATATTTCTTTCTTGTGACTAGAAAGGTTAACCTTTTGTTTTATTCTTTAATTATCATCTACAATTCCGTTGACTCTTTGGATGATTTATTAGTTTAAAACTTTAAATGTCATTTAATTTATTATATTAAAAATAAAAATCATATTTTTATTTATTAGTTAACAAATTTCGAGGAAACTCAGTGCAGAATGGTCCATCAATGACCTAAGAAGTACAACTGTGGAATGAGAACGGCTTGTACCTAACAACACTCTTTTGTTTTTATCATTAAATATCTCACTGTGCTTTCTACTCGTACTTTGTTAATTAGCCCGCTAAGTGGATGGATAGGCTGCGGCCTTTACTCTCCTAAAATATTTTTTTAATATGAAATATATAATATAAATTTTAATTGTAAATTTGAATTGTAAAATTATAAAATTATAAAAAAAATATTTTAATTATTTATATATTAATAATTTCAGTTAAATAATAAATAATAATATAATACAATTAAAATAAAAATAAAATAAACAATACAAATATCTAAACACCTTAAAATACATAATTCAAATAAAATTCATACATGGTTTAAATAACTTAAAAATACAAAAAGAAAAAAAAATAAAATTGAACAAATATGTTTTATTGATAGAGTTTCAGAACATTTTATAGAGGACATGTCTTGAAATACGCTGCAGGCAACTAGTGAGATGATACAACATTTTAAGATATATCATAAACTTTAAAAAAAATATTAACAAAGATCAATACAGTAAACTCGTGACAACGAGAACAAAAACATACAAAATCACATCAATTTAATCTCATGCCACCTCACCTTCCATCTTTTTTATGTTAGTAACAAGTCCTAGAAATAATGTCCAAATATCCCACCAAGCAAGACATGTATTTCAAGTTCTCTCTTTGTCGTCTTTCTTTGTAGTTAACAAATAGTTAGTTTAAAACAGAATATTTCTCTTTATATAAGTATTACTATTTTTTATTTTACTCCTTTGATTCCTCACCATCTACCTCTGTCTTTTCATGGTTTCGATTCTTCGATCATGTCTTCCCGATCTAAAATACAGTATAATGCTTTCTCATACTCAAGATCCTCTAATGTTGGTGTTAGTCTGCTAAGATTGAAATTTTGAGATTTGGGTAACGAGGAAAGGAGAGATTGGAGAGTGGGGACTATATAGTGGAATGCCAGGGAACTCGGACAGGGAGACAATAAATTTTTTAACTTTTGTGGGTTAAAACTTGAAATTAGTTAAAATCGATCAAACTCGTAAAATTAATCCGATTTTAACCAAATTTAACCAATTTTAATTGAGTTTGACTAATTTTAAATTTTAACCTGATTTAACATTTAATATACATGGAACCGTAAAACCATAAAATTTTAAAAGTTAACTCGATTTTAGCAAGCTTTCTCTGTACTGTACACCTCACTTGCCTGGACATCGCTGCCTATTTACTAACTTTCTTGGATACCGACCGACCACGTGTGAAAGGGGCACTGGTCCGTCACTTTCCAGGGGAATAGCAAAGCGGCATGTATGGTTGGCCGCCCGTACGGAGGAGGGGCTTATTATTCATTCATGTGCTATTTTTTCTCTCAAGGGAACAGCAAAGTGGCATTGCATTTATGGTTGGACACCGTATTTCTGGTTATAGTTGTTATTTAAAATATATATATTTTAAAAATATATTAAAATAATATTTTTTTATTTTTTAAATTATTTTTCACATCAATATATCAAAATAATTTAAAAATATAAAAAAATTAATTCTATACAAAAATAATTTTAAAATTTTAAAAAATATAGTTCCGATCACATTGTCAAACACACACAAAAATTGCGACCTCTTATGATCTCATGATGTAAACTAGATTATTCTTACCTGCTTCATTGTAGATCAAATCAAGTTTTTGTTTTGTTTTGTTTTTCTAAAGTAAATAACATGTTTATGTTATGTATTGCTAATGTTTTTTAGGAGAATGCTTTTTTAACCATGAAGGGAACTATACAATGTGACTTAGTCACCTTAATACATCTAGAAATAATTTAGATGACCGGTAAAAATATGATTTGACATAAAAATAAATGTATAAAATGAGATTTATTTTATAAACATTGAGATGACAAATTATTAGATGAATTCAGATTAACCAGAGTTAACATGTCAATTCGCATATCGAGTTATGAGACCCAATCATTTTTATGGGTCTAAAGATAACCAAGATGACTGGTAAAAACATAAAAATAACATTTAAAATGAGATTTTTTTTATATAAATATCAAGACGACAACATATTAGATCAATTCAGGTCAACATGGGTTAACTTGTCAATCCGTATATCGAGTCATTAGACTATGATAACACCATAGAAAATATATCAAAATAAATTTTGAATCTTAATTTTCAATAAACACAATTATGAAAAAAGTCAATTAAAAAATAGAAAAAAAATAACCTAAGTCAACGATTAACTTGCCAAATCTGCAATCCGAGTCATAAAAATGAGATAATTCAATAAAAAACAAATTATGAAGTTCAATTTCCAATCAACTTAGTGTTGAAAGATAAAATTAAAAAAAAATTGATTAAAAAAACAAAAAAATAACTTTAGTCAACTAGGGTTGCCAAACTCGTGGCCTAAATTATGAGATGAAAATAACCTCATATAAGGAAATAAAACAAATCACAAAGTCTAATTCCTAATCAATCTAATGTTATAGGATAAAATTAAAAAAAATCAATTAAAAAAGAAAAGGAAAAACACAAATTAACCGAGTTAATCTATCAAATCCGCATCCTAAATCTTGATTTTAAGATAACCTAATAAAAATAAATTAAAAAAATATAAAGCCTTATTCTCAGTTAGTGTTAAAAATTTAAAATAAAATTGAAAAAAATATAAATTAAAAAAATATTACTTTAATATATAACGTGATATAAGAAGAGGGGCCAATAAATTTTTCTTCGTTTATTTATTTATTTGTTAATTGCAAATAATATTACAGTAAGGGCAGACCTGCACTCAATCCAAAGACTATCTTTGCTGCAGACCGAGGAACTTTATGCAACATATGGGCCCTCACTGTCAGATCCGCCAGAAATTTATTTCGGTGCAGGCTAAATAATTCATGCAATTTTGTCGGGAGGAAAACAGTTTTTTTTCTTTCTTTTATATATATATATATATATATATTCCATGGTCGGTCACTAGTCAATGTTAAATCCACATCTACACGCATTAAAAAAAAAAAAACTGGAAATTTCCTCGACCATATGACTGACCATGGGGTTTTTAAGAACAAATGTAAAATAGGTAAAACGCTTCACCTAGAGATGTCCTTCATTCTTTATTTTTATTTTTAACGGCAGCCTCCAACCAAAACAAATGCGAACGCATACTGAGGATTTGTAAATGTTTATTTTTTTATTTTAAAATTATTTTTAAATAAAAATTAAATTTTTTTTCTTCGAATTAATATTTTTTTAATATTTTCAGATTATATTGATATATTGATGTCAAAAATAAATTTTTTTAAAAAATATTATTTTAATATATTTCCGAACGAAAAACACTAATATGCTTTTTAGATATTATGACTAATATGTATCTATGGAAAGTCTGATATGTTTGTCAGATTACATGTACACTGAACTGATCTGCATAAGAGTTCCATATAAAGAGATCACATATATCTATGAAAAGACTCACGCGACGGTTATTACCCTTAATTAGGACAACATGTACCAAGAGGAAAACATAACATTTTCTATATAAGATAATTTAGTGATCTCAAATTTAAGGATCACGTACCCAAACATCACGTGAGCTTTCTATAGACACAAATGATCTCTCCATATGGAATTCTCATGCTAGTTAGCTTGATGTACATGCCATCTAATAAACACATACATATTATTTTTATGTATCCTTTACACCTAAGCTTGTAAGAATAACTGCTTTTTTTTTTTTATATAAAGGAAATAATATAACATGTATAGTCTTAATAACTCTAATTAATATTTGATATAGATAGAGTATTATTGACTAGGAACTTTTAGGAACAATGTTTTGATACAATATGAAT
>Ga0325405_1006009_pt1 | contig 12279 bp, 9 predicted proteins | sample PopdelMetagenome_21_FD_205663 | JGI IMG/M metagenome (GOLD analysis project Ga0325405, IMG submission 205663) | Populus deltoides microbial communities from Bellville, Georgia, United States - Xylem-Control-R2 | ecosystem: Host-associated > Plants > Phyllosphere > Stem > Wood/Secondary xylem...
ATTGTAAGTCATATAATTTGACAAGAAGTTGCTTTTGTCCTCGACTGTTCAATCAGTTTTGATACACACCAAACTTTTTGATTTGTGATAGATTAATCATACAATAAAATTTGTGAAATATGGAGTTTTTGAGTATCTTTGTACTATCATTTCCTTGTCACCTACTGTTTCATTTCACCTTCAATAATCTACTTTGCTGCAGTGAAGACATGTCATGTCAGCTTGTCTAGATTCCGTAAACCTTTCATGTCTTAGAACCTTTGTGTGATTTCTCATTTTATTATTTAATGTACAAGCTTCAAAAGTTGTACGTGTTTCTTAATGTGATTGCCGTCTGTTCCTTGACTGGCCTTTATCAGGAGTCTCAGGAACTGTAGCTTGCGAGGTCCGATGCCTGACCTGAGCGGGATACCAAATCTTGGCTATCTGTAAGTCCATATATTTTCTATCTGTGGCTTCCACCTGACTGGATAATTATATGATGTTCCTTTCCTGGATAACTCTGCTGGCTTCTGTTTTTCCACTTACCATTGTCAATGTGATTTCTCAGAGACCTCAGTTTCAACCAGCTAGCTGGACCCATACCTCCAAAAAAGCTTTCTGAAAATATTACAACCATGTAAGGTTTCTCCCTATTGAAAATGTTACATGATCTACTTTTTTATAGCAGTTTTCACGACTCAAATATATAGATTCTTTGCATAAGACAAATCGCTCAAGTGTCTGGAGTATTATTTGAAATTTTGAAATCATTGGACTTATGACAGCGAAGCTTTTTTGGACGTTGATGTTCATTGCTTGTTTTGCAGCAATTTATCCAACAACACTCTTAACGGAACTATTCCTGCCTACTTTTCAGACCTTCCTCGACTTCAGCTACTGTGAGCATTTTTCCACTTGCTATTTCATTCTTTCTCATTGGTTTCCGGTTTCTTAAAGCTGATATTATAGCTCATGTTATTATAGAAGCTATAACATTTTGATTTTACTGGCAAAGCTTAGATGGTGCCCAAACATATGTAGTATGATTTAAATTAAATTAAATGGTTCAACTTGGTCATATTCTGTGGCAGGTCAATTGCAAACAATTCATTGAGTGGCTCTGTTCCCTCCACCATCTGGCAAACTAGGACCAATGGGAATGAAGGACTTGACTTGTAAGAGCTGAAATAAAAATGAACATTTCTTATTGCGGAAGAGGCTAATGAAAATGCTTTCCTTTATGTTGTAAATACTTTGAAGCACACTTCTGTTCTTGATTTCTAAGAAAAAAGAATGAAGACGTGCTGATTTCAGCATACTCTATTAATACTGAAGGTGGATGCTCTAGGATGGTCTAGTTCTTTAGCATCTGATGCTTGTTTCGCTAATCAGCAGTTTTTGCTCTTTGATTTTGCAGGCATTTTGAAAACAATAGGCTTTCAAATATTTCTGGCAGCACCAGTCTCCCTCAGAATGTCACGCTATGGTTTGCTTCTGTACTAGCATTGCTACACTATGTCTACATGTGCATGATGCTTATCTACCCTTCTATGAGAATCTTCATCTGCCAAAAATACTCACTTTGCATTTGATAGTACTAAAAGATGTGATCTTTAATTTGGTCCTACTTTCGTGGACAAATATAGAACTTTCAGGCAATCACTTATTGATATATGATTTTCAGGCTTCAAGGAAATCCGGCATGCTCAAATTCCAATATAGTAAAATTTTGTGGATCACAGAATGGTGATATGAACGATCAGAGTACAACAGAATCTAATGTTACTACCTGTTCCGCTCAATCATGCCCACCCCCTTACGAATATTTCCAAACACCTACTATATCTTGTGTCTGTGCTGCCCCTTTGATCTTCGAATATCGACTGAAAAGTCCTGGTTTCTCAATGTTTATCCCTTACAGAGTTGCATTCCAGGACTATTTGACCTCTGGTCTTGAATTGCATCTTTATCAGCTAGACCTTTCTTCAGCTATATGGGAAAAAGGACCTCGATTAAAAATGCAGTTGAAGCTTTTTCCTGTCTATGTTAATGAAAACAGTTCTCATACCTTCAATGACAGTGAGGTTCGACGCATCATTAGCATGTTCACCGGGTGGAACATTCCTGACAGTCAATTATTCGGACCTTATGAACTTCTCTACATCAATCTGTTGGATCCTTATATAAATGGTCTGTCTCCTAAACCTATCAGTGTTATTTCAAAAATAAATTGATGCTTGTCCTAGTTATACATGAATATGTTCTTACTTCATAGACAAACTATAAATAATAATAATAATAATAATAATAATAATAATAATAATAATAATGGTTGTGGAAAGTTTTTCTGCACTTTCTAAGTGATTATGGTTTAAAATGTGGAGTCTCGAATCATTGGTCTCACTGCCATGATTCTTATAATAATGCTATTTTGTTAGTGTTTGCTGATGAAATGAGTTGTGAAGTATTCTAACCAAAATGCAGTCTGTAATTCTTATGTCTGGTGTACTTTCATCGGTGCATGTGTGTGATGAAAGTGTTACAAAGGTTTGATATCCTCATCTTCACTGTTGTTGCTATATCCCAGTGCTTTCTGTCACCCCTCAAAAATCTAAAATAAGCACGGGTGCTCTGGTTGGCATAGTATTGGGAGCCATCGCAGGAGCAGTTACATTATCAGCAGTTGTTTCTCTTCTTATCTTGAGAAAACGTTCGAGGAACTATGGAGCAATATCAAAAAGACGTCGTGGTGAGTGCCTCACCTTTCCAAGATTAGAATTATGCAAATATTTTATCTTTTTGTGTGGTGTTTTGTCTCATATTTGTGTCAAACCAGTAAATCCTAACTTTAATCACACACACACACACACACACACACACACACACACACACACATATATGCGTTGTGAATTCTTCATAACAAAAGTTTAGTGCTGGAAACAGTTTCATTTTTAACATGCTCCTGTATTTGGGCACAGTATCAAAAGCCTCCCTGAAAATTGAAGGTGTGAAGTATTTTTCTTATGCTGAAATGGCCTTGGCTACCAACAATTTTAATAGCTCCAGCCAAGTTGGTCAAGGGGGTTATGGAAAAGTTTATAAAGGAGTTCTTGCTGATGGCAGAACTGTGGCTATAAAACGGGCTGAAGAGGCATCTTTTCAGGGTGAGAGAGAGTTCTTAACAGAAATAGAGTTGCTGTCAAGGGTACATCATCGGAACCTGGTATCTTTGATTGGATTTTGTGATGAAGGTGGCGAACAGGTGCACTCTCATGTCTTTTAAATTTGAGATATTTAGTTGAAGTCTTGACCAACATTAAACTGCATGCTTCTCATCATCGTGAAGCCAACTCAAGGAAAATTCCCATTTGCGACATCATTTGGGAAAAGGTTGTATTATCTGTTCCTTTTGTGTGTGCAGATGTTGGTTTACGAGTTCATGTCGAATGGCACTCTCAGAGATCATCTCTCTGGTACATCTCACAATTTTTGTTATAGAATTCCATTTTTTTTAATCCTAAAACAAGATTGATTCACTTCAATATTCTCTGTGCTTATCCCATGGGTTTTATTTGATGGATCATGCATCTGGTATCGCAGCGAAGGCAAAAGAACCATTGAGTTTTGCGACAAGATTGGGAATTGCCCTGGCTTCAGCTAGGGGCATCCTCTACTTACATACAGAAGCTGATCCTCCAATATTCCATCGAGATGTCAAGGCAAGCAACATATTATTGGACTCCAGGTATAATGCCAAAGTTGCTGATTTTGGACTCTCGAAACTTGCCCCAGTACCAGACATTGAAGGGGATGTGCCGGGTCATATATCCACGGTCGTGAAGGGTACTCCAGTAAGTCTATCGCACGCACTATGTTTAATAAAAAGAATAGAGCCTGAGCCTTTTACATGTATATCTTCCAGTAGCATGATGAAATTCGAAGTTGAAATAGAAACCGGGAGTTAACTGATTCCTGTATTTCTTCTCTTTTAAACGTTGTATTAACTCTGCAGGGTTACCTTGATCCAGAGTACTTTCTGACTCATAAATTGACAGACAAGAGTGATGTTTATAGCCTTGGTGTCGTATTTCTAGAGTTGCTGACTGGGATGCAACCAATCTCGCACGGCAAAAACATTGTTAGAGAGGTAATGTTTTTTACCACCTCTTCTTATTTGACTCGAGACTATAATTTCTTACTTTTATATCGATAGAAAATATTGATTTAGAGATCCTGTAGGAGCACCATGTCATGCAGACGAAGCATTTAGTCCCCAAATCCATTTCATGATGACGAAATATTTTCGTCAGCTCAATCTCTAAATCTCATAATCTCTGTATTTATGATTCAACAGGTTAATATCGCATATCAAACTGGTATGATCTTCTCTATCGTTGATGGACGAATGGGTTCTTATCCTTCCGACTGCGTCGACAAGTTCTTAACTTTGGCCATGAAATGTTGCAACGATGAGACGGATGAAAGACCATCAATGATTGATGTGGTCCGGGAACTTGAAAATATGTGGCATATGATGCCAGAATCGGATACTAAAACAACGGATACAATGAACACTGATACCGGAATGGAAATGACCTCACCCTCTTCATGCTCTCTATTGAAGAACCCTTATGCCTCGTCAGAAGTCTCTAGCAGCGACCTTGTTAGTGGAGTTGCTCCTACCATCACTCCTAGATAAAATGAAATACAAGGAATAAAAATAAAATGGAGAACCAAATTTTGGATTGCCATTGCTATAGTCCTTCAAGATTGGATTGGGGGGATTATCTATCAACTTTTTGGTTAGTTTTCTAGAGTCTTTGTAGAATTCGTCTTTTTGTGAAAATAGTAGGCAGAGCAATAGAGATACCTTTTACACTGCCAACATATCTTTTACTGACATGTAATGTAATGAAGAATTAATTAATGATATTGCTATGAGATCAAAATCTACCTGTTCTCCTATTTAGTTTCAAGTTTGTGTGTGTTTAAGGATCTGATGGATTAAATGGGTTTTGCAAGAGGTTCTTTCCTTGTCCCACCCCATGTTTTGAACCAATGAATATGTTCCCTCCTCTCCCTGTTCTCTCATGTTCGGTAACGGTAAAAAGATTTTTGAATGCAAGTCTTAGAGAATTATTTGGAATTTTTATTAAATCTAATTCACTAGTTCAACTTTGAAATTTTTTAACCCCATTTCTTGTTTATCCGAATTTAAAATTAAATCATGTGAAAATCTTAACCCAACTCATTTTCTATTTATTTCATTATGATTCAATCGATTTGACTTCTTATCTTAGGACCTGCACGATGTTACCGTCAGATAAAAAATAAGCCATGCCCATAATCACATTACTGCCGCGGTGTGTCTGACCCTAAGATCAGGGTTTATGATGTTGGCATGAAGAGGAAGGGAGTTGATGAGTTCCCATTCTGGGCGCACTTGGTGTCCTGGGAGGAGAATGTCTCTGTAGAAACACAAATTTTCTACCAATCAAATTTCGCTATGTGTTATTTTATTCTTTAAAAAAAAGATAAAATAAAATTGAAATAAATGACATGGAAAATAAATGAGCCTTCATATATTTCTTGGCCAATGAAAAGTTGACACTTGGGATGAGATATTCAAGATATCTTGTCATAAATACAAGATCCCATCAGATATCTTGTCATAAATGCAAGATCCCGTCAATAAATATCTGGACTAAACTTAATAATAATATCAACTAGTTGTCTATGACTTAAATAATATCAATTAGTTATTCTATTTCATCTTTTGATGATCATGTAACTTCATCGCATAATGATATTGTGATGAAGTAATATGATCATCAAAATTGTGTTGTATATATATATATATTTAGCTAGAGTTTGTTTTTCATAGTGGTCGCATGCGGGTCATAAACACAGGACATGCATGTGGCTGATGATCAGAAAGGATATTCTCATCATTTATTGGGGAGGCTGAGATATCTGGGAAGAACAACGACATGCACATCCAACTTCATCAGCAATATCGCTAAAAATAAAAGCAGCAGGTAAAATGAATCATTCAACAATTATTATCAATGGGCCCGGAAATCAAATTGAGAGAGGTACTAATTCCTAAGACAAGTAAATGTTGCTATTGGACATTTATTCCCCTCGTTAATTAATTTTCAAGTGTTTAAATGAAATTAGTTTTGCTATATATCATGGTCTAAATCTCTATACAAAAAAAAAAAAAAAAGAAAAAAAAAGAGGTAAAATTCACGTTAAGTTAAACACAGATGATGGCTTTATCTTTGATGAGATCAAAGAAAAGGGTTTAATTTTGAGATAGCTTGCTTTACTTGATTTAGTTAAAGTAAAATGCTCATATTTTGATCCTGTCAAGGTTGCAATAAAGAAAGTCGAAGCACGTAGTGGTCAAAACCTTTGCCGTAAAAGATCTTCCGCTGCCTTACATGTCTAATATTAATAACCTTCAGCGTAGAAGAATGTCATCTAAATGGTCACCTCTCCAGAAGATCTTATACATTGTTAATTTCAACGTTTCTGTCTAATCATCAAAGCTCTCTAGGTACAGGTTTTCTTGCTCAAGCTTGATCAACACTACTAATTTTCAACTCTACCTACAGCTTATGTATGCTTGCTTCTATATATATACTTCCATATGTATAAAAATATCTTATCTTTTTCTTTCTTAATTTATCTATTGTTTTTGTTAGCGATTTGTTTCTTTGTTTATTGCATCTCTAGCCTTCTGGAAACTATTGTTTTGACTAGCTTTCTACCTTGTTTGAGAAGTAATTCGAAAATATTTTGTATTTTTATTAGAACACGTGGTTTCTGTTTTCATTAGAAAACATGGACTTTTCTGTGCAGATTCAAGCCCTTGAAGCATCTGTTTCTTTACATCAGTGGGAAATTTGGATTGTCCAAGAACTTTCACTTCTGAGTTTTAGGAGATGATTCGGAATTCTGGTGCCTTTTCCCTTCTTGGCATGTCTAGATCAAGAGCTTGCACATTTGGAGCTGTTCTGCTTATCTGGCTCAGTTGCTCTTCATTACTTGTAGCAGCACAAGATAGAATTACTGACCCTGTAGAAGGTGATTTTAATTTGCTTGAGTTGTTAGCTGCTCTTTTCTTTTCCTTCAGATACTTTCCATAACAGCACCGCAGGCTTGATTTCTCCTTCTAGAATTAGTACTGTCTGGCATGAATAGGCCCATGTGAACAGAGTTCATAATTTTCACCTAGATTTTTACTTAAAAGAACTAGAGATAATGTGAGAACCCAACATTTTTTTACTCAACCAATCACAGAGTTCAAGTAATGCAAACCTTATAATCACGTGGTCACACAACTTACAATCAGGATTGAAATTTGATTCTAGAAAGCTAAAATAGATCTAATAGGAGTGTGACACAATTGAAACTTGTCTCAAGGCATCAATACTATTGAAATGAAGTCGAATGACACCACGAAGCCAGTTAATCTTTGATAAGTCAGATTCAGTTCATTCAAGAACCAAAGAATGCAAGAATCTCTCTTGCACGTCAAAACTGAAAAATTCAGAAGTGTTATTCATCAATGACTGCTGAAATTTAGGCTTACATGTGTTTAAATAGTTCTGAAAAATTAACCCTAATGGATTTATCCTTGTAGACTAAATTGACTCGATTACAAAAATTGACCCAAAACCTTTACTAATAAGCCCAAACCCCGATCCAAACAAGCATTGAATTGTAACTGAAAACAAAATATTAATTAAGTTCAAACAAGCCTTGGGTTGTAACTAACAAAAATAAAGATAAAGCCCATAAGTCCTAAGTCTTTATCTATCTAATGATCCCAAAAACCAATATGTGATTAAATACCACCAGCTCTTCTTTTCTTGTGTAGCTATGATGAATAAGAAATCATTGTAAGAATAGGATTTTAGAACATTAATGAATCTTTACCACACTTGAAAATTATATTACAACCCATTAAAGATCCTTGTAGAACTAGGAAATTTCCAAAACAAGCTGTCACACCCTTGTAGGAAAATAATTCTTGCCAAATAGGAAGTCCACAAGTCAAAAGGAAGTAAATCATAAAATTTATACAGCCTGTTCTAATCTATATCGCAAGTTCTTCCCGAACTCCGATTCACTTAAAAGTTTACCCCAACATGGAGAAATACATCTAAAATCTTCTGGTAAAGTTTTAGCTTGATTCAACGGTTTAATTTAAAGTTATACTCAATAGCATAAAACTAGACAATAAAAACTTTACGCCACAATTCGAATCTAGCGTTGCTTGGATCATATCACTAAAAATACGAGTCTAACAAGCTGTTGTAACCTACATAATTAGGCTCAGCCAAGCGCTGAGCCCTAGCATATACGAGCCTGGCAAGCTGCCAGACCCTGCATCATTTGGGCTTAGTCAAGCACTGAACCTAAGCATATATAGGTATGACAAGCTGTCAGACTGATCCCAAGCATATACGGGTTTGGTGAGCTGTCAGATCTATCCTTAGGCTCAGTTAAGCACTGAGTCAAGCATATATGAGCCTGGTGAGCTGCCAAACATAACATCCTTAAGCTTAACCAAACATTGAGTTCAAGTACGTGTAGATCTGATAATCTTGTTAGGCTATATGTTGGACCACGAGAATTTGATGAGTCAAAATTATTTCCCCTCTTTGACATATAAGAGATGCTTGATGTTATCAAGGAATTATGACTTTTTAGCTCTCCTCTCCACCAAAGGGTAAGAATCATGGGTTATAAAGACCCTTTGAATCCTTAAAAGAAAGAAGGTTCACAATCCCATGATTCAAAATATTATTGAGTTTTTTCTATTTGAAAAGATACTTAAGCATCTGAGAGTCCCAAATGTATAAAAGGAGACGTTTTACAGGTGCCAGTCACCGACCACCTTAGCTCATCATGCATCAGGCACCAAGTGCTAGCTATTAACATAGTTATTAAACCTGACCCGAGGGTTAACCCGGCCAAAGGGCCGGGTCCCGGGTCAACACGAGTCAACCCGAAAAAATTTAAAAAAAATATATATTTGAGGTTTTAATATCCCATATGAAAAAGTTAAGAAACATTGCATGTGGATGAAGGCTATATATATAGTTATTCCATATAAAATAGTTAAGAAATATTGCATAGGGATGTAGGCTATAAATATAGCTAAACATTCCATGAGAATAAAAGCTATATATGTAGTTATCCCATATGGAAAAGTTAAGAAACATAGCATGAGAATGTAGGCTATAAATATAGCTAAACATTCCATGGGGATGAAAGCTATATATATAGTTATCCCAAATGAAAAAGTTGAGAAACATTCCATATAGATGAAGGTTATAAATATAGCTATCTCACATGGAAAACTTAAGAAATATTTTATGGGGATGTAGGCTATCAATATAGTTATCCCATATGAAAAAAGTTAAGAAACATTTCATGAGGATATAGGCTATAAAAACATATGTGAGACTAATTATTCACAAATTAACTTTGTATTTTTTAGGTTTATTAAACAAAAATGTAAAAACAAAAAGGTCGAGTTTCACCCGGGTTATATCAAGTCATCTGGGTTTCGAGTTAACCTGGTAGGTCAGTGGGTTTTACCAGGCTAATTGGAAACCTAGGTTTAAACCATTTAAAACCCAACCAAGGCCTTGGGTGAACCTATTAGGTTGTGCCAAGTTTTATATCTATGGCTACTAGTCATCTTGACTAGTGAGAATGGATTAGATTTCAAGAATCAAGTGATTAACCAAGTATCTAACACATAAATCTTGCTCCTAAATAGTTTAGGTATTTTAAGACCTTATCAACTAGCGTTTTCTGTAAGGAACTGATTAAAAAGTCATTATTTGTTCTTCTAGACTGGTTTTTGACATCCCTAATCACTATCAAAGAAAAACGATCACGATATGCCTGAGATGGAAAGTTTGATGAGCATCCCTAACTATAGTTGTTGGCATGGTTATTCCATCATAACATTAACAACTCTTCAATCAAGACCATCTTCTCACTAGGATAATGATAGTTGTTAAAAGGGGAAGTCAGACCCAACAAGCCTGGTAATAAAACCTTGAACCATCCTATATCATAGTTTTCAACAACCTCTGTGTTAAACTTGCTTTAGCGTTATTATACCAGCTAAGAGAAACTCTGAAGAGCTATTGGACCCTGCATGAAATTTTTAATAAAGGCATTGAACCTATACAAATTACCTAGGAAATTCCCTCAATGTTTTTCTATGTATGGGTGTTGAACCCGTATAAAATTTCAAAACTTCTCCTAAAGGCCTCAAACCTTGCATGAATTTTTTTATTATAGCTATTAGATCTATACATAGTACAAAAGTCAATGTAGAAATGAAAGTAAGAATTTAATTTATACAATAAAAAAATATTACATGGATAAAACCCACAGGACCAAGGCTGTTTACATAAAAAGAGATTGGGGATGAAAGGCTTGGTATCTGTTCTAAGCTTTTCAGCTAGATATTTCCCATGTTGGGTAACAACAACGCTAATAAGGAATACATTTGCAAAATCAGGCACCACTGAAGTCCACTTGTATTACTCTTGATTGATTGAAAAAAAAATACAAGTTAGACATGACAAAAAAGATCTTGTCCTCAATCATCTCAAACAGAGCTACAGATCCTCTAAAAAACCTCCTAGAACTCCTCATGAGAGTTCCTCAGAGCCTCCAATTGCACTTGAGAGCTTTGGGCCTCTTACCCTGTAACTTGGATCTCAACCCTCAGTCCATCTTGAGTGACCTTCGCCTTAAGGATCTCTTATTTCAAGACATCCACTTCATTTTAAACAATATAAAGCTACCTCTCGGTGTAGTCTAGCTAAAAGACAAAACTTTATATGTTATCCTTTAAAGAGGCATAAGCCACCTTAAGGCTCCTTAATTCGGTTTTCACAATAGCTTTTTCCTCTTTTAGTCATTTGACAGCCTAGCTTGCCCTGTGTTTGGCAATGACTTTTTTTATGTGGCTCTTTTCGGCCATCCAACACCTTTTGGAATGGATGCACATAATGAAAGTCTGCCAAAAAAAAAGTGTTAGGAACAATGGTTTTAAAACCAAACTAAAAGGTGAAACAAGAATATCTCTTACAATAAAGGCCATTTGTCCAATTAAGGCCAAATGACAGTTATAGCTCTTATTAGACATCATGAGATGTCTGATGGAATGGTGAGGATCCTCTCCAACAATCTTACCACCCCAAGACTTGTCTCTCCAAGGTTGACCTTCCACCAATAATAGTCTTCATAAGCTGCCTTTTCTTCTCAATCAAAGTGGGGAAATTGAAGGGAACTCGATCAAGAGTGAGGTTGGAAAAAACATCCTTAAATTTAACTTCCTCATGAACAACCCAAGTGGAGGGCTCAATTGTTGTAGCCTCTACAGTCAAGGTTAAGAGTTGAGGTAGAAAGAATGTCATCATAGGAGCTTTTATAGTCGAGGCTGGAACACTAGTCTCTATGGGAATAGAGACCTTTTTTTTCTTGAAGCGAACAGCAACGCCCGTAATTACTTCAGGGAGAGTAAAATTTGATTAACCCTCGACTAGGAGAGTAAAGTTGCTCCTAACCTTTTTTTTACTGCAGGGGTCCTGATTCCTCCCATTGTTTCCTCAAGAACAAAGCCCTCAAAGAGTTCATCAATGATGATGGGGTCATCCTCCATCACGTCTCTGCATCAAGATATGAAGCCTCATTCATAAACTCTTATCTACAGACCTTGCTGAAGTTTATCCTTCTCTATCAGATGTTAGTCCTACTGACACAACCAAAAGATTGATGTCTTCTCCCAAGTGCAAGAGTGTCGATGTAATAAATAACCCGATAAGACCGGGGTTGAACCACATGGAGGTTAATTATATAAATTATAAGTAACAACAGTAACAACAACAACAACAACAACAATAATAATAATACTAGTAGTAGTAGTAGTAGTAGTAGTAGTAGCAGCAGCAGCACTAATAATAATAATAATATCAATAATACTATTAATAATGATAACAATAAAGATTAAAAAGAAGAAGAAGTTAATGAGAACTTGAGATGGAAGATTAACGTAAGGATTAAACAATGATACAACAAATGTCAAGGTTAGAGGATCCACTAATAGTATTTCAAATAAGTATAGAATAAACTCTTATTATTCAATTGGAAACCATACACAAAGGAGGTTCCAATCAGATTATAAATTGTTAACATGATTACATTAGTTATCTTATTCGAATAATGCTAATACTTGTAAATGTTGTCAGGCAT